>Ga0307378_10012498_pt1 | contig 10830 bp, 3 predicted proteins | sample UN1MG_FD_202238 | JGI IMG/M metagenome (GOLD analysis project Ga0307378, IMG submission 202238) | Soil microbial communities from Risofladan, Vaasa, Finland - UN-1 | ecosystem: Environmental > Terrestrial > Soil > Coastal area > Acid sulfate soil | place: Finland: Risofladan, Vaasa | collected...
AAAACTTTGTGGATCTAATTTAATTACATCTACACCACTATCGGTTATTACTAACAGTGTGTCATCATAACCATGTAAATATCTAATAGTATCGGATGTCAAAGTGCTATAGTAAGTTAAATCACTAAAATCACACAAGCATGATCCTATATCATATGGATCTTCAGTACTACCACTTATACAAGTTTTATAAAAATAGTTAATACCAGATGTAGTTGTGCCAATAAATACTTTATCACTATTACCCCATACAGTATTAACGACGCATTGAGATGTTATATATGCATACTTTTGCTCAGATGTAATATCATATATATCTAACCCATCTGAGGTAGCGGCATATACGTAAGCACTATCTGTGTATATATGGTATAGAGTGGCTTCCATTAATCTTGTACCCCCCACCACGTTCTAAGTCGAGACGTGTAATCTGTTACATCTACACCTATAGGTATATTAGTTTTAATATAAATATTTTTACTTTGTTTTGGTGATATATCCTCAGTTCTTACAGCCGGAGCCATAACTAGCTTTTCTAGTTCTGCGTCTCCCCTAATTGTTATTTCAGCTTGATGGTATCTAACTTTTGGTAAAAAGTAACCATCCTTACTTACTTCTTCCCACTCTAAACTTCCTCCAGTACCCCAAACTGGATCAGCACTTATCGGTATATAGTGATTTTTAAAAGACTCAAATGAATCATAGTTATAATAAATTCCTCCAAAAACACTAGCGGCACCACCTGGCATTGCTCTACTAGTTTTATTACCCTCCATATCTATCCAGTACATTAGATTATCATCATTTGAATATGCAAAGCACCCATCTGGAGCTCCTCTTAGTTGATTACAATCAGCTACAAACACAGGACCAACGTCTACTTGACCAGCTTCAGTAACATGTCTAACGTAATCACCATGTCTATACCAAAAACCATTATTAAAATCAGAATACATAAAATTAACGACAGCTGAACCATAAGCATCTGTGGTAGGAACATCGAACTCAGAAACCTTAACGCCTGAACTATTGTATCGTAATATTTGTATTAAAGATGAGTCATATACATATACCCCGTTATCTAAAGTGCGTGCTACATAACGTGGGCTTGGTAAAACTATTGTACTTAGTTTGCCGCCAACAGAACTCATATGAACCAGTGTATTATCTAATGAATTGGTATACCAACAACCCCTACTAGTGTATTCCGTTGTCATATCGTATAAAAAATCAGTTTGGCTCTCACTATATGTATATATAATACTTAGATCACTATCAAAATGTCTTAATTTTCTAGACGCTGAGGTGTTATAATTGCCATATACCCATAAGCCATGTTCTCCTTCAAATTCCATTTTATCATTAAACAAATAGTTGTAGCCAGTAGTAATACTATACACAGCACTACCTTCTTTGTTATAAATAGATACATAACAAGCCTCATCCCAGGCATAATACCCTTGACTCCAATTAATACAATAGTTACCATTTTGCCAATCAACCGCGGCTGAAAGTACCACATGTTGTCTATTATAAAGACTATGCGTTCTATCTATATAAGTACCATCATATGGATACCATAAAACAACATGAGAATCAGATGCATATGTATATAAAATACAAGAAAAATACATAGGCACAGGATCTATATCTGAACTTCTTACTCTAATACTACCATTAAATGTATTTTCATCATAACTTATACTACCAGTCCCACTACTAGTTATACCTCTAGTTATGAAACTACTTGATTCATATTTATTATCAAGTTTAAACATTGGAGTGGTGTATGATCCATACAATAAAGAACTAGCATCATATACGTATAAACCACCCCTATCACCATTGATTTGACTACAATATATTTTATCACCGTATGCTATCATATATACACTATAAGTACAATCACCAGGCTGAAAAAAAGTGAAACTCACATCCATTGATTCTAACTCACTAGTAGTAACATTGTATTTAAATAGTTTACCAGCACTACCATTAGAAGCAAACCATATATTTCCGCCATAATAAGACAGCGATCTTGAACCTTCATTATTACCATCTATATCGCCTGTATAAAAATAAGTGGTGTTCCATGTATCCAAATCAATATCATATCTCTGTATATAGTGATTGTTATTACGAAGTCCCATCAATAAATATAAGTAATTTCTGTTATCATCTCCATCATAAGCTAAACTAAACCAAGACGCATAACAATCACTCTGACCAATTGTATATCCAGCATTCAACGATGACCATCCAGATGTAGTAGTATCATATCTGTATAACCTAGCTACTATAGACCACCTAGAAAAATCAACACAATAAATATATCTATTATAATCACTACAAATATTTCTTCTTGGATTAGACCCAGTCTCAGCAACAGGATGACTTGGTAGAGCCTCCCAGTTATCTTGAACACCATTTAAATCGTATCTACCAAAAGACTGATTACCATCAGTTAAACAATATATATAATCATCCATATAGCACATAGTAGCCTTAAATGCGTGTCCTGTGCATCCAGGAGATATTTCACCTATATAGGTCCATATATTAGTATCTACATAATATTCCCAAAGCTTTAATATACCATCACTACCAACAGCATATATCTTATTATTATCACCATTATCCCAACAATGTTCAGCTGTATTAAAAGAATTTGATGCGTTGTTTAATGGCAGTTGCCCTTTGTAAACACCAGGTGTCCCTTCAACTACTACTTTATGATCAACTACCTCAGTATTAACATACGTACCATCACGCCATCTCCATGCAGAATAGTCCTGATCATCCTCTATGATAGCACCGTCATCTATAGAATAGTAAGTTCCATTTATAGATGAAGATAGTTCTATATAATCATCACCAACAGCACCTGAGTAATCAACACATGTATATGCATTAGCCGGCATATTTAAATCACTGTTATTATAAACAGGAATAGCTTGAGGATTTCCTTCCTCTCCTATAGGGGTATCCTCTAAATATTCTATATATTGTTGACCATCCTCTCCAAATGCCACTATATAATCATTATTAAATATCTGAAATTCATATAAATCCAAAGATATACCACTAGTAACAACTTTTATATATCTAGGCGCTGAGGGTTCTGGTATTGTTGTATAATAATAAGCACCAACACTAGTCGATAATAAACTATATTCATCACTAACCAAATTTTTATAATAAAAATGTATGTTAGATGATTTAGTTAAATCACTAGCGTATAAACGTATACCATCAACTTTTATTCTTTGAGATAGATCAGTAGTAAGATCATTTACACCAGACACAGTAACACCGCTACTAGTCGTATTACCATCTTGTAAAATTTCTAAATCAGTCCAGGTAAAAGTATGATCTCCTGATCCATAAAAGTGACCGTTACGTATAAGATTGTATTTCATTAGTTCTCCCCCTCATACAAATTCATTTTTTACACCGTCGTAAGCCAACTAATTAGTAAATTGGCTGTAGTTTTGCTTCTTCCAAAATTTTCATTCTTGTTTGTTCTTATATAAATAGTGCGTGAATCACCTGCCGGTACCTGTGAAAATATTAATGGTAATTGATCAGATCCAACTCCATAAAAATTAACATCATCAGGAGATACTTGTAAAAATTCATTCGGTGTATACACTATATCTTTAGATACATTCTCTTCGTTTGGATTAAAATCTGTTTTACAGTAATTGTATATCTTAACATTATCAAAAACTGCGCTACCAAAAGTATCCTGATTTAGAGCTAGTTGTGTATTAGAACCACCTAATCGTATTGATATAGATTTAGTATCATCTACTGTCCAACGTTGTTTACTACTAGATGCTAGGTTACCACCTATATACAAACGTATAGTATCACCGTTGTCTAAATACTTACCATCATTACTCCATACTACGGCTATATGAACTACATCTCCAATAGTAAATGCATATTCTGATGGTATTAAATTATCATCTATTTCAAACGAATTCAAAGCTTTTCTAACATTACCAGCATTAGGAGCAAACCACACACCAGACTGTATACCAAGAGATATCATATCATTGTTATTATTAATCATAGTAAATAATGATCTTGAATTCATATCACCGAATATATCTATACCATATACATCTGTATATAACTTAACCCAAAATTCAATAGCCCCTCTCTCTATAGTAATACCAGATAATGGGATATCTAAATAATCATAACCACTTAAACATAATCCTTTGTTAAATCTTACATCATCTTCGAATCTATTTCTTTGTATTTTAAGATCATCTATATACATATTAAATGGATATCCAATACCTCTATATCTTAATCTAAATGAAGTAAGTTTTCTTCCATTAGTTCTAAAATCTATATCCTCATTCAAATGACTATAAGCAATATCCTCGCCGTCTCTAATAGGATATATATAATCAGCGTTTTCAAACTTCAAATTAAGTTCATTCCATCCAGTAGATAACGACATACTGTTTATATACCACGAGTAATAAGCTGGTTCAGCATCGTTTATTATACCAAATGTTACATCACCTGTAGTAGTATCTAGTTTAGTAGCATCATCTATGTATAACCAAAAATGTAGCATATCCTTCGCAAAAAAATATACATCTTTACCAAAATCATCCCCTTCTATAAATTGTAGTGTATCTATATCAGTAGAAGCTGGGTATATTATCTTTAATGATTTACTACCAACTTTAACGATTAAATAATCGGCTGATAAATCACTAATAGTAGATTGCCACCACCATGGGTATTCTATAGATGGGTAACGCGTATCACCATAAACTTTTACCAATGTGAGATAATCTTTTCCATATTTTGATGAATCATCATCCCAAGAATAGTTCTCAGCAGTATCTCGTTTAACTGATACCCATTTAGTTAATCCAGACATTCTATAAATATATATATTTCTACCACCCCAATGGTTTTCAGGATTTTCATGTTGTATTATTTTAACAGTGTAAAATCCATCATAAGGTATATTTATAATACCTGTTTCAGATGCCCAGGTAGTACTTATATTTTCAGCATACAACTCCACGATATCTGGTCCATCAAATGATAGACTTATCTCTGACTCAGATTGATTATAGTAGGCTTGCCATTCTACATTATAACTACCAGCAGCAAAATAAACATCCTCATCAAATATATATTCTGAAGCGCTTAGCATATCCCCAGAACTATTACTATTTGAATAGGCAACTACCTCACTACCAGATCTTCTAAACGCTACTTTTTCTGGATCATCAAACACATTATCTGAGTATTTAAAGTAATCCTCACTATTATCCCAATCTGTATCTGTATCAGATACATCTTTGTTTACTAACGCGTGATTAGTTATTTGAAACTGGTCTATTAGATTAATACCAATAACAGGCCAATCTTCACTATTAATATATCCTTGATCTGTGTATGTATACACTTCAATTTCACGTAAAAAGCTACCATTAAATACTTCATACTGATTAGTGTATGGATCTAGTATAAACAATCTACCCGAATTATAGTTTGTTATAGTAATCCTAGCACGCATAGCATCTACAGGATCAAATATATGAGTTCTTTCAAAATCTGAATTACTAGTTATTGAAAATACATTGGTAAAATTCTCACCACTTAAAGTAGTAGAAACACTAAAATTATAATCAACATTCATATAAGACGAATCACCAAGGTTATACCCATGATATAATACCACCTTATTTATACTACATGTGCTACCTAAAAACATCTCTAAATAGGGATCACCTGTAGTATCATCAAATCCCCAACAAGATTGTTCATTATAATCAGTGTGTATACCATTTACAGCGTTGTCAGGATAAAAATCTCTAAAGTAATTATTGGTACCTGTCACCACTGAATTATAAGCCACGTCAATAGAAGACTCATAGTCTGATAAAATAGTGCCTATATCTGTCCATTCACAGTTGTATCCACCGCCTATACAATAAGCTGAAGTAATGTCAGGGTATATACCAATCTTTCTCAAGTATCTAGTAGTGCCGTCACCAGACAGTAATTTTATTCTTAACCAACGAACATCATCGTTTGTACTGTTATTCCAAACTACATTATTAACATCTACTACATCACTATTAGAGTAATCCACATTACTACTAGTACTCAACCACAACTTATTAGTAGAAGTACCATAATTTCTTATAATTTCCAAATCATGTCTTTTTTGTAAATCTATAGCAAAATATTGATACCAATTTTGATTGTTAATAGTTATATTTCCAGAAGTATCTACTGGTGTATAACTTAAATTATCATTACTACCATACAAAGAAACCTGATTGATTGATGTAGTAGGAGAATGAAATAATTTAATTTTATTAGGTATATCATTATCATCAGATAAATCAAAACCAAAAGCACTTCCATCACCATAAGCTTTAGTAAGAATAACATCACTAATTGAAAATTCAGCTGGTGGATTATAACTATTAGATCTAGTAAAATACGTAGTAAGTCTATTAACTGACCTAGTACTCCATACACCACTCCATACTTGATTACCGTTCATAAAAAATATCAAAGTACTACCGTGTCTAACTACAGTAAAACTATTATCACCATTAATAGCACTACTCTCGTAATAGTATGTTGATTCATCATATAACCTAACTCTAATATTGTAAGAGCCAACCCACCAATCCCCTATCTCAACCATGATACGTTCACTATAATCAGTATCATATAAATACATAGACACATGTCCCATTTGATCTACATTAGAAAAATACATTTTGAAATTACATGTCCAAATAAAATCTTCTAAAGTATCGACCAATCTTGTAGTAGAAACACCGTATGTATCTGGACCAGTTGTAGTGCCAAAACTAGTTACTATCATCTTACCATCTTGAACATCTAATTGAGCACCAGTAGAATTATACGCATTAACAAGCCAACCTTCATAATCACCATCAGTTTCAAACCCAAAATTATTATCTAGTGGTATATCTACACCATCTGATACTACGATACCCTCTAACGGACTACTACCAACACTTCCATATGTGTATATGTCATCAACTGATAATATAACATCCCCATAGTAAGGAATTATATCGTATATACTAAAAGGTGTGCCACTAATATCATCTACACCAACCTTCCAATATTTAAACGTGTTTGCTGAATAATCAAACTCAAATACAGATTGTTTTATATCAAGTTTATTAGTATTACATATGTCTAATGAGACCCCACTACTTAACGTACCATTCTCAGTATAATCCCAATATTCTCCATGTGTATTTATGTAAGAACTTTTTCCATCGATTATATTATTTAGTCCATAAGCCAGCACATTAATAGCGCATTGACTATTATCATTAGTTATATCGTAGTCAATATTTTTATATAATCTACAACCAGGCCCTATTTGAGGGTCTATTATATCGTCTTGACTACCTAATTTACTCCAAAATAATATGTTCTCACTATCTGTTGCTTCTCTAGGTATGTCAACTATCAAATCAAATGGTGTATCATACACATTCTCTATACTTATAGGTGTAGAATTACCTACACTATTACCTGGAGCATGTAATAAGTTCACAACATCATTACATCCTGGAATCTTAACTTGATCACCTACTAAACATTCTATCTCATTTAATTCAAATACAGTTGCAGAAGATAGTTCCAGTCTTATATATCTAGGAGCACCTCCCATAAAACCAGATATTTTATTATCGTTAATTTCCTCAAAAAATACATCAGTCCATATATCACCATAATCAGAAAAAGATAACGATAAATTATCAAGTAAAGATGGATTAGTTTGTATTTTACTATACAACTCCATCTCCATAATTTTAGTGCTTTTGTGATGATTAGTGTATATTCTAAACCCAGTACATTCTATTGAATCAAAGTTATGCTCAAGTACATTCCAATCTGCTATTAATGAAGCTCTATATTCCCTCCAGTTGATAGGATCAGACACACCACCAGTAGCATACTGAACATCCTGATTTGTTGGATTGTTAAATATATAATCGTTTATCATATCACCAGAATCTGGTAAGTATTCTATTCCATCTAATAGTATAGATGTATAGCTAGGCACCCTCATAAACTTTGAATCTGAATAAGCATTACCATCAAAACCATTAGTTCCCATGTAGTATGATAATTCTATACTTCTAAAATTATCTCGTTCTTTAAAATAAATAATACTTTTATGTATATTAGTTTTAAATTCATATGGAAAAGTTAATGTAAAGGATATAGGGTCACGTACATAACCAGTAAGTGAATTTGGTGTGTAAGGCCAACAATACTCGGTCTTACCAGTACAATTAAATGAATACAACCATTCAGCATCACCATCACAATAAAAATAAGCATGGTCTCCATATGTTTCCATACCATTAGGACCAGAAGTATATGAAGTTCCTTGTTGCCCATTATCCGCTGTTCTAATACAATCATCAAGACATGACTTACCATAAGTAATATTTAAGTGCTCATTAAACCAAGGATCGCCATTAAGCCAGTTAATTCCAGCATGGTAATGACTTTGTCCATAAGTATCTATTCCCCATGTAAGATCTAAACAAGAAGCAATATTGAATTCTAATTCACCGGAGTCCTCTTTGCCATATACGTTTAATTCTTCTATGTTTATTCTATCACCAAGATCTATATCTAGTAAAACGTTTGTTTGCCATCTATCACCACGAGCATACATAGCGAACCCAGCAATTCCAAATGAATATACGTTTGTTGGTTCTATGTTAGTACCAACTGATGGGTCTCCTACAAATTGTTGAAATGTAGCATCTGGTCTACCATTGAGTGTAACACCTACATATAAATCAGCGTTATAAACTCCTATTATATCACCCTTACTTACTAATATATCACAGTCAACTCTATAGTTTATAGGTAATTTAGTATACATATAGCTTGATGATTCAGTAGGCATATCTAAAGAGTATATAACAGTAAATGTACCATCATTATGTGGACGTAGTATTTTTATTTTAGATAAAGTATCTATTTTACCGTATAAATATATAGCTTTTATTTTACCATTATTACTGATAGGATGTGATAAATCTATAAGCACCTTACCTTTATTACTTAATGACTGATAGTAATCCCCAGCTGACATACTGGATAGTAAACGTGGTGTGCCTATTTCATTAAAATCACGCCTGCCACCCTCTATACTATATTGAGTAGGATTATGAATATAAGCAAATGAATCTTTATCCCCATCAACTATTTTGTTTATTTCCAATGATGTAAGTAATCTAGAAGACGCGTAATCAAACCCATCCACAGAATCAGTACCATTAGTAGTTGTAAATAATGAATTACCACTATAATCAAAAAATCCAAGGGCTCTAGCACCTGTAGAATCAACTACTTCAACAGAACTATTTAATCCAACTGTTCCAGAATAAATTTTCAATCTATCATTTTCAGAATAATCTACTTCAGAGTAAGCATAACCACCTATATTTACTGAAGCTATTTTATTAGCAACAACCTTAGACATTTCTATTGGAGTTAAATTTTCGTTATTACCAAGGTCAAAATACTCTTGACCATAACCATCTATGTTTACAATTAACTTATCACTTATACCAGATATAGTAGTATATGTAGTATCTTGTAATCCTGATTCACAACTACCTCTAGTTCCACCACCTGGACATGGATGACTATAATTTAAGTAATAAGAACACTGTGTATTATCACAAGCATATCTATTTTTAGAACTTATTTTTATATATTTAATAGCAAATTCATCACCAGACCACCCATCTATAAATGGGTATATCCTCATATTATTAATATCACCCTGCCACCACTGATATGGACCCATATTAACTGTATATAAATGCCATGTATCATCAGCCACAACATCGAAATCTACTTGTTTAGTATCATCCCACGAACTATCGCCTATACGTGTCCATTGTATTCTACCAGTAGTAAGTCCCTGCACAACCTTCTGAGGGTTATTATTAGTAGCCTTCATCATTATTTTTACTATATAGTAGTATTCAGCTGCTACTGGTAGTAAATTTATAGATCTACTAACATATGGATCTCTATCATACGCTGTGCCAAACAATATACTATTCCAACATCCATACAAATATATGTTATTATAAACATCCCAACCATCTACATTACCATTTACATGAAAGTCAGACGAATACCCATCTAGTGTATCATGAGCACACAGAAATGAATTTCTTATATATCTGGCTTGTCTTAAAAAGTTATAGGACATTTATTATTTCCTTATAGAACATTGTTTGATTATATCTACCAAGCAGTAGCCATCATCAGCATACCCAGGACATTGACCACAAAATTCTAAACCATTATCTGCTTTTATAGTAGCCGGGTTTAATAGCTTAAACGCATAATTTTTTCTTACTAACATAACCTGCATAGCTATTTCTTTTCTATATCGTTCTTCCCATTCTTTATAAGTAAATCGATATTCAGACTTACACTTACGACATTTATAAACTAAATATTTCTGTATAGATTCATCTATTAATTCACCAGTATCACTATCTATAGCATACTTCCAGTCATCCTTAATATAATTACTTGTAGTAGATTCAACATCAATTATTAAATCACTACTACATTTATCACATGTAATATTAAACATATTTATATCTCCTAATTCAACGGATCTATTGGACCAGGCGAACTCATAGTTGATGATCCTCCCTGAGACCTATAAGTACTATAGTATTGATTAAATCTATCAGCACGAGCCGCATCAGCATTTGTAAAAGACATTGGATTTAA
>Ga0307378_10012499_pt1 | contig 10829 bp, 7 predicted proteins | sample UN1MG_FD_202238 | JGI IMG/M metagenome (GOLD analysis project Ga0307378, IMG submission 202238) | Soil microbial communities from Risofladan, Vaasa, Finland - UN-1 | ecosystem: Environmental > Terrestrial > Soil > Coastal area > Acid sulfate soil | place: Finland: Risofladan, Vaasa | collected...
ATCCTGAGCAAACTTGCCAGATCCTGAAGGGTTACTTCGGACACGCTCGCGGAAGAATGCGTAATCGGCGCCAAAATAGTAATAAACAGCCGGGCCGATTGTGTCATTACCGATTAAGTCGATCCATGTTGGATACTCATCTTCTGGCGGGTCACAGTAACAATCAGTGGGAGGTGTCCATTGAGTAGCATTTGGCCAATTGCTTGGTTGTGCCAGCACTGCTGCGCTACCGCCGGGCAGTGCCACATCTTCAAGTGGTCCCAGCAAAACCGCCGCAGGTGCAAGAAGAAACAGCAATGCTAGAACAACAAAAATAGAAAATAACTTCCACGCATATAACATCCGCCGCCTCATTGCTACGGTTTACCAGCACCTGTGGTATTTTAGTACCAGTACCTTTGTATATTCTACATCGCCCCGTCAAAAGCATCAAGTTGCATTTAGTTACCTTTAGTTGTATTTAGTTCCAAATCGTACAGTTTTTCTGGACTTTTTAATTGTCATTGCGAGCGAAGCGTGGCAATCCCGGTGGGGGCTGGGATTGCTTCGTCGCTGCCGCTTCTCGCAATGACAAAAGGGGGGATGCCTCGCATGATAAGGGTGTTTAAAAATGTAGTGCGAGGCTTTAGCCTCGTGCGCACAACCCCGAAGGGTCGCACTACAATAGGAGGGCGTGCCTCACAATGACGGGGGAAGGCATGGCAATCCCGAGAGAAATCTCCTCTCCCTCGACGGGAGAGGATTAAGGTGAGGGTGAATTTCCCCCTCCCTCTAACTCCCTCCCGCCATATTTGCCCGGGAGAATCCGCAGAGATTGCGGAGCTTGTTCCGAGTGAAATGAGGAAGCTCGCTTCGCCTCCGGATTTTGTAGTTGCCTGATTCATCAGGCACAATTGCCCAATAAATTGGGCAACTACATTTTTTACTTCGTATAAAAATCCCTCTAAATCCCCCTTTATAAAAGGGAGTTCAACGCCCCCGTAAAGGGGAATGTTTACTAACCTCACCCCCTTTTTAGAAAAAGGGGGACTAAGGGGGATTTGACATCCCGAAAACTCAAGAGTCAAAAGTCAAAATGCAAAGTGTAAAATGACAAACCAAAGTTTAAAAATGAGGAAGGTTTTTGATTTTTGGATTTGTTAGCGAGACCGGTTCATTCAGAAGAGGGGGAAGCTGCCAAAAGCTCTATGCTGCTCTTCTTCGCCGCAGGAAGTAGACCAAAAGCACGACAGCAACTATCCCAACTACTACCACCCACCAATATCGGCTGAGCCACGGTAGTGCTGGTCCCGGCGGTGGGCCTATTTCTCCCACACTTAAACTGACCGGAACTGTCTGCGGACTATTGCTTGCCCCGTCAGCAGTTATGGTGATATTGGCAGAATAATCCCCGGCAGACATACCCGTTGTATCCACCGATACGGCTACTGTATCATGCTCGCCTGTGGAGCTGCCGCTTGTGGGATTCTGGCTGAGCCACTCTGCATCATCACTCAAAGACCAGTTGAGCGTGCCAACGCCGGAATTCCAAATCTCAAGTGCCTCGTTTGCCGGCGTTGAACTTCCTTCACCAGCAGTGAAGGTGAGACTTTCGGGGCTGAAGGATATCTCCGGCGCCGCTAAGCTAATATGCAGGCTAACGGGCACTATTTGCGGACTGTTGCTCACACCGGGGGCGGTTATGGTGATACTGGCAGAATAATCGCCGGCAGACATTCCCGTTATATCAACCGATACAACTGCTGTATCATGCTCGCCTGTGGAGCTGCCGCTTGTGGGATTCTCGCTGAGCCACTCAGCATCATCGCTCAGCGTCCAGCTAATTGTATCAATCCCTGAGTTCCAAATATCCAGTGTCTTGCCTGCCGGCGTTGAACCTCCTTCAACAGCAGTGAAGGTAAGGCTTTCAGGCTTGCAGGATATCTCCGGCCCTGCTGGGCCAATATGCAGGCTAACCGGGACTGTCCGCGGGCTATTGATTGCCCCGGGGGCAGTTATGGTGATGCTGGCGGAATAGTCCCCGGCAGACATTCCTGTTATATCAACCGATACAGTTGCTGCATCATGCTCACCTGTGGAGCTGCCGCTCGTGGGATTCTCGCTAAGCCACGCAGCATCATCACTCAAAGACCAGTTGAGCATTCCTCCACCCGAGTTCCACATCTCAAGTGTCCGGTTTGCTGGGGCTGAGCCTCCTTCAACAGCGCTGAAGGTAAAACTTTCAGGGTTGAAGGATATCTCCGGCGGTGGGCCAATATACAGGCTAACTGGGACTATCTGTGGACTGTTACTCGCCCCGGGGGCAGTTATGGTGATGCTGGCGAAATAATCCCCATCCGACATACCCGTTATATCCACCGATACAGTTACCGATGTCGTATCATCTGCGCCTGTGGAGCTGCCGCTTGTGGGACTCTCGCTGAGCCAGGCAGCATCATCGCTCAGCGTCCAGCTAATTGTATCAACGCCTGAATTCCAAATCTCCAGCGTCTCGCTTGCCAGGTTTGAACCTCCGTGGGTAACACTGAAGCTGAAGCTTTTCGGGCTGCTGCAGATAATCGGCGTGGTGGGTACACCGACCTCCATTTCAGAATCACCGGTGATGTTTTCTTGGGAAGGTCCTTCAGAGCCAAGATAATATTCCAGAGAGCCACTGAAGGTATAATTTCCTGCCGAGGCGTCGCAGGGAACGGTAACTTTGTACACCGCGATAAAGTCAGCGTCCTTAGCATAGGGCCCATACCACAAAAACTCAGCTTTATTGCCCGTAGCTTCAACAAACTGAGCTTTCGGGGTACACCGCGATTTATCAACCGTGACATCCCAACCATCGGGGGCATTGTCGGTCAGACCGATGGCATTAAAGTTAGCTGCGGGGGCGGTGAAGGTCACGGTGACATTAAATACCTCCGCCCTTTGCACGGTGTCAGGCAGAACCCTCGTGGCATTCCCCCCTTGCCCCAAAGCCATATCCAGGGGCATGAGGGCAACAACAACCAATGCCACCATGGTAACGAACGCTATAACCAATCTCATTTTGTCAATTATACCAACTAGCCCTCTTTCAACGCAAGGGGTAAACAATATTAAAAATCAAACATAAAAAGTCAAAATGACAAATTAAAATATAAAAACCCAAGCTTGAAATCCTAAATACTAAGCACTAAACCCTAAACAAATCCTAATATCTAAATCCAAAACCTTTATCCTGTAAAATACCTCTCCCTTGACGGGAGAGGAATAAGGTGAGGGTGAAAAATAGGCTGCCATTGCGAGGAGCGCCCCCTTTTGTAGTGCGACCCTTCAGGGTCGTGCAGCACGAGGCTAAAGCCTCGCACTACATCTTTAAACTTTGCTCTGTCATTTTACAGTTTGCTCTTTGACTTTTGAGTTTTCGTCATTGCGAGGAGAGGTAGCGGTTGCGAGGCGTAGCCGAAGCAAACTCGGAACAAGTTCCGCAATCCCATGCCCCGCCGGGATTGCCACGCCTTCGGCTCGCAATGACAATAAAAAAGGGCGCAATGGCACCCCCTCTGTCATTGCGAGGCACTCCCCCTTTTGTCATTGCGAGGAAGTCCGTCAAGCGACGGACGACGAAGCAATCTCCAGGTTAAATCCTGAACAAATCCCAATATCTATAGTTAACCACAAAACTATTTATAATTTTGCCTGTTTTTCAGGAATGTCAAATCCCCCTTAGTCCCCCTTTTCTAAAGGGGGATTTAGAGGGATTTTTATACGAACCTATGTGGAATACTCTAAATTCAAAGTTCAAAAGCCTTTTGGTCATTGGGATTTTGGTCATTTGATATTGTTTAGTATTTAGTATTTCGGATTTAGAATTTTGTCTCTTGCTCTGTCATTTTGCATTATGCACCTGTTCTTCGCCGCAGGAAGTAAACCAAAAGCACGACAACAACTATCCCAACTACTACCACCCACCAGTATTGGCTGAGCCACGGTTGCAGTGGTGGGCCTGCTCCTCCTATATGCAGGCTAACGGGCACTATTTGCGGACTGTTGCTCACACCGGGGGCGGTTATGGTGATACTGGCAGAATAATCGCCGGCAAACATTCCCGTCGTATCCACCCACACAGTTACCGATGTCGTATCATCTGCACCTGTGGAGCTGCCGCTTGTGGGACTCTCGCTGAGCCACTCAGCATCATCACTCAAAGACCAGTTGAGCATGCCACAGCCCGAGTTCCAAACCTCCAGCGTCTTGTTTTCAGTGTTTGAACCATTCTGGGTGCTACTGAAGTTCGCCGGGCTGTGGGAGATAGCCGCTATGGCAGTCAAACCAGCCTCCAGTTCATAATCTCCCATTATGTTCTCCCAATTTTTACTGCCATTCCCGATATAATAAGAGAAAAAAACCTCATAAGGACTAACGTTGAAGCTATGACTTCCCGGAGAGGCATCACAGGGAACGGTAACCTTGTACACCACAGTAAAGTCAACACCCTTATCATACGGCCCATACCAGATGAGCGAGGCCTGATTGCCGGTAGCCTTAACGAACTCGGCATTCGGGCTGCACCATGCTGCATCAACGGTCACATTCCAGCCATCGGGGGCAGTGTCACGCAAAGCGATGGAGTTTAATTCATCGGCAGGAGCAGTGAAGGTCACGGTAACATCGAATGTCTCCCCCCTCTGCACTGTATCAGGCAGAACCCTGGCTGGATTGGCTTCTTGTCCCAGAGCTATATCCAGGGGCATGAGGGCAGCAACCATCAAGGCCACTATAATAACAAACGCGACACACAATCTCATCTTCCCGATTATAACAACTAACCCCCTCCCATTGGAAGGGGGTCACCGGCACTCACTTCACTACTGGACTTTATGTTGGATATCGCCAGGAGTGAATGGAATCCATGGCCTTCCACTCATCAATACCCCACTCTGGATGCCCACTCGGCGGGACCAGCCACAGATTAACACTCTTAAGAGCATACGTCATGTTGCACGCCCTGGGAACAAGCCCGTAATTACCTTCAAAGTCAAACACGTAGCCCGCGGCTAATAACTCTGGCGTTGTCAGGTTTATATATAAGGGAGGTAACATAGTCATATCGGTCATGTTTATCCCATAATACCTGACTCTGGTAGCGAGAAGCCAGTACTCCCCGGTTTCATTGACCATTACACTGAAGTTCGGGGTGCTTATATCACTTATTAACGCTCCGGCAGCTTCTTTATACAGCGAAACCTCTACATCAGCTAGGGGGTTAGCGTTGACATCACGCGTCTCTCCCACTATATCGCCAGGGACAGTCACTACTACCTCATAATCTCCCATTATGCACGACTTGTGCGGTCCATCCTCGCCAAAGTAGTACTCAAGCGAGCCATTGGGACAGTCGTTGTAGGGGAAAAAATGATTCCCTGCTACGGCAGTGTTAGGCACAGTCACCTTATACACCACGGTAAAGCTAGTACCCTTAGTATAGGGGCCGTACCAGACAATTTCTACCTTATTGCCTGTAGCTCTGGTTTCATTTGCGGTGGGGGAACACCACGTGGCATTAACCTCAATCTCAAAACCACCGGGGGCAATATCAGTGAAACCAATAGCAGAGAAGTTATTTAAAGGTGAAGTCCAATTAACCATGACATCAAATGTGTCCCCGTGATACAGCTCGTTCGGCAGCCTCAATGTTTCATCAATGTATCTAATAACATCGATAAAGATTGCCTCCTTAATCTCCAGGGTTACCGGAATCCTCCACGTAGCGTTGATTGTCTCGATGGAGATGCTGGCATTGTACATTCCTGGTGTCAATCCCGCTATTTCAACAGATACCACTACATAGTCATGCTCACTTGGGGCAAGGCTGCCGCCGGTGGGATTCTCGCTAAGCCAGTCAGCATCATCATAGATAGACCAGTTGACCGTGTTTCCCTTTACATTCCATATGTCCAACATCTGGCTCGGCGGATTTCCTTCCCCTTCGGTAGCATTGAAGCTGAAGTTCGCAGGGCTAAAGGAGATATCTGGCAAAATGACTTCTACCTGGCAATCACCAGTTATGCTTTCGCCGTAAGGTCCTCCACCGTCAAGATAATATCCGAGGCTGCCCGCAAAGGTATGCGCTCCCAGCCCGGCATCATTGGGAACAGTCACCTTATATACTGCGGCGAATGCAGTGCCATTGCTGAACAACCCGGTCCAGGACATCACCGCTTCGTTGCCGGTAGCTTGAACTGCGTCAGCTTTGGGAGTGCACCATGCCTCATCGACAATCACAGTCCAACCAGCAGGAGCATAGTCAACAAGCGAGATAGAATTGAAGTCATTCGCAAATGAGACGAAGGTCACGGTAACATTGAACGTCTCCCCTCTCTGGACACTATCGGGCAGAACCCTGCTGGGATTGGCCTGCTGTGCCAAAGCTGTGCCTCCAGGCAGGACAACGACTGCTGCCAGTACTAACAAAGCAACGAACAGCCGGCACAATCCCACTTTTTTGATTATAATAACTAATTATAACACTAACCCCCTTCCAATGGAAGGGGGTTAGTTACATCCACCTCGCTAGCCAACTTTAGCTGGAAAACTGCTAGGAGTGAAGCGACTCCATCGCCTTCCTAAATTCTTAATCACAGCCAATCTCCAGGCCATCCAACACAGTCGCCCCACTTCAGCCAATCATAGCTGAGTAGCGCAAAATCAGACGGATTTATGTAGCTATCACGGCTGAAGTCAGCGTTAGGGTCCCAGTTCGGGTGACCAGGATAGCTTAACCAGGCAAAGCTGAGCATCGCAAAATCAGACGGATTTATGTAATCATCGCCGCTGGTATCGCCCTCAACAAGGACACCAAAATCACGTGTTCCGGGAATACTCAGGTCTACTCCAGTCACCAGATTACTTAAGCTGGTCTGACCCTTCACTGCAATATCCCAGGTGCCACTGGTAAGACCGCCAATCGTGAAGTTCCCACTGCTATCAGTGCTGCCATATTTCTTCATTGTCTCATTCTGCGTGCCAGGGTCGAAGAACCTCACGGTAACATTGGTTGCCGCCCTTCCTCCAAGGTCAACATGCCCTTGCAGGGTAGCCAGCTCCACAATCAACGGCAGATAATCCCCGCCGTTCGTTATGTTCCCGGTGCAATTATACGGAAGCTGGGTATCGCCAAAGCCATCTCCGTTGGTATCATTGCCGGTATAATCCGACCAGTAGTTCCCGCCAAGATATGGACCGCCGACGATATTCGGACCAGTAGTATTCGTGGTATTCCAGGTGTTGTTTCCATTATCATAAGCGTTGTCCGTATTGTGGAAGTAGTTGTTATAGATGGTGTTGCTGCTCGAAGAATCCATGAAGATGCCGTAGTTGTTGCTCACCACATTGTTGCTGGAAATGTTGCAGTGGTCTGCGCTTCCGAGATATATTCCAGCCTTATTAGTTCCAGCAGCATTTTCCACCGTGAACCCGGTTATGTTCACCCAATCTGCGGTTACATTAAACACATCGTCACCTGCATTTGCTGCGTTCACAATCGTATCGGCAGGGTTTCCGGAGGTTGAGCGAATGGTTAGTCGTCTGTAAACGTTCACATTTTCATTGTAGGTCCCGGCATCCACGGTAATCGTATGCCCATCCGTAGTATTAGCAGCATCTATGGCATCCTGAATGGTAGAGAAGTTTTCTCCAGTGTTTAGGTTGTGGACCGGGAGGGTACAGAAGCTCTTATCCAAACCATAGCTGGTGCCATCACCAACTGCCTTAGCCCTGAAGTGATAAGTGGTATTTGGCGATAGGCTGCCCAAAGCAAAGGTAAAGGCTCCTGTTGTGTTCTTCGACTCTGGAGTAGTGGTATTGCCATAGCTCGTAGTTTTTCCCCATTCAAAGGAGACATTCACAGTCGGGGCAGTGCCCAGGCCGTCCAGATTGCCATTCAAAGTAGCTAAGTTGCCGGTTATACCGCTGGCTTCATTTGTGGTTACCGATGGTGATGTGGGGGAGCCTAGCCGAATAACAGTAACTCCGTAGTGCTGCATCCCGGAGTATTCTCCTCCCCAGGTCATGGAATGGTCGCTATAATTCCAGGTATCGTGTATATAGATAATTTGCCCTTCTGTATTGTATCCATAACCAAGCATCGTGTGCCCTTCGACCTGAATAAGCACCGGCCGGCCGGCATCAATTTCAGACTGGAAGTCACTAAAATTAAATCCCTTGTTTGGGTCAGTGCCCTGACCCTTTATATATTGTGAATAGTTCGTAATGACGGTATAGCCGCGCGATTCAGCGAATAGCCTCAACCCGTGACAGCCGTCCCGCTGACCGGGTTCGCATCCACTGTAGTCATAGAGGGGGTCGCCATTTGTATACATGTAAAACTTGGTCGAACCATCTGTGTTATTCCAGTTATGATACTGGTTGGTTCCCATATAGTCAGCGGTGCAGTTCGCGTATGTGTGCTCGGCCCAATTGCCATAGTAGGGGTCAATAGTGCTGCCATAGTCGTACCAGTAGTCATCCACGTGCCCCTTTTCCCCCAGTCCGTCATAACCCTGATGCGTGGCGCTCAGTGGACACTCACCCGAACCCCATACGGAATTGTTCATGGGACAAACTCCGCCATTGGTGGGACCGGCATACATATTATTATAATTATGATTGTCATAATAGCCAGCCATCATAGCAGCAGAAGTTGCCGAGCACCCGTAGCTCCAATCGAAAGCAGGCACATTTGACAGGGTATTAATTCCCATGGCCGGATTAGGCTCAGGGACAGTTGCTACCGGGGCTTTGATTTCCGGCGGTCGCCCGGGAACAATAATCTCGTCTATCTGCCTCCCCTGTTCATCAACGAAGGTTCCCACCAGATAGGGATTTTCAGTCTCGGCGATTGCAGGGCCTGTGCCTGGTATGAATGAGGCACTACCACCTATGATAAGCAGTGCTGCGATAATTATTATACCTAAGGCTCTTTTTCTCTTTGGCATTGGCGTCCTCCTTATCCCACTTACGGCGATTTTTGGGGGTTACTGTTAGATGTGTGTATACCGTTTAGATTACGGGGGGAGGGGCATATTTGTCAACAGCCTCCCCTGTCATTGCGAGGCACAGTTTAAAAATGTCAAATCCCCCTTACGCCCCCTTTTCTAAAGGGGGATTTAGAGGGATTTTTATACGAACCTATGTGGAATACTCTAAATTCAAAGTTCAAAAGCCTTTTGGTCATTGGGATTTTGGTCATTTGATATTGTTTAGTATTTCGGATTTAGGATTTAGAATTTGATCAAGGGATTGCCACGCCTTGGCCCTTCGCTGCGCTCGGGGCTTCAGCTCACCGCAATGACACCGCGTTTACGTCATTGCAAGCCGTTAGGTAACGGACAAACAAGCCCGCCTTTTGTCATTTCAAGCCTATGAGCAAAGACCTCAATCATCTGAGTAACTCTAGTAATCTCTCCACAGAGATATTTGCTTTTCTCAATATCCCCTTCAATGTGCCTCGCTTAATGATCTTGCCGGTATGTACAGGAACCGGGAAGGTCAATTTCTTGCCGCCGACATACTTCGTCAATTGCACATGGCTTCCCTTTCGCCGTGTGATCTCGAAACTCTCCTCTTGCAATGCCTTCACCAGCTCTCTCCCCGTTATCCTGGGCAATTTGGGCATCTTACACTACCAATTCTATCTCTCTACGCTTTATTTCTTTGAACTTGAGGTTCTCAATTCCCAGCTCTTCTACATGGAGTTCAGCAGCTTCTTTAAGATTACTGATGGCATCTTCTACATCATCTCCTTGAGTATAAATATCCAGTTCTGGGCAGTAGACTGTATAGCCACCTTCTTCCTCTTCTATCAATTCAGCAGTAATAATGATACGCTTCACTTTTCCTCCTTATCCATTTAGCATTGTTTGCAATATTATACACAATATCTAAATTCAAAGCTCAATTTAGTAGCCATCAGCTATCAGCGTTCAGCTTGATGTTGACTACTGACTGCTGACTACTTTTTCATTTTTGCTCTGTCATTTTGCATTTTGATTTTTGAGTTTTCTCTTGCTCTGTCATTTTACGCTTTGATTTTTGAGTTTTGCTTTGCCGAGATTGCCACGCTTCGCTCGCAATGACAACAAAAAAGTGGCAATGACGCCCCCTCTCCTGTCATTGCGAGGCACCAGTTTAAAAATGTCAAATCCCCCTTACGGGGGCGTTGAACTCCCTTTTCTAAAGGGGGATTTAGAGGGATTTTTATACGAACCTATGTGGAATACTCTAAATTCAAAGTTCAAAAGCCTTTTGGTCATTGGGATTTTGGTCATTTGATATTGTTTAGTATTTCGGATTTAGGATTTAGAATTTGATCAAGGGATTGCCACGCCTTCGGCTCGCAATGACACCCTGCGGGGAAATCCTAAACTCAAAGCACTAAATCCTAAGCAAATTCCAATATCTATAGTTAACCACAAAACTATTTATAATCTCACTTGATTTCCTGGAATGTCAAATCCCCCTTACGGGGGCGTTGAACTCCCTTTTCTAAAGGGGGATTTAGAGGGATTAAGAATTTCGCTCCTCCAGGCTCACCGCAACCCCAACTAAAAAAGGGGGGCAATCCGCGCCCTCCTGTCATCACAACCACACCTACTTCGGTTTATTCCACCGAACTAATATCATGTCCCCCGGCGTCTAACCACGAGGACCGCAGCCACGATAACAGCGATACCAACGACGATGCCAACTATCCACCACACACCCACACCGATACCACCTCCTCCAACGACCTCTACCTGAGAGCCGCCGGTTATGTTTTCCGCAAAAGGCCCTTCTTCGCCAAGATAATATTCGGCAGA
>Ga0307378_10012500_pt1 | contig 10828 bp, 9 predicted proteins | sample UN1MG_FD_202238 | JGI IMG/M metagenome (GOLD analysis project Ga0307378, IMG submission 202238) | Soil microbial communities from Risofladan, Vaasa, Finland - UN-1 | ecosystem: Environmental > Terrestrial > Soil > Coastal area > Acid sulfate soil | place: Finland: Risofladan, Vaasa | collected...
GTAAAGGTACTTTTGGTTTTACCAGCGATAATAATTTTTCACTCATAATACTTCACCATCTTTCTATAGTAATTTAATAAAAAGTTTCTTTTCTTTCCAGGCGGTCAGTAGTGCATCATATACCAGAGCAGGATTCAACTCGAATTCAATGATTTTCTTGTTCAACACTCTTGACGTATGCATATAGGTTATAACTGGAAAACAGGAATCCTATCGGTTGTTTCAGTTCCATAACGACCTTAACTCTTTCTTTTGGTGTCATTTCGGTTAACATAAATACCTCTGTTTACATTCTTAATCTTCTCCAGTAGTTTCAGGATTAACAAAAGAGCCCTTGGTAAATGAAATGGCCCTTTCCATATAGAGCCTTTGAGAGAATTTGCTAAAGTACCATCCCTATGAAGGTATCCGAACCATTCCCCATAAATTTTATCTTCAAAATGGCTAAATGACCATTCATGTATTTTGTCATACCACACTTCATACTTTTTATTACCTGTAATATGATAAGCAAGAAGAGTAGCATATAGAGCTTCCGTATGCGGCCACCACAATTTCATATCCCATTCAAGCTGTTCAGCAGGCTTACCTTCTATGTCAATAAAATAGAGTATTCCTCCATATTCCTTATCCCAACCGATTTCCAAAGACCAATCCAGTATTTGTAATGCCCTGTCAATTATTTTTTTACCATTTCTATGCAAACCTTCGTGAATAAGAAACCAAGCCGTTTCAATTGAATGACCAGGATTTATGCATCTACCTTGTGGAGAATCAAGACGTTCACCGTTCACTCCTACTGTTTCGAAAAGGGCCATTTCACCCACTTTAACAAAATCCTTAAATATGGTTTCTACTAGTTCACCGGCTATTTCATTATATATCGGATTCGTGTCTATTTCCCTTAAAGACTGGGTCGTAGCTAATAGAATCATTGGTAGGGCAAGGGCTTTTGTAGCCCTTGTCTCTGGGATTATTTTGGGTGCCACTTTCGATGGATTTTTATATAAGTCAATAACCAAATTATATATACTTATAGCCCTTTTTAATGCTTCTTCGTCACCGCTAGCTCTATAGTATTCTGCACAGGCGATAATTGCAAAAGTTTCACTGAACATATAACGTCTCTTTTGCAGTGGCCTTCCATCTCTTGTTAGAGTGAAAAACATTCGACCGTCATCATCAAAACCGTGTTTAACCAGAAAATCATACCCTGACTTAGCTGCTTCTAACCATTCCTTCTTTTTCTCCAGTTCATTATAAAGCCTTGAAAACATCCATACACCTCTTCCCTGTATCCATACTGATTTATCCGTGTTATATATAGACCCATCTCTATCAAGGCAACTAAAAAAACCTCCATAATTTTCATCTATCGAATTTTTCAGCCAAAAGGGAACTACATCATTTAAAAGCACATTTTTATACCTAACATAAATTCTCCTTAATTTTTTCTTGTCCATGAAAAATACCCTCCTAAAATACTTCACTTATCAAGACCAAAATTAGTTAAGGTGGTCATTAATAGTATGAATCTATACTTAAATCGAAATCAATATCAAATACTCTATGCCATGGCAATTTTAAGTCTTTGATTTTTACACGATTGATGCCATCAATTTGATGATTCAGTTCAGAATCAATCTCTTTTTGTAAATTACCCAAGATTATTGAAATGACTTCTTCTTCCTTATCCTCTAAGCGATATGGATCAATCTTATTTTCCATCAAATATTGCATGATATTAAACATTTTCGCTTCAAATAACCAGCTTTCAATGAGTTGGGTTAGCAAGTATTTTTTTGCGTCCAGTTTTTTATTCGAATCCGTTGGAAATCCATTGTAATAGGAACAAATGTTGATAAGTCCTAAAGCTAATCCTATCGTATTTTGAGTAGTGTTCCAACCGCTATAGGAAGTTATCTCTTTTAAAATACCTTTCTTCTCTACTAATAGCATCAGTTCATTGTCAGAGCCATTACAAAATGCTACGTCTGCTATTGCATAGGGTTTTTCGTATTTTTGTTTGTAATATGCAATATAATTTAAAAATTCATTCATATTGGAATAGCTATAATATGTTACATCTTTATGCTTTTGTTCAGAGCATTCTATCATCTTTGTCCCTGGTGAATGAATCGCAAACAAAAAATCAGATTCTGCAGCCGATTCTACAATAATACCACCAATAGATGTTATTTGTGATTTTAGTCCCTCATGCAATGGCCGATCTTCATATTTTGGTATTATATATTGTCCATTTACTGAGGAATATCTTATATAAATTGCTGGCGTATATCCCTTTATCAGATTAAATATTCTAGAAAACAAAACAACACCTACTTCATCTGCTCCAGGATAGATCATAACTTTATCGACTATTTTCTTTTCCCAAATGACTTTTGCAATTTTCCTTTGAGTAAGGGCTGCATAACCATATTCAGCCGTATCATCCTTAGGTATTACAAGATGATCCACGATACCCTCTGCCACAAAATCCAAACACATAAAGTTGACATATGAATTGATTTTCCTTCTCTCCAAAAAATCACTTAAGTCGTCGACCGGTATTTCATGTACCAGTTGTTTGAATTCTTCCATTTCTTCATTAGTAGCTTGTTGCCTATCCATTTTATCCAACAAATAGCAATACTTCCAAATTCTAGTGCCATATGTACTCCAATAAATGGGATCTTCTGAGTTGTTATTATAGTTTGCTACTCTCGCAATTAAATTAATGGCGTGTATTTGGATAGTTGGATTTATTTCTTTTACTTTTTTTAAATGGTTAAAGTAAAGATTACACTCTTCTATTGTTCTATGATGCAACCTCGAATTCACAATATTACCGTAAAGTAATGTATCCATAGAAAAAATAGCAAAATCACAATCACCAACATGCTCCAGTATCCAATCCCACAACCTATCCACATTGGCTGGCGTTCTAAAGCTTCCCATCATTTCTTTTGATGGTACCACGAGTTGAATGTCGTCCGTTAATTGTGCAAGCATATTCGGATATTTATAATTGCATGCTCTTTCATCAAGTGGTACATATAATATTTTTGTCATTACGACCCATCCTTTTTTTGATAAGATTGACTATCATGATTTGGTTTGAAACTAATCAATATTTAAAAAGCCATATGCCACTCCAAGCAAACCCGCATTATTTTGACACTGACCAAATTGAAGATCAAAGTTGGTTGCAAAAGATGGCATAATCAAATGACCCACTTTCTCTCTAATTTTATTGAGTAAGGGATTGCCTTGCTCCGTTACTGCGACACCCATTATTATTTTCTTCATGAAACATCACTATCCTTTCAAGCCTGTTGTGACCACACCTTCTATAAATTTTCTTTGAGCAAAAAAGAAAATGATGATAATCGGCATGGTAAACATGGTAGAAGCAGCCATTAATTGCTCCCAAGCTACCGTATGCTGACTCATATACTGTTGTAACCCTAATGCTAAAGTATACTTATCTTGTTTTGTTAGGTAAATCAAAGGTCCTAAAAAATCAGACCAAGTAAACATAAATGTAAAAATAGCAACAGATATTAATGCGGGTTTACATAATGGTAGCATAATGTTCCAGTATATTCTGAATTCGGATGCCCCATCTATTCTTGCTGATTCAAGGATGCTGTCTGGAATCGTCATGAAAAATTGTCTTAAAATAATGATATAGAATGCATATCCAAAAAAAGCGGGTAAAATGAGGGGCACATATGACCCAACTAGCCCTAAATTATGCCAAATGATGTATACGGGTATCATCGTTACTTGATAAGGAAGTAGCATCGTTGATAGAAGTACAACAAAGACAACTCTTTTTCCAATCCAATCTACTTTAGACAACGAGTAGGCTACCATCGGTGAAATCAACAATTGTCCAACCACATTTAACACGGTTATGAATAATGTGTTTCCTGCATACTTTAAATATGGAATGGTCTTTAACGCATTTGCGTAATTTTCAAAGTGAAACACTTCTGGAATCAGATGAAATGATTTTGTGAATATTTCATTTATGCTTTTTACAGAGGTAGACAACATAAATAGCAGCGGAAATAGGAACATGGCCGTCATCAGAATGAGTATAAAATATTTTAAAAAGATATTCACTATTTTTTTATTTAGCATTTTTCTGACCTCTCTTCCCATAATTACCCCAACCTCCATAGGTCTTAACAATCAACCAAGTTGCAATGCCTGTGATAATAAATAAAATCCATGCCATTCCTGAGGCCTTACCCATTTTTAAGTATACAAATGCATTATGGTACAAATATAAAGCATAAAAGAGAATAGAATTGGCTGGACCACCACTAGCAACATTTAATCCACCGCCTGCACCGGTAATCACATAGGCCTGAGTGAAATATTGAAAATTATTAATAAGGGCTAATATAACTTGATATAACATAATATGTGAAATACTGGGTAAAGTAATATTAATCAGTTTTCTCCATTCATTAGCCCCATCCATAGAGGCTGCTTCGTACAATTCTCGAGGTACATCCTGAAGGGCAGCTAAAAAAATGACCATTGGTACACCCACAGTCCATAGCCCAATCAGGATTAATGATGGTTTTGTGAGTAAAGGATCTGCCAGCCAATTAGGCCCTTTAAGCCCTACACCTTTTAAAATTATATTTAATAAGCCATACTTCGGGTTAAAAATCCAAACCCACATTAAAGTAGCAGCAACTATCGGGACTAATGAAGGTAAAAAAAATATTGTTCTAAAGAACGATCTTGCTTTAATTTCCATATTGAGAACCAAAGCACATATTAATGCAAATACGATTGTAACAGGTGTTCCTATAGCGGTCATAAATAGAGTATTACTCAAGCTTTTATAAAAAAGTCTATCTTGAAATAAATCCTTATAATTATCTAAACCCACCCAATTAGGCTCCATAAAAACATTAAAATCCGTAAAGCTATAATAAAGTGATTTAAATATTGGATATAGTCCAAAAATAAAAAACCCAATAATCCATGGCAATGCAAATAATAAACCATATAAATTGGTCTTTATTTTGTTTTTTGTCATTCCTATATTCCCTCCATGAGCTGAACTTGTTCATCAGGAGCCTTATAAAATACTTCCTAATCATAAATATAGATGCAGCGTATAATAATTAAGTTATATTATACGCTGCTTTGAGATGAATCGTACAATCTATTAATCTATTTAAGCATATCTTTTGATTGTTCCTTTACATAGGCCATAGCTTCCTCTGGCGACTTTTCTCCTAGCATAACTAATTCTGCTTGTTCACTTAGCAATGTCGCAAATTCTTGTTGGTTACTAAAGGCTGGTACTGGTTTTAAATTATTTAATTTTACGATTTCATTAAATACATTCAATTCTTCTGCTCTTTCTAGGTTGGGGTCATTAAGCAACGATACTCTCGCTGGAATATCCCCTTTTTCTGTTATGAAAGTTACATTTCCTTCAAAGCTGCAGATGTATTTCATAAAATCCCATGCACCCTCTTGATGTTTTGAGTTGGTTGGAATAAACATCGTTGAACTAGATAATTCTCCACCACCTGCTGACTCAGGGTATCCGTCTAAGTAAGGCAATGCTGCTACGCCAAACTCTAATTCTGGATTTAAGTCTTTAATAATTCCAACTAACCATGGTCCATCAATTCTAAGTGCTTGTTGGCCAAGTATGAAAGGATCTGTTGGTGTCACATATCCTCCTGCTGATGAATTGAAGCTAATAACACTATCGTATCCATATTCCTTTCTATAATCTTGTATTAATTGCAAAGCCCTAATGGTTCCCCCATTGTCTGGTGTAAGCTCTGTTCCTGCTTCATTGATGTAGCTACCACCGAATGCAAAGCCAATGTTAGTGGTATAATAGACAGTTGGGAAATCTGGGAAACCTAATACGGATATTGAACCATCTGCTTCAACTTTTGTTGTATTATAAGCAATATCCATTAATTCTAAATCTGTTTTAGGTGGCGCATCGTATCCTGCTTCTGTTAATAGCGCCTTGTTGTAAAATAGCGCCATTGCATTAATGCTTAATGGTAATGCATATGTAGTCCCCTCATAGATACAACTTTCTATAGCACCATTGATATAATCATCCATATCTAGTTGATCTCTTGCAATCAATTCATCAAGGGCCAGATAAATGCCTTTTGAAGCATGGGCAGCTACATTACTGCTAAATTGGTCAGATATGTCTGGACCTTCTCCGCCGGCAATAGCTGTAAGAACTTTTTGTGTGTCTGGGACACTGAGTCCAACTACTTCATATTTGTCTTGACTGGCATTGTAATTTGCAATGATTTCTTCAAGAATCAGCGCTTCGTCTCCTCCCCAAAGATACCAAAAATCAATTTTTTCCTTCTCTGCTATAGCAGTTTCCTCTACTGCTTCTTCCTCCTCTACTGCTTCTTCTTCAGCCGGAGCAACTGCTTCTTCCTTACATCCTGCAAGTGAAAAAGCTGCTACCATAGATACAGCCAGTACCACTATTAACAACCACAATAATGACTTTTTCATTTCTTTTACACTCTCCTTTTCCTTTTAATAATTTTACTTATACAACAATTTTTAATAAAATCTTTTCTGAGATTTGTTTAACGTACAACCTTAAGGTGGCTAATTAGTACTTAAACAAATCTCATTTTTCTTTTACCATAAAACCTCCTTTCTATTTTTTCTTCCTGGTAGTACTTATTTTAACCTATCTTAGATATGTGCCAAACTGTAGGGGTTCACTCCATTTTCCAAGATCAATGGTCTGATAATAACTACCAAAAACAGATCTAACCCTGCCATGCAGCGTGAGTATATAAGCTGTCTGTAGGTGCATAAACACCGTCAGTTAACTCTGTACCGTTTGTATCGGGATAACTTGACGAAGCTTGAACTTGAGAAGTATATGATGCACCCAAGGCAGCAAATGCCGGAGATATCCCTAATGTAAGAATAAGGCCTGTAATTAGCGCTAATGTTAACAACATAATACTTAAATTTACATTTTTGTATCTCATTTTTTATCCCTCACTTTTTTTATTATTTTTTTAGACCCATAACTGCTGGCATACTTACTGTGTAGATAACATATACTGATCTACATATGCCTTATAGTCATTGTATTCAGATGTGTGTCCCTGTTGTGGAGAATCATAGTGATTAAAACTGAAACTTGTAAACTTCACAACATAAGGAGCTTCTGCATTTATCTGATCAATTACTCTGCTGATTAATGCAGGTGTAAAATCGGAATCCAATGTTTCCAAATCCGACCAAAGTTGAGTTGAAGGTCTTACTGCAGCAATAGCATCTTTTAAAGCTGATAACCATGTCCCAATTGTTTCAACTGAACAATGATCAACTCCTATTCCATCCTGTACCGCAACTATATCTATAGGAGCTGTAGTCAGTATATACTCCCACATATCTGCATATTCTGTCACTCCCTGATGATCACCACCATAATATTCATTGAAAAACGGTGCAACCATGACAGGCTTGTTCATATTTGCATGAATGTAGTCAGCTACATCTTTATATACATTTTTCATCCTGTCTTTTGTAACTGTGGTCTGGAAGTTAACGTTATCCACTTCCATAGTCATGTAGAAACCGGCAATAGTATCTCCATATGCTAAGCCGTAAAGATCCCATAGTTCCTGGGCTATTTGCTTACTTAAATTAAATTCGTTTGTAAGCCAGGCCTCATCATTTGCATATTTATTCCACCAGTCATCAGTCCAGTTAAGGCCAAGCCATACTTTTATGCCCTTTTGTTGGGCTTGCTCCAATGACACACCTACCGCATCATATGTACTATGTTGTGTAAATCCAGGAAGATTAGTAGGATACCAAGTAAGCATATTTTTACTGTCTGCCGTCCACTGCCATATAATATGGTCCATATATACATCCTTCATGTAATCATACTCAGTTGCAAATCCCGATGCACCCCATCCATCTGATAGTGACGGCTGAAAAAAGCTACCCTGAAGTATTTTTGCAGCCTCTGCATCAGATGGAGTCGTATAGTTGGCACTGTTTGATAAATCGGATTCATTTCCTTCAGCATCAAATGCGGATACTTGATATGTATAAGTTATACCAAGACCAGTAGTAGTATCTCTAAAGCTATTACTTGAAGATGTTGAAATTTTGACACCATCTCTATAAATATTGTAGCCTTCCACACCTACATTATCTGTTGAAGCAGTCCATGTTAATTTTACCCACGTTGAAACATTAGCAGTAGCAGTTAGATTAGATGGTACAGAAGGAGGCTCAATATCACTTCCCGGTGGTGGTGGCCCCCAAATTTCAAACTCATCAGTGAATATCCAGCCATTACCTGAAACTTTAGCTCTTACATACCTTGCCGAAGCAGTATTTGCAAGAGTAAGATTAAATTTAGTGTTATCACCTATTGGTGCCTGCTGAAGACCTAATCCAATAACTACAAAATCACTGCCGTTTTCAGATATTGAAAATTCTACCGAAGTAGGAAGATACACTCCACCTGTCGTGTTGTTACAAAAACCCACATTCAATTCAACTATGGAACATATCTGACCCAAGTCAACCGTCTGCGTATAATAACCATTCGACAATAATCTACCCTGCCAGTTGGAATCTGAATAGTCCCCAGCTCCATATAGACCGTCTGTTAATTCTTGGTTATTTGTATCTGGATATGACCCGTCAGCAGCCATAGAAGAGTCATATGTTTTAGTTAGAGCAATATTTCTCCTTGAATACGAAGGAGTAGTAACATTAACTGTATCACTTGGATCGGAATCATTATTTCCAACATCATATGCAACTATATAATATGAATAATTAGTATTTTTCACAGTAGTTGAATCAAGGAAAGAATTGTTTTCAACTGTAGCAACAAGTATACTGTTTTTGTATATCTTATAGCCTACCACCATGATATTATCAGTAGATGCAGTCCAGTTCAGCAGTACATAATCTGAACATAAAGCTTCTGCTGTAACATTTGTAGGTTGAGAAGGAGGAACAGTATCTGAACTATCTTCAGGCATAGTAATGTTTGCTCCGCTGCTTTGGTCAGATACATTTCCTGCTGCATCATAAGCCGCAACAGTAAAAGTATAACTGCTTAAAGGCACAGCTGTATTGTCTGTATAAGTAGTAGTAGCACTGGTACCAATTTGCACACCATTCCTGAACACCTTATATCCTGTAACGCCTACATTATCCGTTGATGATGACCATGTAACCTGTGCATTATAGGCATCTAAAGCGTTTACTGCAACATCCTGTGGAACTGAGGGAGGCACTCTGTCAGGCTTTCCTGCAGGCTTTACTACTGAGGGAGGCTCTCTGTCAGGCTTTCCTGCAGGCTTTACTACAAAGCCAAGTGAAAAAGTTGCAATCATAGACACAGTCAGTAGCATTACTACTAGCCACAATAATGACTTTTTCATTTTTTCACTCTCCTTTAAAATTATTTACTTATTAAATAAATTTTAATAAAATGTTTCTGAGATTTGTTCGGGATTTGGGTCAACATCCTTAAATCTGAGCAAATCTCATTTTTCTTTTGCCATACAACCTCCTTCCTGTTTTTTCTTCCTTTACCCAGTCAAAAGGAAGATCTTCATTGCTTTGATATAATAATCACCCCCTTTATTTAACAAACATATTTTAACTTTCTCACCTCCTCGCCATATAACCGTTAAATTTTCCTCTTAATTTGAAAAACACACATTCTAACAGCTATGCTATCTTAACCGTAAAAGTTTCTTAAAAAAATTGTTTTTATACTTTCGTTTATCAGGTAAGTAAAATATTTAATCAACTCCTACTTATTTTTTATATTTATTTAACCTCAAATCAAGAAGAAACAGAAAAATGAAATATCTCTTGCAAAGGAATAGCCGCAGAAGCAATTATTCTAAAATCCTTTCCTAAAGAAATCGGACAAATTTCCAGTTTATTAGTTAAATTAGTTAAAGCTTGCTGAAACACTAGTTTTTTTACCTGAGAAATAAGAAAATGGTTATCATAAGCAACTTTTCCCCCCAAAATAATTATATCCGGATTTAATAAATTGACTAAATTAACAATCCCTGTTGCAAGATATGCTGCGGTATCCGTTATAATTTCTTTTGCTAATTGATCATTTTTTTCCAATGCGCTACGAAAAATAGATGGGGTAATTCGATTTATATCCCCTTTCGCTAATTCTAACATCATTGTATGTTTTCCTTGTTCTATAGAAGATAATACCTTAGAGTAGATAGCAGGCCAGTTAACATAATTTTCAAGGCAGCCTCTATTCCCACAATCACAAAGAATACCATTTCTATCTATGGTTGTATGACCAAACTCTCCTGTCCCACCACTGCACCCTCGAAAGATATGTTCATTTACTACAATTCCAGCTCCCACTCCATCATCAATTGTAATATAAATCAAATTTTTAAATTTTCTATATTCTCCAAATCTCTTTTCAGCTAACACAATGGCATTGGCATCATTTTCTAACCAAATTTTTAGTTTAAACTGTTTCTCCATCATTTCTTTTAAAGGAATGTTCTTTAATTTTAACTTTGTATTTTCACAAATTACAGCTTTGTTTACATCAATAATTCCGGGAGAGGTAATGGAAATCCCAATACATTTTGTTAAATCCGGGTATGCTTTTAAAAATTGATTAACTGACTTTATAAGATAATCGATAAATAATTTACCTGTTAGATTATTAACAGGAAATTTTTTTTGCCTGCGAATTTTTGCTTCTAAATTTGTTTCAGCGATTATAATATAGGAATTAGTAATA
>Ga0307378_10012502_pt1 | contig 10828 bp, 13 predicted proteins | sample UN1MG_FD_202238 | JGI IMG/M metagenome (GOLD analysis project Ga0307378, IMG submission 202238) | Soil microbial communities from Risofladan, Vaasa, Finland - UN-1 | ecosystem: Environmental > Terrestrial > Soil > Coastal area > Acid sulfate soil | place: Finland: Risofladan, Vaasa | collected...
TCTCTTTAACTCTCCTTAGGGTATATGTCTCTAAAAAAGTCAAAAGTTGGATGGTCGTAGTCTGGATTTATCGCTCCCTCTAACGGTTCGATGGTTTTTAAAAGAAAATCTACCTGTCCATGTGTTGCTACCTTTTTCACAAATTTTTTATTAACAAGCCCACAGTCAAAAAGAAGCCAGATTTTGTAGAAGTGGTGGGAATATCTTCTTCTAGCTTCGTCAATTTCTTTATGTCTTTATAGTTGTTCTCCCTCAACTGAGCGAATACACCACCGAAATTCTCTTGAAAGCGTTCCTTGAAACTATACAGCCTTAGCATACCTGACAACATTTCAGGTGAACTGTAAGCATCCGTGATTTGCATGAGGGTTTGTGCCAAGCCTGTGTTTTCTGTCGCTTTGGCAGACCGCCATGCTGCAATAGCAGCAATGGCTGCCACCAAAACGCCAATTAATAATATTGACCACGTCCATTCTTCCATGTTTGGCTCTCTTCAGGCTTCCCTTGATAAACTTTCCACCTTATGCCTTCTCCCTGAGCTGGGGAAACAGAATTACCTCACGAATTGATTGCTGACCGGTGAGCAGCATCACTAGGCGGTCGATGCCAACACCCAGCCCACCGGTAGGCGGCATACCATACTCCAGTGCCAACAGGAAATCTTCATCAATAGTCTCTACTTCTTCGTTTTGTGACTGGCGCTCCTCTTGCTGCTGTAAGAAGCGCAGTCTCTGCTCTATCGGGTCATTGAGCTCGGTGAAGGCATTGGCAATTTCCATTCCGCCGGCAAAGGCTTCAAAGCGTTCTACCAGACGCTCATCATCAGGCTTGGTCTTGGCTAAAGGTGACATTTCCACCGGGTAGTCCAGAAGGAAGGTGGGCTGTATGAGGTTTGGCTCGACAAAGGTTGAAATAAGCTCATCTATGAGCCGGCCCCTGTCCTTTTGAGGGTCAACCTCCATTTTTAATTTTAACATCTCAGCCCTGAGCGAATCGGCATCAGGGAATTCGTCAAAGTTAATACCACTATATTCTTTAATTGCCTCCCGCAAATTAAGGCGTCGCCAGGGAGGCTTGAAGTTAATGATATTGCCACCGAACTGAACCTTGTCGGTGCCCAAAACCTTTTTGCCAATCTTAGATACCATCTCCTCTAACATCTTCATTACATCATTATAGTCAGCATAGGCTTCATAGCTTTCCAGCATGGTGAACTCGGGATTGTGCCTAGTGGAGATGCCCTCATTACGGAAAGTGCGACCCAGCTCGTAGACCTTGTCAAAACCGCCTATAATTAGCCGCTTAAGGTGAAGCTCAAGGGCAATACGCAGGTAGAAATCCTGGTCAAGGGTGTGGTGGTGAGTAACAAAGGGTAGAGCTAAGGCGCCCCCGGCCGATGGCTGCAGCACTGGCGTTTCTACCTCTAAAAAGCCTCGCTGGTTGAGGTATTGTCTTACAGCAGTAATAACCTGGCTACGCACTTGAAAGGTTTCTTTAACTTCGGTGTTAGCGATAAGGTCCAGGTAGCGCTGCCGATACCTCATATCAATATCACTGAGCCCATGCCACTTTTCCGGCAGAGGCTTGAGCGACTTAGCCAGCAGGGTGAATTTTTCCACCCAAACGGTAGGTTCGCCACTTTTCGTCCGTACCAAGGGTCCCTCGACGCCGATAATATCACCGATATCCAAGTCCTTAAACAGCTCAAGGTCTTCCTTATCAAATTGGTTTATGTCCTGGAATAATAGCTGAATCTTTCCTGAGCCGTCGCGGATGTCAGCGAACGCACTCTTGCCCATTCGCCTTATTGCCATAATACGCCCGGCAACATTAGCCCGGACTTTTCCAGCAAGACGGTCAGCAGCTTTTTCAGTATCACCTTTTGACTCCCACGCTTGAAGTTGTTCGACCGCTTGCTGTGTAGTGTGGCTGCGGTGATAGCGATGAGGATACGGATTAATACCACTCGCCCGAATGCGGTCAAGCTTTTGCTGTCGTTGCTGAGCTATGCGTTCTAATCTAGATGTCATCTCTATCCTGTTCTCTTATGATATAGCAAAAAGACTGGGAGTTCCAGACTCTCAGTCCTATATTATCTACCTTATTGTGTCCCATAGTAAAGCCATCTGGTTACGAGATTGCTTATCAGCCTCACCCCATTTAGTTTTTATCTAATAATCCTATCCCCTGTATCTCCTTAGTAAATAACTTCTTAGCTAGGTGCTGTTTGCTTTGCTTGCTCTCTTAAAATATCCAGCCAGGCGGCTGATTTCACCTCTCGGTCCAGGAGGTATTCAAGATAATGAGACATCACCTCATCTAACTCATGAGATAGTTCTGGGTTCATTTTTAGCTTGCTGGCAGTATCGTAGTTGCTACTCTGCAGCAATCTCAGCACTTTTAATGCGTTAACTGACAAGGGGTAGGTCAAAGGCTGGCTACGGCTGCACCTGGGGCACAGCACGCCACCAGCAGTGGGGGAGAAGGCGTTGGTGACCGGTTTTAATGGTGAGTGACAGGAGACACACTGCTGAAGCTGAGGTCGGTAGCCCACCTCGTTAAGGAGGTGTAGCTCAAAATAGTGCAAAACCAGCTCAATATCACCAGCCTGACATAGTCGATGCATTGTCTCAAGCAGTAGCTGAAACAGGGGGTAATTCTCAACATGGTCAGCGGTAAACTGATTAATTAACTCAGTAACATAGAGGGCGCAGGAGGTAAGCCACAGGTCACTCTTCAACGGCAGGAAGCTATCAATCGTTTGACTCCCGGTTATAGTATCCAGATTTCGTCCTCGAGCCAGCGATACCTGGCTATGGGTGATAAGCTCAAGGTGTCCGGCCAGCTTACTTCGTGGTCGCCTGACCCCCTTGGCTACGGCTTGAATCTTACCCAGGTGTCGGGTGTAGAGAGTAAGGATTCTATCCGCCTCCCCCAGCTTAATCTTCTTGATAATAATTGCTTCCGTCTGATAAGTTCTTGGCTTAGGCATTTTGATAAACTAACCTCTCCCCCTTTATCCCCCTCTCCTTCAAAAGGAGAGGGGGAAGAGAAGACAGAGGGGCCAACGCCCCTCTTAAACACCCCCTTACATTCTTACTAGTGACCCTATAGCATTGCTCCCTCCGGTGAAATAGTCCCATCCATCTCTTCTACTTTGTAGACCTCTTCTTTACCCATAGAGGTAAGGTATGCCTCGCAACACTCCTCTGTTGGGTGTGCAAACTAGAAAAGTATTAGATTCGAAGATTGCCATGATTTTCTCATTTGGTGTGTCTGACATGCGATTATCTAGGTATTTCCCCACCTCGATTTTGATGTCGTCGTATATTCTCTTGTGCTCCGACCGCGGATGTACCCAAATCGCCTTGATTTCCCTGCTGCTTACCTTCCCCCCCCATGGTTTCCTCTACAAACTTTCTGATTCCCTCTCTCACGTCTTCTGACTCCATGGTTTCGTCTCCTTATCACCCCTACTAAAAATCCTGGCTTTCCTCAATGGCTCGGGTGTTAAAACTCCCGCCTAAACCTCAGCCAGGATAACTGTGTAATTTTTGCCGTAAACCTTGGCACACGCCGGACAGGTGGTATAGAAGAAATACATTTTTTTCATCTCTCTGCCTTTGGCTTTGACATAAGCTTTCATTTCTTTGACCCATTTACCGGCATTTTTGTATGGCCCCTCAAAAACCTTGGTCAGAAAAGTCCCTGATATTCTTACATTCTCTGCCTCTGGCACTTCTTTACTAACAGCAATATAAATGTCACTTCCCCAGAGAGAGTTTTCATCCGAAAGCATAAGCGGTTCGGGGGCAAGGGCATCTGCCGCCTCAATCATCTCCATATTTTTAGTCATTACCTTACCGAAGCCCAGAGGGATGTGCAAAAAACTCCTGACATGGTCTTTAATAAATAAGTTATCCTCCCAGGTTATCTCTTTTTCATCCCACGGCTCAGGATTAAATCTTGGGCAACACCCTGTTTCTGATTGCTCATTCAGCTTGTTCATAACTATTACCTCCCTGTTTATTTATTAAAACTCCTGCCTGCCCTCAATAGCTCGGGTCAGGGTAACATCATCGGCATATTCCAGCTCGGTGCCAAAGGGTAGTCCTCGGGCCAGGCGAGTAATTCGGATACCCAGGGGTGAAATCAGCTTATTTAGATACATAGCGGTTTGCTCGCCCTCAAGATTAGTGTTGGTCGCCAAAATAACCTCGTCTATTGAGCCATCTTGTAACCGCTCCATAAGCTCGTTGATTCTTATATCGCCAGTTCCCACTCCCTCGGTTGGTGAGATAGCACCGTGAAGAACATGATACAGCCCCTTATAAATCCTGGTGTGCTCCAGAGCCAAAATATCCTGTGGCTGTTCCACAATGCAAACCTTACTACGGTCGCGATGGTCACTGCGACAGATGAGACAGGGGTCAGCCTCGGTAACATTGAAACAAATGGAGCACAGTGTAACCTTCTGCTTCACTGACAGGATGGCTTCGGCTAATAGCCTGGCTTGCTCTTCAGGGGCACGCAGCAAGTAGTAGGTAAGACGCTGGGCGCTCTTGGGTCCAATGCCAGGTAGTTTATTGAGCTCCTGAATAAGCTTATATACCGCTTCGGCGGTAGGTATGAGATTTTGGTTCAACCTCACCCCCTTATTAAACGACTTCGCTATATTAGGTCAGCCCTGGGATTTTAAGACCACCAGTCAAATCCCTTAACTGCTTGGCAGCCAGTTTCTGAGATTTAGCAATGGCTTCACTTACCGCCTTTAACACCAATTCTTCTAACTGTTCTGCCTTATCAGGGTCTATCACCTCGGTTGATATTTTTATTGATACTATTTTTTGCTTACCGTTGATGGTAACCTTAACCGCACCCTTGCCTGAGTCTGCTTCTACAATAGTGCTGCCTAGCTCTTTCTGAGCCTTATCCAGCTTTGATTTGAGTTCCCGAGCCTGATTTAACATAGAAAAATTCATTTTTCCTCCACACTAGTAACTTGGGCACCCATTCTTTGTGCTTCCTGCACCAGATGATTATCCTCTGGCTCATAAATACAGCGCACACGGCAGGGATGCCCCAGGAAGTTGCTGATAATTTTTTCGGCTACCCGTTGATTTTCAGGTTCCCCCATCTTCTCCTTATGAAGGGGATATCTAAAGGCTAAGACTATAGTATTATCTTCAAAAGCTACTGGCTTAACGCCAGCGCTTCTAAGAATAGCAATAGCCGGGGTTTTTTTGGTATCTTCCGGGGCTTGAGCGACAACCTGTTTCCAGTTTAGCCTCAGTTGTTCCAGTTCACTGCCGGGTTCTGGCGGGGCAATAGTAGCGGCAGCCTCTGGCACTGCTGGTGGGGGAATAATAGCTGGCTCAGGTTTAGCTGTAGGCTGTTTAGGATAGGATGGGGTAGCTGCTTTTATGGGCTGACGAGATTCGTATTCAATTTGACTGGTTGGGCTTTCCCCCTCTTTTTCCGGAGATAGGGCACAGTCAACCAGGGCTAGCTCCAAGGGCAAGGTAGAGTAATTATCAAAACCAAGCTCAAGTTGACCAAAGAGTTTGACTGCCTTCAATATCTGAGAGAGGGAGGCTCTAGCAGCTAAATCCTTCAGTTCAGTTATATCCTCGGCAGTGAGGTCTACAGCAGCATCAGAGCCGGTCTTTATTAGCAGTAATCCCCTGAGGTATTCCACAAGCTCCCGATTGAATTGTTTTAAATCCAGCCCATCGCTATTGACACTGTTTATAGTTACCACCCCGGCAGAAACATCATTATTTATAATGTGCTTTACCAGCTCTTTGGTTCGGAAGTCGCCGGTGATACCCAGGATAGCCTGAACCTGATGGAGTCCAATGTCAGCGCCATAGTATGTAGTCATCTGTTCCAACAGGTTTTCGGCATCTCGTAAGCTACCGGTGGCAGCCTTAGCAACAAGCCGTAGTGCTTCCGGCTCCATGTGAATGCCCTCTGTACTACAAATGTGGGTTAGTTTTGAAATTATGTCTGTTTGGGAGATACGTCGGAAATCAAACCGCTGGCATCGCGACAGGATGGTAGGTAGGATTTTGTGGGCTTCAGTGGTGGCCAGGATAAAGATAACATGGGGCGGTGGTTCCTCAAGCGTCTTGAGCAAGGCGTTGGCGGCTTCTTTGGTAAGCATATGGGCCTCATCTATGATATAGACCTTGTAACGAGCTTGATTGGGGGCATAGTTGACTCTCTCACGGAGGCCTCGGATGTCGTCAATGCCACGATTGCTGGCAGCATCAATCTCAATCATATCCAGAGCCCTACCCTCGGTTATTGCCTGGCACATAGGGCAAGTATTACAAGGTTCACCCTTGCCATCGGTAAGGCAGTTCACCGCTTTAGCCAAGATGCGCCCGGTGCTGGTCTTACCTGTTCCTCGTGGACCACAAAAAAGATAAGCATGAGATACACGGCCATTTTTGAGAGCGTTGAGTAGTGTCTGCGTTACCTGTTCTTGACCGACTACCTCAGCTAAAGTCTGGGGACGCCACTTACGATAAAAGACTTGTGAAGCCATCTTCTTTCGCCTCTATTATACTCTATATTGTCGAGTTTCTAAAGAGTTTTTTGATGAGAAGCATCGCAAGAGCCCCACGATGTAGAATCTGTAAAAGCAAGGACTAAATTTTTGGCATAGAGCCTGATTCAGCCAGTAATATAACAATAACTGCCAAGCTAGCTACCAAACACCCAGAAGTAAGCCCGAAGGTTTATCTCTACGCTTAACTACTACCCAGAGCAACCTTCTAATCTTCCCTCTTTCCCCTCAAGAACTCCTCAGCTACGCCTAGGATAGCCTTTGCGTATTCCTCTCAGTTTAGATTCGGTTCCGTGCCTAAGAAAAGAATCAAATCATTATCTGCATTGGGGTTGACCCGGTAGAAGAACTGGTTTTGGGGAAAGCGATGCTCTTTAAGAACGCCATCCTCAATTTTTATGCGGGGTCTTAGCGAAAGTTGACCGGGCACCTGGAGTAAATGAAACCTGTCGATGGGTATCTCAACGAATTTCTTCGCCTCCAGTTTCCTTACTAGGTATTGGATGCTTCCGGTGGCAGCCTCCCCTCCATCAACCCACCCGCTGATGCCACAAACCATATAGAGGTGCCTCAACCTCGGCTTCTCCAAGATTGTTACATTTCCTCGTCTGTCCATCTTACTCCCTCCATTGAGCTTCTCATCCCACCAACATAGATCCCATCTCCATTCTAAACCCTGCTTCTGGCTGTTGCCTAGCTGCGGACTCGCCCAGTGCATTAGTGACACAAATCAAAAGACCCCCCACATCCAGATACTTTATGTCAAATACTTTACTTCAACACCATCCCAGCAAGAAAAAGCCAAGAGTTCCTCTAGCTAAGTAAGAGTTAAAATTGCCCGACTACACCCATTGTCAATATTGTGCTAACACTTAAAAAATAGGCATCAGCCGTAAAAGGATTGGGACTAGCTTCTCCCTACCAAACCTGTGCGCCGGGGATGATGCCCTCCAAATTTTAAGGGATGCGCCAGTTCGCCCACTTGCCTTTATCTACCTCCCCGTTGTAGGCCGATTTAGGTGTTATTCCTCTAGCTATTGTCGCTGCGGCGACAGCCTTAATAATATCGCCAGCTATGTAAGGAGTAACTGCCATCCCCATGAGGGCAATAAAGGTGGGGGATGTTCCGGCCACTACCTTGAGCCATAGCCAGAGCCAGAGGAGTCCGGGAACATAAATTAGAATAAAGTTAGCAAAAAGCATCAGCCCCAGCATACTGAAAAAGCTTCGCGACCTGATATACTTATCGGTAAAGTAACCCAGGAAAAGAGCAGCCGGGATAAAACCGATGATGTATCCGCTAGTAGCTCCTAGACCACTTTCCCAGCCTGAAAACCAAGGAAGCCCAGCAAAACCGAGTCCGGCAAAGATAGCCATACCTATGCCTCCCCACCGTTTTCCCAAAAGCACACCAGCCAGCAGCACAGCAAAGGTCTGGCCAGTAATTGGTATCGGTGTCCAGGGAAGAGGGATTCTAGCCTGAGCCAGAAGACCGGTGAGAGCAGCCATGCCAAGTGTTAGGGCTGACTTCTTTGGTATACTAAGCTCATACCTCCATCGAAAGACATCGTATTTAGTTCGGTCGATTCTAGCAGCTATCTCCATATTTGCTCTCCTTTACTAATTACTGGTTAGGTGTCAAATTTGAACATGTCCCTAGAATTTTGGCGCAATCCAGTGTATACTTTATAAAATGTTATTTACTAAAGAACCAAGCAGGAATAAGAAATGTAAGCCAAGATTCACATGCCACTTTATCAGATAAGTGGACAAATAATCAATAAGGAGGATTATGAGATGCCTGACGGGAAGGAGCAAGCTAAAGAATATGCCATCAAGATAACCAAGGATAAGGATATCAAGTTAATAAGTCTATGGTTCACTGATATTTTGGGCTTTCTTAAGAGTTTCTCCCTTACCCCAAGGGAACTGGAAACAGCCTTGACGGATGGTGTAGGATTTGATGGCTCTTCCATTGAAGGCTTTGCTAGAATTGATGAGAGTGATATGCTAGCCTTCCCCGACCCCACCACCTTCCAAATCCTACCCTGGAGTACATCAGAGCAGCCTGTAGCCCGAATGTTTTGTGACATCCTGAGACCCGGTGGACAACCCTTTGAGGGTGACCCCCGATATGTGCTAAAGAGAAACCTCAAGAAAATAGCTGACCAGGGTTACACCTTCAATGTAGGTCCGGAATTAGAATATTTCTACTTCCACAATGCAGAGGGAACACAGACTATGGACGAAGGGGGCTATTTTGATTTGACGCCCCCGGATATAGCTAGCGACTTAAGAATGGAAACCATACTCATCATGGAACAGATGGGCATCAATGTCCAATATAGCCACCACGAAGGAGCTACAAGTCAGCATGAGATAAACCTGCACTATACCAATGCCTTGACCATGGCCGACAATATCATGACCTGCCGATTAGTAGTTAAAGAGGTAGCTTTGAAGCATGGTATCTATGCCACCTTTATGCCCAAGCCTATCTTCGGCATTAACGGCAGTGGGATGCATGTGCACCAGTCACTGTTTAAAGCCAACAGGAATGCCTTCTTTGATGAAAACGACCCCTATTATCTATCAAAAATAGCCAAGCACTATATTGCTGGGCTACTAAAGCATGCCCCGGAAATTGCGGCTGTGGTTAGCCAATGGGTCAACTCCTATAAGCGCCTAGTTCCTGGCTATGAGGCACCGGTATATCTTTCCTGGGCAAGGAGAAACAGGTCAGACATGATTAGAATTCCTGGGTATCAGCCCGGGAAAGAAAACTCCACCAGAGTTGAGTTTAGAGTTCCCGACCCGGCCTGCAATCCCTATCTGGCTTTTAGCGTGATGCTTGCCGCTGGGCTGGAAGGCATCGAGAAGAAATATGAACTGGCAGACCCCATCGAAGAGAATGTTTTTGAGATGAGTAGTGAGCAGCGAGAACAAAGGGGCATAGGCAGTCTGCCCGGGAATCTATCTGAGGCTATAAGCTTAACCGAAAATAGCCAGCTGGTGAGAAAAGCCCTTGGCGACCATGTCTTTGATAGCTTTATCAAAAATAAGAAGATTGAATGGGATCAATATCGCACCCAAGTAACTGAGTATGAACTAAAGAAATACTTACCGATACTCTAGGACTTCATATATCCACGTTATGCCGTTGGCTTCTCGCTACCTATTAGAGTAATTTCTATATTCCTACCACAATTGGGGCAGGTTATATTAAGAGTGATAGGTTGATTCATTACTCGTTCAGCAACGGCAGTAACCATGGAGTCGATATTGTCTAAACGCTGGTCTAACATATCTAAACGCTGTTTAACATGTTCAATATCCAGCGTCTGTTCTTGGTCTGCTAAATTAGATTTATTATTCTCCGCCAAGTCTTCGCCCCCTATTAGACTACAAGCAGATTAATTATATGTGACAGGTGTAACTATGTCAAAGATTTTAAATATTGATTTACACAAACTGGATAGCATATACTAGAGATAATAGAATAGCTCAACATTAAACTTAAAAGGAGGTGCCCAAGTGCCTGAGGTAGAAATCGGGAAGGTATCCGACTTCTTTGCCAAGCCTGTAGTAGCCGGCATTGAGCTAACAGCAACCTTGAAACAGGGTGACAAAATCCATATCAAGGGTTACACCACTGATATTGAATTTATTGTTGACTCACTGCAAATTAACAATGTAGATGTTAAACAGGCCAAAGCGGGGGATGCCATTGGTGTCAAAGTTAGCGAGCGGGTAAGAAGAGGAGACACAGTCTACAAGGTTACTGAGTGACCGAATTATCTTCACACTCTATACTTTGAAGATTCATTTCCAGCCACTAGCCTATAGTCTTGAGCAGGTTAGCCATCTCAATGGCAGTCACTGCTGCATCAAAACCCTTATTACCCATCTTAGTCCCTGCCCGCTCAATAGCCTGCTCCAGAGTATCAGCGGTGATTACGCCATAAATAACCGGTAATCCGGTGTCTAAGCTCACTTTAGCAATGCCCTTAGTTACCTCAGCGGCAATATATTCAAAGTGAGGTGTTCCACCACGAACTACAGCACCAAGGCAGATAACAGCATCATACCGCTTAGTCTGGGCTAACTTGTTAGCTATGAGCGGAATTTCAAACGAACCCGGTACCCAGGCAATCTCTATATCTTCCTGGTTAACACCGTGGCGAAGCAAGGCATCCTGTGCCCCGTCAAGTAGTTTCTTAGTGATAAACTCGTTAAAACGGGAGACAACCAGCC
>Ga0307378_10012503_pt1 | contig 10827 bp, 8 predicted proteins | sample UN1MG_FD_202238 | JGI IMG/M metagenome (GOLD analysis project Ga0307378, IMG submission 202238) | Soil microbial communities from Risofladan, Vaasa, Finland - UN-1 | ecosystem: Environmental > Terrestrial > Soil > Coastal area > Acid sulfate soil | place: Finland: Risofladan, Vaasa | collected...
GACCGACTCAAAACGCTGGGCAGCTTGGGTGTGCTTAGTGAGAATTCTGAGCCCAGAGACTGGAGCAAAACCCACGATGGTGGGCCGAGAAAACTTTCGAGAGAGGATATTGCAGGATTATAATGGTTGAGTACGAATACAAATCGGGCAGCAATCTGGAAAAGGTGCTTGCGAGCGGTAAGTTCGCGGTAAGCGCCGAACTCGGTCCCCCCAAAAGTGCCGACCTCGACCTAATCAAAAAGAAAGTCGAACAGCTCTCCGGTTGTGTGGATGCGGTAAACATAACTGACAATCAGACTGCAATCGTACGCGTTTCAAGCATTGCCACAGGCAAACTGGTTCTGGATATGGGACTTGAGCCTATTATACAGATGACCTGCCGGGACAGAAATCGCCTCAGCATACAATCCGATATCCTCGGAGCATATCTTCTGGGTATTCGCAATATCCTGTGTTTGACCGGCGACCATCAATGTTTCGGTAATCACCCTACAGCGAAACATGTTTTCGACCTTGATTCGGTTCAGCTGATTAAAATGGTCAAGGATATGCGCGATAAGAAAGTCTTTGCGTGTGGCGAGGAAATCAAAAATTCAAAAAAAGCTGAAGTAAAAGAGCCGCGGATGTTCATTGGTGCAGCGGCCAATCCTTTTGCGGACCCGTTTGAGTTTCGTATCATTCGGCTGGAAAAGAAGATTAATGCTGGAATCGACTTTATTCAAACCCAGTGTATTTATGATATGGAACGTTTCAGAAAGTGGATGGAGCAGGTGTGCAGTAGGGGGCTGCACAAAAAATGCAAAATTTTAGCTGGCGTGACGCCATTGAAATCAGCTGGTATGACCAAATATATGCGTGACAAAGTCGCCGGTGTTTCTGTGCCGAACTATTATGTCGAGAGAATGAGCAGAGCCGAGGACCCAAAGGTTGAAGGCGTTAATATTTGTGTCGAACAAATACAGCAACTTCGACAAATAGAAGGTGTGGCCGGTGTTCATATAATGGCTATCGAATGGGAGGAAAAAGTCCGGGAAATCGTCGAAAAAGCCGGACTTAGATGAAAAAGTGAATTGTGAAAGATGAATAGAGACACGAGAAATGTGAGGTTAATGTGGAAAAGATAGAAGCCAAAAATCTTGACCCTCAGTTTAAATATGACGTCGCCGGGCATCCTGGAGGGGACAATATTAAGCTTTGTTTTGCCTGCGGTACCTGTACGGCGGGCTGTCCCGTATCGGCGGTAGACCCGGAGTACAATCCTCGCAAAATTATCCGGCAGGTCCTGCTTGGAATGCGCAAAGAAGTGCTCTGCTCGCCGGTCATCTGGCGATGTGTGCAGTGTTATTCCTGCAGTGCCAAATGTCCGCAGAATGTCAAATTCAGGGACGTTATGAAAGCATTGCGGGAGATGGCGGTTGCAGAAGGCTGTGTTGATGTCGGGCTGCTGCAAGAAGTCGAACAATTGGATGAATTCTCACAGAAAGTGCGACGAGACATGGTAAATTTGCTGGTTTCAGACCCTGAAAAATTCAAAAAACTGAAAACAAAAGTAGAAGAAATTACTACAGCTGAATGTTGAGTTAATAATGATTGCATCTACTAAAAACAAGCAGGGAAAGGTCGGGGCTGTGTTGGTAATCGGGGGGGGCATTGCCGGTATTCAGGCGGCACTGGATTTGGCTGAGTCGGGCCAAAAGGTATATCTGCTGGAAAACTCACCTGCAATAGGCGGCAATATGGCCCGACTGGACAAAACCTTTCCGACAAATGACTGCTCGACGTGCATTCTTTCACCTAAACTGGTGGAGGCCGGCCGACATCTGAACATAGAACTTATAACTTATGCCGACCTTGAAAATGTTCGGGGTGGTCCGGGACATTTCACTGTCAAAATCAAAAAAAGACCTCGCCATATTGATGATGAAAAGTGTACCGGTTGCGGACTATGTGCCAAAGTGGATATTCCGCAAGCGGAAGAACTCACCGAGCATGACGGCGAATTGTGGGTCGAGCGCATCACTGTTGATGAGGTCAAATGCGTGCAGTGCGGTGACTGTGTACGTGCGTGCGTGAAAGAAAATCCTGAAGCTCCTGCTTTGAGCAGTATATATAAAGAACAGACATACGCTGAGCCAATCGAATCGGGGCAAATAACAGCAGCTACAGAGTTGAGAAAACTACGGCAAATGAGCAAAGAGCAGCGACTTGACTACTGGCGGCAGCAAATGGATAAATGTATGAAGTGCTATGGTTGCCGGGATGTGTGTCCGATTTTTGTTGACGAGGAGTGTAAACTCGAAGAATGGGCTACTCCAGGCCAGTTACCTCCCGCACCTCTATATCATATTGCCAGGACATATCACATTGCTCAACGGTGTACCCACTGTGGCTTTTGTGAACAGACCTGTCCGGGCAATCTTCCTTTACGAATGCTGGCTGACCTTATCCGTCACGAAGACTCAAGGGAGTTGTTTACTTTTGTTCCGGACGTTTCCGAAGAACAGAAAGAAAAGATTTGTGCTGCATTTGCCGGCCGTAAGAAAAAGGAGGACGAGCTATGAGTAGCGACTTTGTTCTCACAACTTGTCCTTTCTGTGGTTGCGGCTGCAATTTTTATCTTGTGGTAGTCGAGGGCAGAGTCGTTGATATTGCCCCGTGCTTTACCGACAGGGTTAGTCAGGGTAAACTCTGTGTGAAGGGCCGCCGGGCACATGAATTTATCCATAACGAGCAGCGTCTCACTAAGCCTTTAATACGCAAAAATGGTCGGTTGGAAGAGGCGTCGTGGGATGAAGCCCTGGATTTTGTTGCAGAGGGCCTGCGAAAGATAAAGCAGGCGGACTCAGCCGACGCGATCGGGGTGCTTTCCTCGGCCAAGTGTACTAACGAAGAAAATTATCTTTTGATGAAATTCGCCAGAACTGTACTCGGCACGAATAATGTGGACCACTGTGCCAGGTTGTGCCACGCATCCACTGTGGCAGGTTTGGCGGCGGCATTCGGCAGTGGGGCAATGACCAATTCTATCCCTGAAGTAGCCCAGGCCGATTGCATACTGGTTACAGGCAGTAACACCGTTGAGCAGCATCCGCTTATAGGCACACGTGTGCTGGAAGCGAAAGAACGTGGCGCTACCCTGATAGTGATTGACCCGCGTGAGACACCGCTTTCCGCCCAGGCGGATATTTTCCTGCGTCAAAAACCCGGAACAGACGTGGCCTGGCTCAATGGTTTTATGAATATCATTATACAGGAAGGTCTGGCTGATGAGTCCTTCATCGCTGAACGCACAGAAGGATTCGATGATTTGGCAAAGACCGTAGCCAACTACCCGCCGGAGAAGGTTGAGCAGATTACCGGTATTAACGCAGAACAATTAAGGCAGGCCGCAGTCGCATACGCTAGGGCGGATTCAGCTATGATTCTTTACTCTATGGGTATCACACAGCATAGCACCGGGACTAATAATGTCAAATCCGTAGCTAACCTGGCTATGTTAACAGGCAACGTCGGGAAAGCTAACAGCGGCGTTAATCCGCTGAGAGGGCAGAACAACGTGCAGGGTGCCTGTGACATGGGGGCGCTGCCAAATGTCTATTCCGGCTATCAGAAGGTGACGGATTCGACGACAAGGGAAAAATTTGAAAAGGCCTGGGGGAAGGCTCTGCCGACAGAAGTTGGTCTGACTGTAGTCGAGATGATGAACGCAGCGGAAACCGGCCAAATCAAAGCTCTTTATATTATGGGAGAAAACCCAATGCTCTCTGACCCGGACATCAACCATGTCAGGCGAGCTCTTGAAAAACTTCAATTGCTGGTTGTACAGGATATATTTCTTACTGAGACCGCGGAAATGGCTGATGTGGTTTTGCCGGGGGCCTGTTTTGCTGAAAAGGAAGGGACATTTACTAATACCGACCGTACTGTACTGCGGGTGCGAAAAGCGATTGAGCCTCCGGGAGAAGCGATGCCCGACTGGCGTGTGATTTGTAATTTGGCAAAATGTCTTGATGGTGATGGTTTGGCCTACGATAGTGCTGAGTCGATTATGACCGAGATTGCCCGGACGACTCCTTCTTACGGCGGTATTTGCTATGAGCGTCTCGACCAGGGTCAAACACTGGCTTGGCCATGTCCATCAAAGGATAGCTCCGGCACCAAATTCCTTCACGAGGGGACATTTGCCAGGGGTCGAGGCCGGTTTCATAATGTTGAGTATATTCCTACGGCCGAAGAAACGGATGAGAAGTTCCCCTTGATACTTACGACAGGGCGAACGACGTTTCATTATCATACAGGTACGATGACTCGGAAAATTGCTTTGCTGAATTATGAAGTGCCGACCGGTTATATGGAAATAAACTCGGAAGATGCAGCCCAACTTAGCATCGACGATGGTGAAAAAGTACAGGTCAACTCCAGAAGAGGTGAGATTGAAATAGCTGCCAGGGTTACGGCACGTGTGCCTAAAGGAACCGTTTTCATTCCTTTCCATTTTGTTGAATGTGCGGCGAATGTGCTGACAAGTCCTGCCCTGGACCCTGATGCAAAAATACCCGTATTAAAGGTATGCGCAGTGAATGTATCGAAGAAAAGCTGAAAATGAACACAAATAATATACATATAGCCGGCCAGGCGTCGGAACTGTTAGACAGCGGTTGCGATGGTATTGTTGGACTGAGAAAACGCTGGGGGCATACAGGTCCATACGTATTCACTCAAAAAGATGAATTGGCTGAGATAGTTGTTGAACCACGTTATCCGATGGCTATGCTTGTTCGTAATTTATTGCAGGCAGAGCCTGATAAAAAACTCGGTGTGGTAGCGCGTGGGTGCGATATACGCGCTATCAAAGCACTGGCAGAGGATAAGTTGCTGGATGCCGATTCAGTCGCTTTTGTCGGTGTTATATGCAGCGAAGAGCAGGCGGCGGAATGCAACTGTGAGAAGCCGATTTATGAACTGACCAAATGCACCGGTTGCTGGGAGTGCATCGAAAAATGTCCTGAAGATGCTATCGAGAGAAATAGCTGCTGTCCGATTGTTCTGCCCAATGAGTTCGATGAAGGCCTGTCTTTCCGCCGGGCGATATATACTCCATATCCTCAGGCTGTACCACGAACATATCTAAGGGATGCCGAGCACTGCCTGAAACTGACCGACAAACTCGATTGTAAAGGATGTACCAATATCTGCGAAGCCGAGGCGGTTATCACAGATGACCAGGTCAAAGAAGAAAATGTAGAGGTTGGCGCCATTGTAGTAGTACCCGGCTTTAAGGAATTTGTCTCGAAGCTCAAATATGACTTTGGGTACAGCCGCTATGATGATGTAGTAAGCAGTATTGAGTTTGAGCGGATACTTTCAGCTTCCGGACCCTCTGCCGGGCATGTTCGAAAGCTCAGCGACGGCAAAGAACCTAAAAAGATAGCTTTCCTTCAATGCGTTGGCTCGCGGGACATATCCTGCCGCAACGGGTACTGTTCCAGTGTGTGCTGTATGTATGCAATTAAGGAGGCGGTGATTGCCAAGGAGCATCTCAAGGATGTTGAGGTCAGTATCTTTTTTATGGACATGCGTGCCTTTGGCAAAGATTTTGATAAATATTACGAACGGGCCAAGTCTCAATACGGTGTTCGTTTTGTGCGTGCACGAGTCAGTGATGTTTACAAACAAAACGGCAACGGTCAACTCACCATCCAGTATGCTTCTGAGTCCGGTTCTGTGGCTGAGGACCAGTTCGATATGGTAGTATTGTCTGTCGGCATTGAGCCTAGTGAGCGGCAAAGAGATTTGGCTGCTAAGCTGGGAGTTCGACTTGACAGCCACGGATTCATCTGGACTAATTCCCTGCAGCCACTCAAGACTTCGCGTCCCGGAGTTTTTGTCGGCGGCGCGGCATCGGGGCCGAAAGATATACCTGAGACTGTAACCCAGGCCAGCGGCACCGCCTGTGAGGCCGGCCGGTTATTGGCGGATGTCAGGGGCAGCTTGACCGCAGAGCGTGAATTCCCACCGGAGAAAGATGTAACCGATCAGGAACCGCGCATAGGCGTGTTTGTCTGTCACTGTGGAATCAATATAGGCGGCGTGGTAGATGTACCGTCGGCGGCGGAATACGCCAGGTCTCTTCCTTACGTAGTTTATGCTGAGGATAATCTTTATACATGCTCTCAGGATACACAGGACCATATTCGTGAAATGATTCTCGAGCATGATTTAAATCGTGTGGTTGTCGCATCCTGCTCGCCGCGAACACATGAGCCGCTTTTCCAGCAGACCTTGCGCGAAGCAGGTCTAAATCCGCACCTGTTTGAGATGGCCAATATCCGTGACCAGTGTTCCTGGATTCATATGGATTTGCCTGAAGAAGCCTCGAAAAAGGCCAAAGACCTTGTGCATATGGCGGTTGCCAAGGTTGCACTGGTCGAGCCTTTAGCGACAGCAACTCTGGATGTTATACCTTCGGCACTTGTAATTGGAGGTGGATTGGCTGGTATGACGGCTGCTTTGGCTATCGCCGACCAGGGATTTAAGGTATCGCTGGTCGAACGCGAAAAACAGCTTGGAGGAAACCTGAAAAAACTACACTCAACTTTTGATGAGCCGAATATCCAGACGTATCTGCAGTATCTTAACGAGCACGTAAAAAAACATAAAAATATCACCATTCACACCGGCACCGAGATTGGGAATATAGAAGGTTTTGTTGGCAATTTTGAAAGCACTCTGAAAACCGGTTCTAAAAATAAAAAGGTGCAGCACGGCGTTATTATTGTTGCTACCGGCGGGAAAGAGCACAAACCCGATGAATATCTTTATGGACAGGATAAGGGCGTGGTGACACAGTTGGAACTCGAAGATTTGCTCTCCGATGCCGAATCGCTGTCCAATGTGAAAAGCGTTGTTATGATTCAATGCGTTGGTTCCCGGCAGGAGGACCATATGTATTGCAGCAGGGTCTGTTGCAGCACCGCCGTGAAGAATGCACTGAAGATTAAAGAGCTATCCGGCGGGACAGAGGTTTACATATTGTACCGCGACATTCGCACTTACGGATTTAGCGAAGAATATTTCCAGCAGGCTCGTGACAAAGGTGTTATCTTTGTACGATACGACCTCGACCGCAAACCACAGGTAAGCGACAGTCACGGCCTTAAGATTTCAGTATATGAACCATTGCTTGAGCGTGAACTGGTATTAAAGCCCGATTTGCTGGTTTTAAGCAGCAGAATCGACCCTGATAGCGGCAATGAAACTCTTGGTCAGATGCTGAAAGTTCCTCTGAACGAAGACAGGTTCTTCCTTGAAGCGCATGTTAAACTGCGTCCGGTTGAATTTGCTACTGAAGGTATTTTTGTAGCCGGATTGGCCCATAGCCCAAAATCCGTACCAGAGACTATTGCTCAGGCCGAAGCTGCTGCGGCAAAGGCCTGCACTATCATTTCAAAGGACAAATACGAGGCAGAGCCGACAATAGCCGCTGTTAACGAAGACCTCTGTGACGGGTGTGGCATTTGTGTGCCGGTTTGTGAGTATAATGCTTTGGAGGTAGTAGCTCGCAAGGGCGGCACCGAAGATGAGAAAGTCATCCAGCTAAATGAGGCAATGTGTAAGGGCTGTGGCGGCTGTGTAGCCGCCTGTCCGAGCGGAGCTATGGAACAGAAAGGCTTTAAAGATAAACAAATGCTCGCAATGATAAGGGCGGCCCTGGCTGACTGAAATATTTGATACGAGATATGAGACAATGAAAGATATTTTCAAACCGAAAATTATTGTTTTCTGCTGCAACTGGTGTTCATACGCAGGCGCCGATCTGGCAGGAATAAGCAGGTTTCAGCTTAAGCCTTATTTTCGTGTTATAAGGACTATGTGCTCGGCCCGCGTTGACCCCGAATGGATACTGGAAGCATTTCGACTCGGTGCAGACGGCGTGATAGTAGCTGGCTGTCACCCGGGAGACTGTCATTATATAGGTGGTAATTACCGTACGAGACGAAGAATGGCCCTGTTGCGTTCGTTATTGAAACAGTTCGGCTTAAACTCGCAGCGTCTGGAACTGGCCTGGATTTCCGCGGGAGAAGCGGAAAAGTTCGCCTCAACAATCAATGATTTCATCGAACGAATCACTGAAATTGGCCCTAGTCCTTATCGCACCGAGAAGGAGGCTGCCAATGTCTGAAAAGATTAAAATTGCTATTGCTCAGGGCGCAACCTGCTCCGGATGCGATATCGCAATCCTTGATTTGGATGTCGAACTGCTTAAGCTCTTTGAGGTGGCCGACCTGACATTTGCGCCTCTGGCTACAGATGTAAAATTAAAAGACGTCGAGGCAATGAAAGACGGTGAAATTACAATATGTTTGTATCACGGCGCCGTTCGAAACAGCGAAAATGAACACATCGCAAAACTGCTGCGCAAAAAATCTGTGATTATGATAGCCTATGGGGTATGTGCTGCCTTTGGAGGCATCCCCGGGCTTGCTAATGTTACCTCTCTAAAGAAAATTCTCGATACCGTTTATGAAGATACCGCTACAACAGTCAATCCCGAACATACCCGCCCCCAGACTCGTTATGTCAGTCCCGAAGGGCACGAACTGGAACTGCCCGAACTGTATGAGGAAGTTAAGACTCTGGACGATGTTGTTGATGTCGATTACATCATTTGTGCATGCCCGCCGACCCGGGAGATGAATGTAAAACTGCTCAGTGTGGTTCTGGACTTTGTCAACGGTAAAGCTGGTTTGCCTCCAAAGGGAACCATTCTTGCTTCCGAAAGAACCCTCTGTGAAGAATGCCCCAGAGAAAAACCGGAAAAAGTCATTATTGATGAAATCAAGAGGATTGATTATACGGAGTTGGACCCCGAAAAGTGTTTCCTCGAGCAGGGTATATTGTGTTTCGGTCCTGCCACCCGCGCCGGCTGTGACGCCAAGTGCATATTGGTAAATATGCCGTGCAGGGGGTGTATGGGGCCTACTGCATCGGTTCTTGACCACGGCGGCAGTATGTTAAGCGCACTTGCTTCCATCCTGAAAGTTTCATCCGTCGAATCGGAAGTTCCCGAGGAAGAAATCGAAAAACTAATGGAAAAAATACGGGACCCGCTTGGAACATTATATCGCTTTACACTGCCGAAGTCGCTTCTGAAACATGTAGTAAAAGAGCAAAGGACCACATAGTATGACTTATCCGAAACTCGAAGATGAAAAATACAAGGTTAAGGAAAAAGTTATCCGCATAGCTCCCGCCACCCGACTGGAAGGGCATGCTCAGATTAACGTTTTCCTGGATGATAACGGCGAAGTGGAGGATACTTATTTTCAGGTTGTTGAGTTGCGCGGCTTCGAAGAGTTTTGTAAAGGCCGCCCCATTGAGGAAATGCCGCGTATCACTACCCGCCTTTGCGGTGTATGCCCATGGCCGCATCATTTGGCATCTTCGAAAGCTCTGGATATGGCGTATGGAGTCGAACCAACATCGGCTGCTAAAAAACTTCGCGAACTGGGATACTGTGCCCACATTCTGCATAGCCATATTGCCCACATTTATGCACTGGCTGTCGGGCCGGATTTTATTTGCGGCTGGGCCGCCGAGCCGGCTGAAAGAAATATCGTTGGTGTCATAAATGTTGTTGGAGCCGAAATCGGCACAAAAGTCCTTGTTGCCAGAGCGCACGCCGAGTTGATTCAGGAAATCGTCGGGGGCAAAGCAACGCATCCGATTTTCGGCCTGCCCGGCGGAATCTCTCAGCCGCTGTCAAAAGAAAACCGCGACAAAATTGCAAAAATGGCTGATGGACTCATAGAGTTCGGAAAATTCACATTGCAGGTGGTCAACGATTTTATCCTTAAGAATAAAACACTTGTCGACGTGATTGTGAACAAAGACCTGTTTTACCACGAAACTTATTATATGGGGATGGTCGGCAAGAACAATGAGCTGAATTTTTATGACGGTGATATTCGTATCATCGACCCGGCTGGCAAAGAGTTCAGTCGGTTCGGCCCGGAAAATTATCTTGAAGATATGGCTGAACACGTTGTGCCCTGGAGCTATCTTAAGATGCCGTACCTGAGAAAAATAGGCTGGCAGGGCTTCAAGGATGGTCCCGACAGCGGCATTGTCCGTGTAGCGCCATTGGCGCGTTTGAATGTGGCCGACAGAATCCCCACCCCGCTGGCTCAGGATGCTGCCGAAGAATTTTTCAGTATCCTTGGCGGAAAACCGGCACATTTCACCCTTGCATTTCACTGGGCCCGTGCTATCGAGTTAATGTACGCCGCCGAAAGACTCAAAGAATTAATCGAAGATGGTGAAATCACATCTAAAGATGTACGCAATATCCCCACAGGGAAACCTACAATCGGAGTTGGTATTGTTGCTGCACCTCGCGGCACGCTCATACATCATTATGAATGTGATGATGACGGCTTTATCAAAAAACTCAACCTTCTGGTCGCTTCCAGTATTAATTACCCCGCGATGAATTTAACAATGAAAAAAGTCGCCAAGGCCGTCATTCACAACTTTGAGGTCAGCAACGGCATATTGAATATGCTCGAAATGTGTTTTCGTGCTTACGACCCCTGCTTTTCCTGTTCGACTCACGCTTTGCCCGGGCAGATGCCGATGGAAGTAAATATTTTTGACAAAAATAGAGAGCTGATAAAATCTCTAAAACGCGGCATACCGAAGCAATGAAAACCTTAATCCTTGCTCTTGGCAATCCGATTCTCTCGGACGACGCCGTAGCTTATGAAGTGGCCGACCGTCTCGCACGGCGCTGTATCGGGGTTGATATTATCAAATCTTCGGCGGCAA
>Ga0307378_10012504_pt1 | contig 10827 bp, 5 predicted proteins | sample UN1MG_FD_202238 | JGI IMG/M metagenome (GOLD analysis project Ga0307378, IMG submission 202238) | Soil microbial communities from Risofladan, Vaasa, Finland - UN-1 | ecosystem: Environmental > Terrestrial > Soil > Coastal area > Acid sulfate soil | place: Finland: Risofladan, Vaasa | collected...
CGGCCGGGGGACGCCCGGTGACCTTCCGCGTCAGCGGACCGGAGCACGTCTTCGTCGAGGCCATCGCCGCCCCGGACGGCGTGGACCTGCACTATGTCAACTACGACCGGGATCACCTGGACGCTGCGCTAGCGACGCGGGTTGCCCTGCCGGCCGGCAAACGGGCTGCGCGGGTGGTCCTGACCGACCCCCACGACGAGGGCCACCGGCAGTGGGAAGTCCCCGGGAGAATCCTCGGCAATGTGGCCGAGTTCACGATGTTTACACCCAAGGTGTACGGGCTGGCGCAGGTGACGTTCTCATAGCTTCCTGAACAGGAGTCGAAACGATGCGCGCGCATGGAAACGCCCTATGGCGGATGCGGCATGGCATGGTCCTGCTGTTCGTTGCGGCCCTGTTGGCGGCGGGGGTCGGCCCGAAGGCTCTGGGGGCGGGGAAGTTCGACTACGCGAAGATCGACCGTACGCTGGTCGAGCCGAAATATGCCTCCGCGACCCCGGCCTACCGGTTCCTGGCATTCGGGCCTGAGGGCAAGACGGTGATGGCGATGGTGATCGACGAGTCCGGCGGGGCGGGGACCGGCGTGAACACGCTGTACGTGGACCTCAACGCCAACCGCGACCTGACCGAGGAGGGGGAGCGATTCGCCCTGCCCGCCCCCCACAAGACGAAGAAGGCCCCGGGATCGCCGGGGCGGGACGACCTGGTCCTGGCCCGCCTGGCCGAGTGGGGGACCACCATCCTGCCGGCCCGCAAGCTGGAGGTGCTGGACCGCAAGCTCGACTACACCCTGTCCATCGAAAGCGGGTTCGTGCTGGTGGACAGCAGGCTGCGGGACGGAAGCTGGGGCTTCCCGATGCGGGTGATGGACGATGACGTGCCCTGGTCAACCGACAAGGCCGCCGCGCCGGTGGTCCGCTTCGGCGGCCGCGAGTTCACCCTGGCCAACGACCACTTCGCCCGCCGCCAGGCGGGAGGCAACTCCCGGGCGGTGGACACGACCAAGCCGGTCAAGACGATCGTCCCGGGCGACAACATCTATCTGGACGGCACCAGCCCGTTCTTCGCCGGGTCGAGCCCCGAGATCCGGTTGGGCAAGGGCGGGGGCGTGTATTGCCCGTGGTCGGACCGGAACATCGAGGCGTGGATCGAGTCGGCCTCGGAGCCGGGGCGGCCGATTGTGAAGATCCCCTTCTACCGCTCCTGCGGCGGGGCCTACTGGGGGAGCATCCTGGTGACCACCGGCTATCCGCACGGCGACGGGGCGCTGGTGATCGCCATGGACACCCGCGGGTACCTGGGCCAGGTGGTCAAGCGGATCCCGCTGCGGGTCGAGAATCCCTTGTACGGCCAGGGCGTGCCCGGGCTGGACGCCACCCGCCGGCTTCGGGCGGAGCACCCGGGCGCGACGGTGATGGAGATCTACCAGGACGCCTTCCTGGGCGAACTGCACATACCCCAGTACGACGGGGCGCGGGACGTGTACTTCGGCGACGGGCGGGGCAAGCCCTTCGGCGGCTCGTGCCAGAACACCGGCAACGGCCTCAGCTACGGCACGGAGCTGCGGTATCGGCTTGACATCGGCGGGGAGGGGCGGCGGACACTGATCCAGTTCGACCTGTCCATGCTCGCGCCCGAGGTGAAGGTCTCCAAGGCGGTGCTGATGCTGCACGTGCTCGGGGTCAATCCCAAGGCGGACCTGTCCTGCCGGGCGGTGGCCCTGAAGAAGCGCTGGAGCGAGCAGATCGTCGGGGTGATGGGCGGGCTGAACGGGACCAACGGCCCGAACCCCGGCCAGGGGGGCAAGAAGCTCTACCCGGTGGGCGACACCGAAAACTGGGCCCAGCCGTTGTACAAGGGCGATGCCGATCGCCATCCCGAGCCCGTCGGAACGGTCACCTTCAAGGGGAAGGGATGGGCGGCCATCGACGTTACCGGCGCGGCGGCCCGGTGGGTCTCGGGGGACGGGCCCAATCATGGCCTGGCGCTGGAGACAGTGGTCGAGCGGTGTGACTATGGCCAGAAGGATGTGTGGATGACGTCCTCGGACTACGCGGTGGATCTGCGCCTCCGCCCGAGGCTGCTGCTGGTGCTGGAAGGCCCGGTCCGGCCTGTGCCCTACGAGGTCCAGACGCTCAATCCCGATCTGCCCATCGCGATAGCCAAGGCCCGGGCGCAGAAGAAGCTTGTCCTGTGCAACGTCCTGTCGGCGGATTCTCTGACCAGCCGGGCGTTCGAGACGAAGGTTCTCAACGGGGTTCCGGCCGTGCGCCAGTGGCTGGACAGGTACTTCGTGGAGGTCCGCGTCGATGCGGCCGGCCTGGTGGGCCCGGCCGTAGTGAAGCGATACGGCGTCCGGCGATTCCCCACGGCCATCGTCATCTCGCCGAAGCCGGGCGACGCCGACAACTTCGTGCGCATCGAGCCGTTCGACTGGGACGCGATGTTCGGCATCCTCCGCAGCGGATTTGAGTTCGAGCAGATTTACACGTCCGAGCTGGACCGGGTCCTCCAGCGCGGCAAGGCCAACGCAGGCCGCCTCCGTCCGACGGGCAACGAAGTCGGCGGCTGCGGCATCTGACGGCGGCGCAAGCAAGCGCGGCGGCCCGGGCGGGCCGCCGCGCGTTCGAGGGTTACTGGCCCGTTGTAAGGGCGCTACGTTCGGCGCCGGCGGATCAAGGCGATCGCGCCCACGCCCAGGACCGCCAGCGTCGCCGGCTCGGGGACGGTCCTGCCGCCGTTGTACTCCCCGTAGTGTTCCGCCAGGGCGACCAGGTCGGCGATACCGACGATGCCGTCGAAGTTGAAGTCGCCGTCCATCCAGTCCACGTCCTGGGTCCTGCCGTAGTTGTCGGCCAGGGCGGACAGGTCGGCGATGCCGACGAGGGAATCCAGGTTGGCGTTGCCCGGTACGGCCGTCCATTCGATCGCCGTGCCGTGAAGTACCAGGTCGTTGCCGACCACCTCCGCAGCCACGGCACCCGCCTTGAGCTTCCAGTGGTTGTCGCCCAGGATGCCGATCGTCTCGCCGACGGAGACGGAAGCGACGGGCGTGCCGCCGCCGATGGCCGAGGCCGTAAGGATCGGCATGTCGCCCAGGGCGTCCGGGTTGAGGCGAACCGATGGAACTGGAAGCCGGACGCCCACGTCCACGTCGCCGACCGCGCCGACGTTCCCGCTGACGGCGACCTGGTCGAAGTCCTCGCCGGGATTGCCGTCGCAGCCTCTCACGGCTACCGACAGCGTGGGATTCACGTCGGTTGTGCCGGAGAACTTCAGCAGGTTCAGGTTCCCGTTGACGTTCAGGACGCCGCCCGGGGCCAGGCCGGCGGGCACAACGTCCGTCGGCTCGAGCGTCAGGGTGTAGCCGCCGAGCGTGACCGTGCCGTAGTTGTGCTGGCCGGTGTTGACCGTTCCCGCGCCGGAGATCACCGCCGAAAGCGTGATGTCCTGCAGCAGGAGCTCCAGGTCGCCGCCGTTGAGCAGGATGTTCCTGGCGCCGCCCAGCGAGGTGACGTTGCCTTGGGCGTTGGTCCAATCCTCGATGATGCCGAACCGGGCCTTGCCCGCGTCCACCCGGATCGCCTCCATAAAGTTGGCCCCGCGGCTGTTGCGGACGAAGACGACGCCGTCCTGGCTGGTGAGGGTCTGCCCCTCGATCGGGCCGTTTTCGTGCAGCAGGAGGTAGTCGTCCTTGCTGCCGACGACCAGTGTGCCGTCGGCGCCGAGATTGATGGCGCACTTGACCTGGAGCGTCCTGCCGCCCGGGGCGGTGATCATGGCCTCGGCCAGCCCGACGCCCGGCGCCATGAGGATGCCGGCGCCGCTATCGTTCACCGCGGCGCTGGTGGTGTCGCCCCAGCCGTTGCGAGCGACGGTCAGACGCGAGCCGTTGCCCAGCTCCACGCCCGCCGAGGGCAGGTTGATGCCCGAGTAGTGCTCCTCGATCAGCACGTCCGCAACGCCCCAGCCCAGCGGGCCGGCGACGTTGGACAGGTCGGTGTTGTCCAGCATGATCTTCGAACCGAGCCCGAACTGGACCGCCGAAGAGATGGCGGAAATGACGCCTGGCCTGTTGTCCAGGCGGGCATACCCACCGGCCTTGACGGTGATCGAGGCGGAAGTGAAGCTGATATCGTCGTTCAGCACGACGACCGCCGGGTCGTCCCCGTCGGGCTCGACGACGATCGTGGCGCCGCTCGGCGCCGCCGGCGTGCCGAACGTCAGCCAGCCGCCGCGGACATTGACGTTCCTGCCGGCCAGGCCCGCGTCGTCGGCAATGTGCAGCGTGCCCGTGCCGCGCCGTTCGACGTCGGTGAAGCTGCCCGTCACGACGCCGCGGAACACCACCCAGCCGCCGCCGTCGAGGGCGACGCCGCCGGGGGCGTTCAGCGTGCACCCGCCGGCGCCGTCCAGGGTCAGCGTGGAGGCCGTCTGGGCATAGAAGCCGATGCCCGCGTCGTCGGCCTCGGTGGCGACTCCCTGGTAGGTCAGGTCGGTGGCGCCTCCCACTGCCCCGCCCCACGAACGGTGGTTGTTCAGCGTCGCCAGGCCGCGGAAGATGTTCGACCCGTCATCGCCGAAGGTGCGGGCGGCGGCGTACACCCCGCTGCGGACCTCGTACAGGCCGAACCGCCCGTCCCCGCCGGCCCGGGCCGACACCTCCGCGTAGGACGGCAGCACGGAAACGGAAGTATCCAGGATCGCTCCCGGCGCCAGGGCGATGGTCCGGTCCGTCCCCGAGTACGTCAGGGCGGTCGACCCGCCGGAGACCATCAGCGCCCCGCCGGCGTTGACGTGGAACAGCCTCGTCTCCGCGGAGTTCAGGTCCAGCACGCCGTTGGCGTTGATGTTGACCTCGCTCGGCCCGTCCAGCGAGCCGGGGGCGTTGGTCCGCAGCCTTCCTCCAGACCGGACAAACTGCTGCGCGTGCTGGTTTTGTCCCCATTTGCTCCAGTAGCCGCTGTACTCGTGTCCTTCGCCCACGTTCACCGGGCCCGTGCCCAGTCCGCCGGCGGCGGAGACTCGAAGCTCGCTGCATCTGACGTCCACGCCGCCGCTGAAGGAGTTGTCGGCACTCTGCACGTCGACGCGCCGCGGACCGCTCTGGTCCACGATCATCTTGCCAACCGTCCCGGGGGCGTCGGCGAGGGTACCGGTGATCCTCAAGTCGTCGGCGCCCCACGCCCGGGCGGCCTGGATGACCACGTCGCCCCCCAGGTTGAGCTGGCCGGACAGGACGGAGTTGCTGTCATCGGCCGGGCGGACCCAGGAGCCGTCGCCGAGGTTAACGTCCAGGCCCACGGCACCATCCGGCATCAGCAGGCCGGCGTTGTTGATGTTGATCACCGGCTGGGCGCCCGGGGCGTAGTTGTCGGCGTTGCTGACCACGTGCAGCGTGGCCTTCTGCCCGCCCATGGACCTGCCGACGCCGGTGATATTCACCGTGCCCATTCCCAGGGCCGTGTCGGCGGTGACCCTCAGGATGCCGGAGTTGACGTCCATGCCCCCGCTGTGCGCGTTGGCGGGGTTGGATAAGACCAGCGCGTCGTTCGTGATGTAGGATCCGTTGATCGTCAGCTTCCCGGTCCCCTGCACCGTGCCGCTGATCCTCATCCCCTCGTCCCAGTTGCCCGAGCCGAGAATGGCGCTGTCTTCGTGGACCGTCAGGACGCCGGAGAGGCCCTGGCGGGGCGGGTTGCCGTTCCAGCCCGATCCGGTCAGCGTCCCGCCGTACAGGTCCACGTTCATGTCCAGCGGATTGCCGCTGCTCAGGGCCAGCGACACCGTGCCGTTGGCGCGAACGTTGACGACCGGCCTGGTGGCGTAGGTCTGATCCGCCTGGAGGCGCAGCTGCCCGTCCATCACCTCGACGACGCCCGTACCGAGCGCCTGGTCGGCGTTGACACGAATCCTGGCGCCGCTGGTTATGTCCCAGCCGCCGCTGAACGTGTTGAGGGCGCCGCCGAGGTTCACGTTCTCGGTGGAGTTGCCGTAGTACGCGCCGCTGCCGGCGACGGTCAGCTTCCCCGCGCCGGTAATAGCGCCGCGCAGCGCGATCGTGACGTTTTTCCACGTCGCCAACGCGGTCGGGTTCAGCGTCGACGCGGCCGTAACGTCAATAGCGCTGTCGATCATCACGGTCACCGCAGTTGCCGGCGCGGCCAGGTCCAGGTACAGCGTCCCGCCGCCCAGGGTCAGCAGGTCCGGGGCGGCGGCGCTGACCAGGTCGGTGTCAAGGGTGATCACGTGGTCGTCCACCGTGACCGTGTCCCCCTGGACGGGGACCCCGGTCGGCGTCCATGTGGCCCCGACGGACCAGGGCCCGTCGGCGAAATCATCGTAGCTGCCCGCCCCGGCGACACCGGAAAATGACAGCGCACAGCTTACGCACAGCACGAATCCCGCGATTCTCATGGCCTTGCCTCCCTTCTGGCGTACTCGACTTCAGAGTTGCAGGTAAAAGAGCCCCTGGCAAACGAATACCAAGACCTCCCTTGCGTCCTCGGCTAATGGAAGTGCATCAGACCCCGATTATAAGGGGATTCGGCAAAGAGGCAAGGCAGACTTTCCCACGATTTGCGCGTCGGTGCGGCCCGGCGGTGCGGTCATGCGGGGCTCCGGGCGGGCAGGCGAATGACCTGCCCGGGCGAGGGGGTCAGGAATTCCGCCTGCACGTCCCGCAGGTGAGGCAGGGCGTCGGCGGGGTCGCATCCGCCAAAGCTGCCCGCCGGCACATCCAGCGTGCCGTAATGGTAGGCGAGCATCAGGCTTGCGCCGCCGCTTCGCCCCAGCGAGGCGGACCCGGCGGGCCCCAGGTGCGTCCGGACGGCCGCCACGTCGAACATCAGCACGTCCACGTTGCGGACGTACCGCAGCTCGTCGATCAGCCGGGTGTCGCCCGGATGCCAGATGCTGCCGTCGGGCGTGCGGACGATGAAACCGACGCAGTCTCCCCGCTGCCAGGGATCGGTCTCCTGCCAGTCGTGAAGAGCGGGGGTGACGGCCACCTCGACGGCCCCGAACGCATGCACGGCGAAGTCCTCCGCCCGAATCAGCCGTTCGGAGGGGACGGGGATCTCGCGGAGGCGATCCAGGACGGGTGGCGGGGCGAGAAATGCCGGGCGGAGTCGGCGCTCCAGCGCCTCGGCGGTATGCGGACCGTAGTGATCGTCGTCGGCATGGGTGTAGAGGACCGCGTCGGCGGCCGGGACGGCGCGGGCCTCGACCGGCAGATCGATCCTCAGCCCGCGTCCGCACTCGCAGACACGCCGGCCCTCCTGTACACTGGAAGCAATCAGCGGGTCGATCAGCAAGACGGTCCCGCGGGCGTTGATCGCCACGCCGGCCATGCCCAGCCAGGTGAGGACGGTGTCCTGCCGCGGGCCGAAAAAGTCCTCGGCGATCGGGATGGATTGGAGTTGGACGGTCATTCGCTTGCTGCTCGGCGGTGCGGCATGGCTGACCGGATCAGTCTAATCGACGGGCAGGAGGAGTGGACCCATGAAAACGGACCGGATGCTCCGATATCCGAGCGTGTGGATTCTCCTGGTCGCGGCGGCCTCGGCGTGCCTGGGGCAGGAGCCCACGGACACCCCCGCCGGCACGCTGGACCCCCAAAGCCTGTTTCGCGAGCCGGTCGCCCTGGTCAACGCGGAGGGCAAGCCCATCATCACCCGCCGGGCGGTGGGCCACCCGGTGGTGCTGGACTTCAACGCCGACGGGCGCAACGACGTGCTGCTGGGCTGCCATCGCGGCATGGACACCGCCGCGGCCGAGATCCTGCTGCTGGAGAACGTCGGCACCCAGGCCGAGCCACGTTTCCGGTGGCCGACTTCGAAGGTGGTCAGACTCCAGGAGACCAGCGAAGGCTTCTCCGTTTCCTGCGGGTGCAAGTCGGGGGGCACGTTCGAGGTGTTCCCCGCCGACTACAACGCCGACGGGCACTTCGACCTGGTGGTCAACACGTTCTGGCAGAGCGACGGCGTTCGCGTGCTGATGAACACGGGCAAGTCGCGCGAAAACCCGACGTTCGTCCGGGGCGCAATGCTGCACAAGATCGGCAGCCACGGGAGGGGCTCCGGCGGGGGCGACTGGGATGGGGACGGCGTGATGGACTTCGTGTTCCCCGTCAACCGGTACGGGTGGGGCGTCTACCCCGGTCAGCGGGACGGGCGGGGCGGTCTGCGGTTCGCCGACAAGCCCTCGATGACCCACGCGAAGTACCGGATCGTGGGTCAGGACGGGTGGTTCGAGCACTCGCCCTACGCCTGGAACTTCTCGGGTCGATGCGCCGCCGGTTCGGACAAGATCGAAATCGTCGCCTCCGCCTCCGACCCGGCCAACAAGGACAAACCCTATTCGGCCCACCGCAGCCACGTGGAGTTCTACGTCCTGGACCGGTCGGCGGGGACCGTGACGCGGACGGGCAGGGTCTGGACCAACGACGCCGCCCTGATGCGGATGTCGATCGGCGACCTCAACGGCGACGGAAGCATGGACCTGCTGTGCACCGGCGGGGTGTTCACGGGCGGGGCGGAGACGAAGATCTGGGTGCTGTACGGCAAGGCGCCCAACATTCCGTCCGAGACCCGTCGGTCCGGCCCACGGCCCGGCGAGGAGCTGAAGCCGGCGGAGGCGGCGAAAAAACCGCCGGCGGAGGCTAAAGAATTATCAAATTCCCTCGATAATAGGGTTGGCGTGAGCCCAGAATAGGAACGCCGGTCGCTCTGGCAGAGCGACCGGCGCTCGGGAGAAGGGCACACGCCCCCACCGCAGGGGCCGACAACCGGGTAAGACGTCAGGTCGGGCGTTTAACGCTCGGTTGTCTGTGCGCCCAAGTGTCGATGGCAGATCGAAGCCGCGGCCAAGGCCGTGTCCTGCCTCCCCCGCTGGCAAGTCTCGAACCTGTGTCGGCCGCGCCGGCCCCGTCCTCACGACTAGAGTATTATCGGTTTGCCGCCCCCGCCGCCGCCATTGGAGCATGTCTGATTCTCGTGTAGGAAAAAGGCCGCAATCGCCGTAAGGGGATTCCTGACGTTCGATCATCCTTCGGGCCGGGGCCCGGGCGATCCCGGCCCTCCTCCCCCGTCGCATCGAGCCGTCCCGAGGCGAATGTAAAGAAGGCTGAAAAACGACACTATCCACTTGACAGGCGGACCGCGGCGAATCACAATCTGTTAGGTTCATTTCAAGGGTCCGTGGACCGATGGCTGGGTGCTGCGATCCGCCGAAGCCCATAGATGTGCTCCGTGCGGACTTTCGCGGCCCTGAACTTCAGCATGTTGCACCAAGATTTGCCATGGACCAGTCATTTCAACTTGGAATTCCTGAACCTGCCCACAGACACCTGTCCCGACCGACGGTGCCGGTACCGCCGGACCCAAGGTCTTTGGCATGAAGGGGAATGCTATGGCACAGCAGGACGCGCTGAGAATCCTGATCGCCGACGACCACGCGGTGGTGCGGCGGGGGTTGATCGAAATTCTCACCGAGGCGTTTCCCGGCATCGAGTGCGGCGAGGCGGGCAACGCGCCGGAGGTGATGCACGCGCTTCGTGACGGTCGGTGGGACATCCTGATGCTGGACATCACCATGCCCGGCCGCAGCGGCGTGGAGATCCTGAAGGACGTTCGCGGCACCCATCCGGCGATGCCGGTGCTGGTGCTGAGCGTCCACCCGGAGGACCAGTACGCGATGCGGGTCCTGAAGGCCGGCGCCTGGGGATACCTGACGAAGGACGCGGCTCCGCAAGAGCTGGTCCAGGCGGTTCGGCGGGTGATGTCCGGCGGCAAGTATGTCAGCGACAGCCTGGCGGACCGGCTGGTGCGGGGCGTCCGGGGCGGGTTGGACATGCCGCTGCACGCCAACCTGTCGGACCGGGAGGACGAGATCATGCGGATGATCGCCTCCGGGCTGACGGTTTCGGACATCGCCGAGCAGTTGTCGCTGTCGGTCAAGACCATCAGCACCTACCGCGCCCGGGTCCTGGTCAAGATGGGGATGCGGACCAACGCCGACCTGACCCGCTACGCCATCGAGAACCAGCTCGTCCAGTGAGGGCGGCGCCGTTGGGGGGGTCCGGCATGGCCGGGGGAGGAAAATATTCCCATAGCATGCTTGCAATGCGATATGCGTAGTCGTAGACAGGTGACTAGCTGCATATCGCCGGGGGCGGGGGTCCGGAGCACACGGTGGGATGCTTCCGCTTCATGGATGAAAGGGACTGGGATGGATGGGATGGCGCCGCCTCGCGGGAGGCGCCGGCGGCATGGGTCTCGAAGAAATGCTTGCCGGAGGGGGTTCCCGCGGAGGCATAAGGAGAGGGAGGGTCTTCCTTGAGGTTCCTGATCGCCGACGATCATGTTTTGGTGAGAAGAGGGATGGTGGAGTTGCTCGCGGAGGAGTACCCCCATTGCCAGTTCGTGGAGGCGGGCAACGTCCCCGAGTCGATCGAGTGTATCCTCAACAACGATCTCGACTTGGCCGTGCTGGACATCTCCATGCCCGGCGGCACGGGTCTGAGCGTGGTGGAGGTGGCGTCGGCCGCCAGGCCGGCCCTGCCCGTACTGGTCGTCAGCATGCACCCGGAGGACCAGTACGGCCCCCCCGCTGTCCGGGCGGGTGCCGCGGGATACCTCAGCAAAGAGGTCGCCCCGTCCAGGCTCGTCGAGGCCGTCGAGACGCTGTTAGCGGGCGGTACGTACTTCAGCGCGTTCCTGAGGCGGGTCGCGGCGGTCAAGTTGGCCACCGGCTTCCCGCAGCAGGCCCGCGCCAAGGCCGGTCCCGCCGGCGCTACCGTGGCGTCCCGGGCCCCGACGCCACGCC
>Ga0307378_10012506_pt1 | contig 10824 bp, 10 predicted proteins | sample UN1MG_FD_202238 | JGI IMG/M metagenome (GOLD analysis project Ga0307378, IMG submission 202238) | Soil microbial communities from Risofladan, Vaasa, Finland - UN-1 | ecosystem: Environmental > Terrestrial > Soil > Coastal area > Acid sulfate soil | place: Finland: Risofladan, Vaasa | collected...
GCGTATCGCAGGAAGGGCATGATATCGCCGCCTGATTTACTGGCCAGGTTAAGCTGCCGATAATATTCGCTGCGAGTCTGGTTGTAGTGGTTGCTTAAAAGATGGGCAGCGGGAGATGGAATCCCGGCCGCAAGTAATATCTGGAACTCCAGTAATCGTGCCGTCCTGCCGTTGCCGTCCCCGAATGGATGGATCCAGACCAGGTACAGGTGCGCTAAGATCGCCTTGATAATCGCAGAGACTGACTCCCGGCCCTTTGATTCCTTGAAATCATCCCCTTGCAGCCAAGTGCATAGCTTCTCCAGCAGATAACCGCAGTCGGCGGCGGCAGGGGCGCGATAAACATTGCCTACCACGACTTGGTGTTTACGCAACTCTCCCCGAACAACATCTTCGGCCAAGGGCAGGTTTTCCAATACCTGCCGGTTGAAAGAGGATATTGTTTCAATTGTAATTTGCGCTGGTTCATCCATGACGATCGCTTTGCCGATGCCGTTGCAAGCGACGATGATGTTATCCACTTCCTGTTTCAGGTATTCTTTCGAGGGGGGGACGGTCAGTTTTCCTTCCACGGCTTTGCGAACATCGGCTTCGGACAAGGTATTTCCTTCGATGGCAGTCGTGGCCGCCACTCCCTTGGCGAGATAGATTTGGTGAAGCTGCTTTGCCGTTTCCGGCCTGAGGGGCAAAAAGGAGAGATGTTCGCATTTGGAAGCGATCTCCCCCAAGTCGATCCAGATCTCCGGGCCAGCCCGACGCATATCCAACTGAAATGTCAGCCATGGGTTTGTCTTTTCAAATGTCCGCATTCATGTCCTCTTTATCATCTTAATTATACCTACAATATAGCATCTTTTTGCTATTATGACTACTTTTTTGTCTTATTTTATGTCCACTTATTTGTCCGGTTTTTTTCCGACGTAGGGGCACGGCGCGTGGCAGGGGCACGGTATGAGGTTTGTGCGGGGGTAGGGGCACGGCGCGCCGTGCCCCTACGCGCGAACCATCACATTCCCGCGCTTTCCACGATCCTGATCTCATCCTCGATTAGGCCATATAAATTGCAAATCAACATTTAGAAAATGTATCAATGAAAGACCTGGCGCCAGATTTGTGAAATGTGCGTTGAGGAAGGATATGTACTATTTGTACCTACCCTTTACCAATATTTCCTTAAAGACTTGACACCAATGTCTCTCTTTGCCGATTAGTCCAAAGGGGGTACAAATTGTACCTCCCTTATCAGCGAGGAAATTAATTTCAGTTGTCCGATTTTTTCGGACAACCGGAGAGCTTAAATTACCATCCGTTCCCATTTTTCAATCTACCAAATAAAACAAAAACAACAACTTGACTTTTCCTTTTGGCTGTTGTATTAAATATACAACAAGCGAAACAAGGAGGAGATCGTGAAAAAATCGATCCATTTCGGAAGGTATTTTGAGGAGCTTCGCCAAGCCCAGGGTTTGACCCTGCGCATGTTCTGCAAGAAAGCTTCATGCGATCCGGCCAACATAAGCCGAATGGAGCGGGGGCTGATCTCGCCGCCAAAGGGGAGGGAGATACTCGAAAAGTATGCCGAAGCCCTAGGCTTGGTTGAAGGTTCGGACGAGTGGTACAAGTTCTTTGATCTGGCCGCCGCGGATCAGGGAATTGTCCCCCAGGATATCATGGCCGACGCAGAACTGGTCAAGGTACTGCCAGCCTTCTTCCGCACCTTGAGAGGTCAGAAACCAACGGAAGCAGAAATGACGAAACTGGCCGAGAAGATCCGCAAAGGCATGAAATGACGATCGATCTTCAATACATATCAAGAACCCTAAAGAATCAGTATCACAGGGTCCGCTATTTTTTCAATTTTTTTACTTTTTGGGTTTCAGTTAAATAGTTCGTACTGCTGACCACTTTTTTCCCTGTCTCCTTTTCCAGCTTCTCCCTGGCCCCGCCGGCGATTCGGCCGCCGCGCCTGGAAACATGGCGATTCTCATCGAATCCCAACGGATGCTCCACTTTCGTGATTTCGGTGGTAGATGCTTCACCCAGCATGGAAAAAATCAGCTCCAGGTCGTTCATGTGATCACGCAGGTTTTCCCTTTGCAAATGTTTCAGTTTTTTGTATTCACTGGGCGTAAAGCCAAAAGTCGCTTTGGAAATTTCAGTTGTCAGGATTTCATATTCCCGATCCTTTTCAACTCCGTGTTTTTTCCACTCATCGGTCAATTCTTCGCGGATGGCGATGCCGCGCATCCGCTTTTCAATCCAATCCTCGCTGTAGCCTTTGGCTTTGTATAAAGCGCGGGTGCGCTTCTGCCCCAGCTCGGGGTCTTCGATTTCCTGAATGCGCTCATAACCTACCTTGGCCAACCATTTTTTGAATGGTTCAGCCTTTGGTGAAGGGATAGATTGCACGATTCGGAACAGGGTTTCAGTATTCGCGCAATCGGTTTCATACAATTTGCCGTCAGCAGAAGGAAGTTTCAGTTGTCCGATTTTTTCGGACAACTGGACATAACCTTCACTCAGCAACTTTTTCTTTAAATCATTCCAGTATTTCCTTGGTCGCTGACTGCCGGTCAGGACTTCCACTATGTCAATAATCGAGAACCACCACTCATTATTGAGGATGGTCTTGCGTATCGATTTTCCTTTAAATACTGCAATCCTGGTTTCCATGATCACCTCTCGTCACATCCCCCAAAAAACACCACCATGTCCTGGCTCGTCCCCTATCCATTGTTGTGTTTCAGGAAAATTCATTAAACTCTTTTTCCAATTCTTCAATTTCTTCAAGAGTCATAAAAAAGAGTAGCAATTTTTTATGGTGCTTTTCTTGTATTGCGGTTTTGTAAAAAGCAATCGCAAACGATTGTGCTTGCTTATCCCCACCATGTGCTTTTTCAATTTGATCGTTGATTTTTTCTAGTTCCCATATTGATTCAAATAATTGATCGAATGGAGGTTTTGAGGCAAGTATTAAAAAATCTTTTTCATTCTTCAGAAAAGACCAGTATTTCAAATCTAACTTTAGAGGTAAGTAGGATTTCGCATTAAACGGAAGATTCTTTGATTTTTGCATGTTTTCATATAGCCAAAATGTTCGATAAACTCCTTTTGCATCATTTTTTAATAACTTTAAGGAAGATTTTCTAAGCCGCATCTTGCACTGATACTCATCAAAACTACGCTTCGCAATATCTGCAGTAAAACCTAAAACTACTCCAAGAACAATACCAATTACTATTTGAAATGTCTGTGTATCCTTAATATTTGATAATTTGAATAAAAAACCAATTGAGAAGATTAAAAAGAATAATGGCACCCAAAATGATTCTATGATTTCAATCAATGAATGCTTAATATTTCTGAAGTTCCTCATATTTATTCACCTCATATTGCTTCGGCCAGTGTCCTGGCATTTTTTAATTTTTCCATCAAGGCCAAGCGGGATCCTTGCATGCTGATCCCGGGGGAGTGCACAATCGGACCAATCGCTTTGGCCTTTCCGCGCAACTTGACCATATATTTTCCGCTGTCCTGGTATGGTCTGATCGAGCTGATCCGGCCGTAGTGGGTAATCCTATGATGCGGGGATGTTACATAAATCGCGATGTATTTAAGATTGGGGATCACTTTTTTCGATAATCGGATCGCGTACCAGCGGTTTTTTTCCAAGAACTCTTCCTGGAAGCCTTTCGGATGGGCTGGGCAGACGATAGTGTCAAACTCGCCCAACCGCCGGCGTTCGGCGCGGTCTTTTGATACTGCAACCGGTTCATCGCCCGTAATTTCAAAAAGCTCCTTGCGCTGCATCTGCTGAGCTTTTTGCTTGAACAATTTGAAGAGATCGCGGGATTCCATAAACTTCCCTGATATTCGGTTACCTTTCGGAGAAGCGATTCTAAGTACCAGAGATTCAAGCTCCTTCAAGTGTTCATCATCGCGGGTCAGGTATATGCTGAAACGGTTCCATTCCTGGGCGTGACGATCGCGCAGATGATGGTGCAAGCGGGATCGCAAATTTTTAGCCAGACCGACATAATACAATGATTCTTTTTTGTATAGCGCGTAAACGCCACTCTTGCCACGCGCAAACTCCGTGACGAGTTCAGGAAAGCGACCGATTGCCGCCCGCGAAATACCTTCCAGGTGCTCTACGACAAGCGGAGTCCGTTTTTGCTTCTTTTTCATTTTTGCGTTCCCTCTCCCATAATCATTATTTCCTTATCCGCAGGCTAATCCAATTCATACACTATCCGAATTATATGTTCAAGTTTTTGACAGTCTAGATCCGATCCGGGACGGTTTTATTCCCCATTATGTAGTGACAGGTCGCGACCTGACACTACGGATTCTTAATCTCAGCAAACAAGGGGCTTGCTCCATTCATTGAACTTCTGCTTAAATTGCAAAGTCACGAAGTCACGCCCAGTTTTCCTTTGGAGACCGAACCCTGATGGTTTTCAAACTATCAAAGTCACAAAGTCAAGCACCGACCCCATTTCCCCCTCTGGCGAACTGCCTGTCGAAGTTGAAATGCTCTTATGGCCCTTAGGTCTTAAGCTGGTTCCTCATCCTTCACTCAAAGAAGCCGGTGACGTTGATGCACTCCTTTTAGGAGATTTAAAGACGATCATTGTCGATTCCCAGGATTACAATAATGACAGAATGCAAAATCGCATCAGGTTCTCTGTTGCCCATGAACTCGGGCATTTTATACTTCACCGTGATTTATTTAATGGTATTTCCTACACTTCTGTCAATGAGTGGATCAAATTCATGCAAAAAATTCCCGATGATCAATATGCGTTTGTTGAGCAACAGGCATACGAATTCGCCGGAAGGTTGCTTGTCCCGCATGAGCGGCTGGAAAAAGAGTTTTAGCAACTGATCCAGAAAGCGAAAAATGCCAAATTTTTTGACTGGGATAAAACCGGCGATTCCGCTCTCGGATACATCGCGACTCCCATTTCGCGTATTTTTGGTGTTTCCTCCGAAGTCATAGAAAAACGTCTCATCCGCGAAGGCCTCTGGCCGATAAAAAAATGAGATTAACTAAATTATTTGGGGTTATCTAGTTTGTTTTCAATTAAATCCCATTTTTCTTTGAAGATATTTTCATTATCGTAAAATGTTCTGATAGCAGAATCATTATGAGGCTGATCATTTTTACCTAGCGTTTCCAACCATTTTTTATGCTTATTTGTAATAGTTTCAGCGACAATTTTACTAGGTACCATATGAAAATCTGGTCTCGAATTATCGGTTTTTAGATTCACGAATACATATATTATATTTTCACTTACTAAATTTTCATTTTTACTTGAAAGAATCCAGCCTTGATTTTTATTAATTTGACTCGTTTTGACTTGTATTCCAATGGAGTTAAAATTCTCTTGAGATGAAACAATTAAATCTACTGCACTAGTATTTTTAATTGTAACTAACGCAACATATCCTCGTCTTGATAATTCTGCAGCAAGATAGTAAGTTCCTGCAATTCCTGTTAGATTTTTAGCATTTTTCATGTTTAACAATCTCCTTGCATTTAATTTGTCTCATAAAAAACATTAAATTCTCAACTTGAATTAATCCTTTCAAGTTACCCCCAAAATATTTTTCTGAATAATTTTATCACAAATAATCTTTTTAAGGAGTTACTACGGATTCTTTATCGCATATAAACAAGGGGTTTAAACCCCTTGTTGAACCTCTACCCAATCCGAAATGTCACAAAATCGCCCTCCGTCCCTAATTTTCTGCAAACTGATATTTCCAGTAATTAATAAAATTCAATTTGGGGAGCCAGATTTTAAATTATGGGCTGATTCTTTAAACAAGTGATGAAAATAAAAAAGTATTTTTTGGATAAGATTAAGATCAAGTATAGCCCACGGTAATCGGACTCCGATGTGTTAATCCTATATGGGGTGACAAGCACTATTCATCAAGGCCCAAATGGGGATGAGACCAAACGATTGCTTCTACGGGCGGTAATGCATATCAGGGTTGGTAAGTAAATCGTTTTCGATGGTATTAGAGAGCCCATCAATCAGTGACATCTGGAAAGCTTCACTAAAGCCTTTAGCGATATCAGCAACAACTGCAGAATAAGTGGCAGCCGAAACTTGTTTGTCCGAAGAATCGAAACCTGCTACGTAAACTGAAGTTTTATCACACCAGTACTTGATATAAACGTCTTTTCCATTGACCTTTATGGTTTTTTTTAGAACTCTGTGTACTGACATATTGCTCCTCCTTTTTTGAAAATTATATCAATTATACTAGAACTGACACTTTCTTTACATACCTCTCATTCTTCCACTGCTTTATTATGTGATTCAATTAACTTCATCCAGTCATCAATTATACTCGTAGATTCGACAAGGATTGTAAGTCCTTGCCTTAATCGTCTCATTACAGGGCGCATATCTCTAGACATACTTTCTATAGGTCGGCTCGCATCCATCATTTTTTTTGTTGCCCCAAACCCAATTTTTGCGGCTGCAGACAGAGTTACTAAGGATTCAAAAAAGTTATTGAACTTTGATTCTAATTCTGGATTCTCTTTGATTTCCATTAATGCTTGTTCTACCATTAATCGAATTCCTTCATCAACATCATGAAGTTGAGTAGAATAATTATTACTAAGTTTAAAGATATGCTCGACAGGTTCATTAAGCTTTTGTGACATTTGTTGAGCAATAATAAGTCTACCTGTAAATCCTTTACTTTGAGAATCGGCAAGTTTTATATCATTTGTACCGTCTTGCATTATCTTCCCAATATGTAAAACTTCGTTCGTAATTAATGTAAGAGTTGAGCTCAATTTAGGAAGAGTTTCCTCAGATTTAGCTAATCGATCAAGGACTCCAGGTGATTCATCAGATATAATTTCAACGGGCATAACACTTTTTCCTGGGGAGGGTGCCGTCTTTCCTTGTTTTTCTGTTCTGCTATTTATGTCAACTAATCGTTTCGCAAGTTGATAAACCCCCCTTCTGTATCCTTCAGAAGCAGTTTCCTTAAATCGTATTTCTCTCCAATCTTCCCGCTGAAAGTCACGAATCATTTTAATAAGAACATCTTGTTCTGATTCATCATGAAGGGATGGAACATCAACGTAATACAAGGGCAGTACTAACTCTTTGAACCCTAGATTGGTTGCTTTCCGAGTAAATTCTTGCATCTCGCGTCTACACCCGGCACTCAAAAAATATCGTGGAGTCACTACAGGAATAAAAAAAACAACGGAAGCAAGATTTTCATCAATTGTTTTTCTCCATTCTTCGCCCCATTTAATATCTTTATCAATGAATAAGGTAATTTCTTGTCCTGTGATCATTTGATATTGTTCAATAATATCATAGGCAAGGCATACAATTCTTCCACCTTCTGCTTTGTTATCGGAATGAACATATGACAAAAAGCCTTTCAAATTACTCATTGTATTCTCCTTAACCTCAGCACTTTTTCTTTAGTCTCTTTATTTTGCCTAATAGGTTTCATTCCTACTAAAGGGACAGGTCGCGACCTGTCCCTACTGATTCCCTGCCAATTCCCTGCGGATTCATGAACGCGTATTCTCCACAATTTTTATTTCTTTTTCCGTCAATCCATACAATTCATAAACTATCTGGTCGATTTCACAGTCGATGGCATCAATCTGGCGCTGGAGAATATCCTTATGTGTTTGTGAATTCTCTGTGGAGTGTTTTTTATTTAATGTTAAAATTGAATTTACTAGGTCAACTATGCGATCATAAGCGGATTTCTCTGCTTTATTGGAAAAATTAATTAGACGGATTGGAAGTTTGGTAACATTTGTTTTTTTTACTTCAGCCAAGGCTTCTCCGATTTCGGGGTTCAACATATGATAATACCAGTTAAGTAAACGCGAATTGATAATACCCAAAATAAAAAAAGGACTGATATCTTTTCTTTGCGGAACTATTACATGCATATTGTTTAAGCACAAGTATTTTTCAGTATCAATTGTGGCAATTAAACTATCACCTGTTTGTCGCATCACAATCTTTAGGGGAGAATCGAAATTAGCGGAAGGGCGAGATTCCGCTAGCCAAGGACCATATTTCAGAAAACGAGGTTCAAGAGGGGCGATTTCATATCGGTTTATATCGCGCCCACGAAGGTAAGGACGATAGGAGGCATTTACCCTTCTGTTATTATCAAACGGCCTTGTTTTTACAATCTCCTTTGTCTGAGGCGGCTTGCCTTTGCCAATTTGATAAGGTTTGATACCTACGTTTATTATGCAAAGCGAGTCAAACGGTTCGCCAATTTTCGAACACTTTTTAGCTAAAGATTCCTCGATTTGATTAGTGAAGATATTAATAACTCCACCATCTAAATCAGTCCATTTCTCTTGATTATGGGAAATCTGTTGATTTTCTGAACATGTTTGTCTATGGAAAGAATCTAGTGATTTAATTATAGTTACTTTTGCTTGCCATTCTTTTGGTGAAGCTTTCTGGAGAATAACGATTTCTGTGTCAACAGTCACTTTTGGAAACACTGGAAAACTAAAGTGAACAATCTCACATATTCGAGTGTTTTTTGTTACAAAACGGCGAGTATTAGTTTGGAGGAGATTCGTGAGCCAAGGGTTAGGAATAATCATTCCAAAGTGGGCGAAATGATTTAGAAGGTCTCTTATAGCGCGTTCAAGAAAGAGAAGATAACTGTCAAGCTGATAACTCTGGCAGGTATATTTATTTCTGAGATAATCTTTTTCAGTTTCCCCCAAAAAAGCCCCATACGGCGGATTGCCAATCACGCAATCAAACCCACCGGATTTCATGGCATCGGGGAACTCGCGGTTCCAGTCGAAGGGATTGACCCGTTTAATTTCGTCGGGGTCGGGGATCAGGCGTCCGGAGAAATAGTCGGGACCAATGAGCGAGTTGCCGCACTTGATATTGTTGGAGAGATTGGGCAAAGCCCTTTCGTGGAAAAGCTGGCGGGACTGGCCCACGGTTTCGTCGGTTTCGCCTTCCAGGACCTTGAGCAGCAAAGATAATTTCGAGACCTCGACCGCTTGGAGATCGATGTCCACACCAAAAATATGGGTGGTCAGGATACGCTTTTTCTCTGCGATGGTGAGGCGCCAATACTTGCCGCGGCTGTCCAGATAAACAGCCTCTTTATATTTTTCGGGCCGATTATCCAGGTACCATTTTAAATAATGGTCGAGCAGGCATTGATAAGCCCCTAGTAAGAATGAACCGGAGCCGCAGGCCATGTCCAGGACGCGCAGCGGCTGGCCGTTCTTGCCGCCGGCAAGCTGCGCCGGGCTCTTGCCCTCGATCATCTTACCCACTGTATTTTTGACGATGTAGTCGACGATGTAGGCCGGTGTGTAGTAAACGCCGCCCGCCTTGCGCACTTCGGGCTTCTCCTCAACCTTGGCCCGGTGCTCGTGCGTCAGGCGGATGACCTTGCCGAGGAAGCGCTCGTAGACCGTGCCCAGGATCTCCACCGGCAGTACGCCGAAATGGTAGGGCGAGCCGTGCTCGAAGTAGAGATTCTGCAAAATGGGTTTGATTATCTTGTCATCGATGGTCAGCGCCGGAGTAAGGCGGTCGTGCTGTTCCGAGACCCCATCCTCCTTCTGGAAATGGAAGATGCCCGAATTGTATTTCTCGTCGGCCTTGCGGCACAGTTTCATAAATTGGACATAAATTTCCGGCTGCTCGCAGAGCTTGAGCAACTGGCCGTAAGACTCACTGCCGCGGTCTTCGGCCATGCGCAGGAAGATGAGGCGGTCGATGGTGCGCTGCACGGCGGTGTTCAGATCGTCATAGCCCAGGTAGAGATTGCGCAGGGCGATGTTGCGGGCCAGGGAGTCGCGCCAGCTCTCGATCTCCTTGAGGAACTCGCTGTCCACCTCGGAGGTGCCGCGCTTGCGCTTGGAAGCGGCGTAACGATCGTAAGCTCCCGCCCATACCGCCTCGCGCGAAAAAATATCCCACAGGTTGCGCCAACAGTCGGGGTATTCTTCAGAACGGAAATATTGAATGCGACCGAAACTTGCCTTATCCACAGAACGTGGCCGCAACGAGCAATCATAAACGCCAAATTCCTCGAAGTCGGTCAGGATGGAAAGGGGCACCTTGGCGCTCCAGCCATAGCGGCGCAACTGGTAGGCCGGACCGGGATCGGCGTTGATGTTGATGCCGCATTTCTTGGCCTCGGTATAGAACTTAGCGAGTGTGCCGACCCGGAAGGCGTAATCCGGGGCCTTCTGCTGCCCCTCGATCTCCAGGCTATCCTCGGTGATGACCTCACGATACTGCGGCGCGACCATGGCCGCATTGCGCAGGTCCCAGCCCAGGGCCTCGAAAAAAGGATCGATCAGGCTCAGGCGGACGTGGGCTTCCTTGACGCCGGGAGCCAAGAAGGCCTGGCGATTGTCGGCGAAATACCGGCACAATTTGGCTATCTCTTCTCGTCCCTGATCAAAGGTTTTACTCATGGTTATTTATTTAAGGTTTAACCTATTGGGGATTTTATGTCAAGGATTTTGTGGAAATGACGATGCGTAGGGGCACGGCGTGCCGTGCCCCATGTTGTGCTGTACCTCACGGCTTATTATACCCACTTCTTCGTTTGGGTCATTGGGTTATTGGTGCTTGGAGCTTATTTGGAATTTGGGATTTGTGATTTGGAATTTGTTTATGGGCACGGCACGCCGTGCCCCTACTTTCACCCCGCTTTTTTCAGCTTCTCGTCCTGCTTGCGGCTGTTGGCGTCGAGTTTTTTCTTGCGCATGCGGATATTTTTCGGAGTGATTTCAAGAAGCTCGTC
>Ga0307378_10012507_pt1 | contig 10823 bp, 13 predicted proteins | sample UN1MG_FD_202238 | JGI IMG/M metagenome (GOLD analysis project Ga0307378, IMG submission 202238) | Soil microbial communities from Risofladan, Vaasa, Finland - UN-1 | ecosystem: Environmental > Terrestrial > Soil > Coastal area > Acid sulfate soil | place: Finland: Risofladan, Vaasa | collected...
CTTTGTCGCAGCCGTGATCCGGAGAGATGATCAGAAGCGGGCAGCGGCGGTGCCGCGAAAGTCAGAGACCGCCTGATCCGATCGGCTTCAGAGGTTGATGCGTGGGACAGCCCGATTTTCTGGTCATAGGCCACGTGGCCAAAGACCTAACCGGGGACAGCTACCGGCTCGGCGGCACAGCGGCCTACTCCGCGCTCACAGCCAGAAACCTGGGGAGAAAGCCGGCGGTGATCACCAGTGCCGGTCCCAACTTGGAACTGGGTCGCCTGTTGGGCGGGATAGACCTGGTTTGTATCCCGTCGCCGGTCACCACCACCTTCGTCAACGTCTACGAGGCCGAACGGCGGCACCAGCGCATAGATGCAGTAGCCGAAAGCATTCGTGAGAATAGCATCCCGTCCGCTTGGAGATGGATACCGGTAGTCCATCTGGGCCCCATAGTCGGTGAGTTTGAGGAGGACCTGATCGATCTTTTCCCGTCCTCACTCGTGGGTCTCACACCGCAGGGCTATCTTAGAAACCGGGACGATCAGGGTCGGGTATCCCCTCGGGTTTGGACGAGGGCCGGCCAGTTCCTCCCACACATAGACGCACTAATCGTCAGCGAGGATGACTTGGCAGGTGAGGCCGGCGCATTGAGATCGCAACTGGGCCTCCCCGGCGTGGCCGTGGTGACCGAGGGTGCGGGTGGCGCCACCCTGTACCACCGGGGGAAGGCCATCCATGTTTTCCCCCGCAAGACCCGGGTGCTTGATCCCACCGGCGCCGGTGACGTGTTTGCGGCCGCCTTCCTGGTGAGGCTGGCGGAGACCGACGACCCTCACGAAGCTGCTCGTTTTGCCAACGCCGCTGCCTCGCTATCCGTGGAGAAAGCAGGAGTCGCCTCCGCACCAGACCGCGGGGAGATAGAAGCAGCCCTGAGCGACACACCATGACCCAGACCTACGCCTTTGCGAACCAAAAAGGTGGGGTGGGCAAGACCACTACCGCCATCAACCTGGCAGCCTACCTGGCTACCAAGGGGAAGAGACTGCTTCTGGTAGACATTGATCCCCAGGCCAACGCCACCAGCAGTCTGGGCGTAGACAAGAACCACCTTCGCCTCTCTATCTACGAGGCTCTCATCCAGCAGGTGCCGCTCAGCCAGATCATTATGCCCATCGAGAAGGCCCGACTGGAGCTGGCCCCCTCAGCGCCGGCCCTGGCTGGCGCCACGGTGGAATTGATACGTATGCCTGACAGAGCCCACCTTCTGAGCAAAGCCCTGGACGCGCTGGACGAGCAGTACGACTACATTTTCATTGACTCGCCCCCGAGCCTGGGCATCCTGACGGTCAACGCCCTGACAGCTACTGAGGGCGTCATCATCCCGGTGCAGTGCGAGTACCTCTCCCTGGAAGGCTTGGGACAACTGGTCCATAGCATCAACCTTGTGCGAAGCGAGCTCAATCCCCAGTTAAAGATCGCCGGACTGGTCATGACTATGTATGACGTTCGCACCAAGCTCGCCCAGCAAGTGGTAGATGAGGTCCGCAAGTACTTCGCTGGGAAGGTGTTCACCACCATCATTCCACGCAATGTCCGCCTCAGCGAGGCTCCCAGCTACGGGGAGACCATCCTCAACTACGCACCAAAATCCAGTGGCGCCCTGGCCTATGAGGCGCTGGCCAAAGAGTTCCTGCTAAGAACTGACCACACAGGAGGTAGCTAGATGCCCGGAGAGAGACGCGGCCTGGGCAAGGGGCTGGAGGCCCTGATCCCCTCCACTCCCGGCGTGAACGAGGTCGCGATAGACAGCATCGTCCCCAACCCGAGGCAGCCCCGTCAGACGCTCGATCCCGAGGCCCTTCAAGAACTGGCGACCTCCATCCGCGAGCAGGGCCTGGTCCAACCACTTGTGGTGACAGAGGCAGAGGAGGGATACCAGCTCCTGGTCGGCGAGCGGCGTTGGCGCGCGGCTAGGCTGGCCGGGCTGGACGTCGTGCCCGTGGTGGTCCGTGACGTCACTCCCCAGCAGATGCTGGAGCTAGCCCTGGTCGAAAACCTGCAAAGAGAAGACTTGAACCCCCTGGAGACTGCGTCGGCCTACCAACAACTCGTGGATGAGTTCGGCCTGACTCAGCAGCAAGTCGCAGACAAGGTGGGGAAGAACCGCGTCACGGTGACCAACACCCTGCGCCTTTTGAAGCTCCCTACGGAGGTGAAAGAAGCGCTCCTCCAGGGAGAGATCACCGAGGGACATGCCCGGGCCATGCTGCGCCTGCCATCACAGAAGGACCAGTTGGACATGCTCGAGGCCGTGCTCAAGGGCGCATTGAGCGTCCGTCAGACCGAACAGTTGGTTCGGCGCCTGGCCGAGGAGCCAAAGCACAAACCCAAACTGGCCGAGAAGCCACCGGAACTGACGGCGCTCGAGGACGACTTCCGCCAGGCCCTGGGCACCAAGGTGAACCTCTCCCGCGGCAGCAAAGGAGGCAGGCTGGTCATCTACTTCTACTCCGAGGAGGAGTTGCAGGCGATTCATGACCTCATAGTGGGCAAATGACCTGCCTCGTCGAAAAATCCCTTCCCCCCCCGGAATCGCCTCGCCCCTTGCTAAGGGGCATCACCCCAAGCAGACTCCTTACGGCAACACTTCCATGGGATTCAGCAGCCAGCTTCCTCGACTCACTTCGAAGTGCAGATGGGATCCGGTGGAGCGACCGGTGCTACCCATTCGCCCGATCATCTCGCCCCTCGCCACGTGCTCACCGGCACGAACGTACGATGCACTCAAGTGCCCGTAGAGCGTTTGGTAGCCATCCGCATGGCGGATCACTACCATGCGCCCGTAACCGGGATATTCGGTGTCGCCAGCCACAACTACCTCGCCAGCAGCAGCAGCGTAGATCGCCACGCCAATCGGTGCGGCCACGTCTATCGCATGGTGGCACGCCCAGGAACGCTGGCTGATGCGTCCGCTCGCGGGCCATCTGAGGGAGATCTCCCCTGCCTGTCCATCCCCGAGACTGAACTGCTGGTTCGCATACACCATCTGGAGACCAGACCGGCACTCGCTGCCCAGTACCTCGGATACCATGGCCAGCGCATCGCTGATCAGCATGCCTATCAGGCCCAGGGAGCCAAGCACCAGCAGTGCTATCAGGACCAGGACAAGCGCGTACTCGATCATGCCTTGCCCGTTCTCGCCCCGGCCATGCGCACTCACGGTGGATCCCATACCGTCATTTGTCCTTTTTTCAGTTCTGTGTCCATGGACTGGTCCCGTCGGGTACAGGGTGAAAGATGCTTCGAAGCTCAGCCGCGCACTCCTCGGTCGCAAACGCCACCACCTTGTCCCCGGCTCCCAGGACGGTGTCACCATGTGGGATGACAACCTTCCTTCCCCGCTGCACCGATACCACGATGCAGTTCTCCGGCAAGCGCATCTCCCGCAGCTTCCGGCCCATCACCGGCGACTTGAGGCCAATCTCGATCTCCACGAACTGAGTGTCACCTAACTTGCCCAACCTCAGTCGCTCTGCTCGCTGCTGTGCGTCCAGCCGACGCAGGATACCCACGTTGTACGCTCGGATGACATCGTGTCGATGTAGCATCCCCAGCAGCCGATGCGGATTGTTTCTGTCGACGACGGGCAGTCTTCCCACGTCGCGAACGCCCAACCTCTTCAGAGCCACCCACAGAGCGTCCTCCGGATAGACGGTGAGCGGTGGAGACGCAGCGATCTCTCCGACAGTCAGATCCCCGATCTCCCCCCGGTGCATCGCCTCCTCCAGATCTCTGTGAGTCACCACTCCGTAGAGGTCTCCTTTCTCGTCAACGACCGGGAAGCCGTGGTGTCGAGTGCGGTCGAATCGTTGCGCCAGATCCCCCACGCTCATCGTCGAGGATACTATATCCAGGTCCGCGACTGGCATCATCGCCTCCTTGACAAAGACCCCCTGCATCACGTCAATGTCTCGACCCAGCGCCAATCGGACACCTCGGCGCGCCAGCTTCACCGTGTAGATGGATTCATGGCTGAGATGCTCCGCCAGGAGTGTGCAGATGACCGTGCTCAACATCAAGGGCAAGATGATGAGGTAGTTGTCGGTCATCTCGAACAGGATGAGGATCGCGGTGATCGGGGCACGCGCAGCCCCTGCGAACACAGCAGCCATGCCCACCAGTGCGTAAGCGCCTCCCGAGGCGGTGCTATTGGGGAACACACCGTGAACCAGCGACCCAAAGGCGCCTCCAAGCATGGCCCCCGTGAAAAGCGAGGGAGCGAAGACACCCCCTGAACCGCCCGAGCCCAGGGTGAGGGATGTGGCGGCCAGCTTGCCCACCATCAGAACTAAGAGCAAGATCGCCGTGTTCTCGTTGAGTAGAGTAGACTCGATAGTCTCGTACCCAACTCCCAATACCTGAGGCACCCACAGGCCCATGACCCCGATAGCCAGCCCTCCTACCGCCGGCTTCAGGTACTCAGGAAACCGCCAGGCATCGAAGATATCCTCGGACTTGTACAGCAGGAAAACGAACCCCGTAGCCACGAACGCAGCCACAATACCAAGCACCGCGTACAGCGGCAGTTCCCAGACGCTGATCAGAGAGTAGGCAGGAACAGGAAACGCTGGTACGTCCCCTACCACGACCCTTCCGATCACACTCGCGGTGACGGAGGAGATGACCACGGTGCTGAAGTACCCGACACTGAACTCCTGAAGGATTACCTCCAGGGCGAAAATGACTCCAGCAATGGGAGCATTGAACGTGGCCGCGATACCTCCGGCTGCACCACAAGCCACCAGATTTCGGACTCGCTCATCCGAGAAGTGAAGCCACTGACCCACCGTGGAGCCCCACGCGGAGCCGATCTGCACGATCGGGCCCTCGCGTCCAACGGAACCACCGGTACCGATGCAGATCGAGGAGGCCAGAGCTTTCACGAGCCCCACAACCGGCCGGATACGCCCTCCGCGCAAGGCCACCGCCTCCATCACCTCAGGAACGCCATGGCCCTTGGCCTCTCGAGCGAAGAAGTATGTCAGCGGGCCGACGATCAAACCGCCGATGGCCGGCACTATCACCAGGTAATAGCGCCCCAGGCCCCCGAGTACCGCCGGCAGTCCCTGGAAAGACAGCCTGGTGATAGCTTCAATGAGCAGGCGGAACCCCACCGCGCCAAAACCGGCCCCCACGCCCACGATGAGAGCTGTGCCCACCAGTACCACGCGCTCCGGCGGTTGCCATCGGTCCAACAGCCGGGCAGCACGCCTCGCAGTCGCGTGCCACGTCTCCTTCAGACTGTCAACTCCCTTCATCTCAGCGTGTCGCAAGACCTCCGTTCGCTCCGTCTCCTTCTGCAAACGCAAACAGCCTCCCCACCTCCACCAGGAGTTGTGGGGAGACCTGCATTTGAAATCTTAGCCCGATCCTGTTTTCCAGGCAAGTGCAGTCACCGCAAGAATCAGCAGCGCGGAGGCCGCAGTTGCCTCCGCTGTCGTCATCTAGACTCCACCACTTTCCGCAAAGGCCTGACCAGCCCCTGCTTCCTCGTCGGCGGTGACTCGTCGCTCTCCCCTCAGTCTCCCTCCTCAACTGCCCCACTGGCCGCCGTTCTTTGGCGAGCCGCCTCGAAGAGCATCACGCTGGTGGCCACAGCCACGTTCAGTGACTCGACACTTCCCTTCATGGGAATCGTCACTCGCTGAGTAGCCAGACCCCGAGCCTTCCTGCCAGCACCATGGGCTTCGCCGCCCACCATGAGAACCGTGGGCACGGTCCAGTCTACCTGGTGGTAAGGGGTCCCTGCCTTGGGATCGGCAAGCAGGGCCTGCTTGCCCTCCAGGGATCGCTCCACCTCCTCCCAGCTGCGGTCCCACAGCATGTGCAGGCGGAAGTGCGCGCCCATGGCGCCCCGGACCACTTTGGGGCTGAAGACGTCGACCGTGCCGCGCAGGGTCACGACCTGTTCGACCCCAGCGGCTTCCGCCGTGCGCAAGATCGTGCCCAGGTTGCCTGGATCCCGCACCCCATCCAATACCAGGCTGAAACTGGGCGCCGTATACGCAACCTCTGGAAAGCCAGCCACGGCCAGGACACCCTGAGGGGTCTTGGTGTCTGCCATGAAGCGCATCACATCCTCGCTGACAGCCAGGACCTCAGCCCTCGAAGAAGTCAACGCCTCCACTAGTGCCCCTGCCCGGGTACTCTCAGAGCCGTCCCCCGTGTAAAAGAAAAAGGCGGGCTCTCGGCCCGCCTGAATCATCTCCTCGATCAACCGTACGCCCTCGACCACAAACCGCCTTTCCCGGTGGCGGACAGACCTACGATAGAGAGAGCGTACGTACCTGACCTTCCGATTGGTCCTGCTGGTGATCACTGTGTCGCTTTCGCCACCTCGACGAGGTGAGCGAAAGCCGCGGCATCCTTGACGGCCAGATCGGCCAGCACTTTCCGGTCCAACTCGACCCCGGCCTCTTTTAGACCTGCCATAAAGCGACCATATGGTACTCCATGCTGCCGAGCGGCCGCGTTGATACGAGTTATCCACAGCCGCCGGAAGTCCCGCTTGCGCCGCCGACGATCCCGATAGGAATAGGTCAGGGACTTGAGCATGGCCTCATGCGCTCTCCTGTAGAGAGCGTGCTTGGTCGCCCGCTGTCCCTTGGTCAGCTTCAGCACTTTGTTATGGCGTCTGCGCGCCCTAGGTCCTCCCTTTACCCTTGTCAACTCACCACACTCCTTGCCGACCCATGAATAGACCTCACTGAGGCTAGCCTTTCTTCCCCAGATAGGGAAGCAACCTCTTCACCCGCTTCACATTCCCCGGGTCCGAGACCTCTATTGTCTTGTCGAAAGAACGCAAGACTCGGCTAGCTTTATTGCGACGCAGATGGCTCCTGCCGATCTTCATTCTTCGAATCCTGCCCGAAGCCGTCCTCTTGAACCTCTTGGCGGTGGTCTTGTGGGTCTTCATCTTGGGCATCTTGCCCTCCCAAGTCAAACCTGTGACTACTCTTCTCAGCGTAAAGACGGGCGCCAGTAGCGCCCGTCTCAAGTTTCATCACTTGCCGTTGGCTGCCTGGCTTGCCCTATTTCTTCTTCTTTCCGGACGGAGCCAGGATCATGAACATGCTCCTGCCCTCCATACGGGGATGGTACTCCACGACGCCTGCGTCACTCAGAACAGTTGCGATCTTACTCAACATGTCCCGCGCTATCTCAGGGTGCGTGATCTCCCGACCTCGAAACAGCACGCGTACCTTGACCTTGAAGCCCTCCCCCAAGAAGCCGCGCATGCGATTGACCTTGAAGTCTATGTCGTGGTCACCCGTCTTGGGCCGCAGGCGTATCTCCTTGACCTCGACAGGCTTCTGCGCTTTCTTCGCCTCTCGGGCTTTCCTTGATCTCTCGTAGCTGTACTTGCCGTAGTCCAGCAACCGGCAGACAGGAGGATTCGCTTGGGGCGCAACCTCGACCAAGTCCACATTGCGCCCCCGGGCGATCTCCAAGGCCTCCCCGATAGGGAATATGCCCAGTTGTTCGCCCTTATCTCCAATTAGGCGCACCTCTTTGGCCCCAATCGCCTGGTTGATACGTTGAGTCTTTCTAATGTCTTTCACCTCGTTGTGGCATACCAAAGAACTGGACTGATTGGCATCCTCCTAACGCCCTGGGTTCCCGATAGGGAAGTGAGCGTGCCAGGTACTCCTCTAATGGGCTAATATACCACATTTACGAGAACAAGTCAAATACCCCAAAACGCAAAGACCGCCCCCTTCGCCGGCTGTCTTGCTCCCTGCACTGATGAACCCCTCGCGCCCAGCTACCCCCCAACGACCAGCAGCATGAGGATCACGCTGTCTCCATCCTTGAGCGGTACGTCGAGATCGTCGTGCACAACCCAGCGTTCCTCGTTAATCAGGATCTGGATAATGCTGTCCAGATTCCCTTCCTCGTCCAGAAGTGCCTCCTTCGCGGAGCGGCCGTACCGCTCGACCAGGTGCTCGAGGAGGTTCGCCACGGTGTGGCCGGGGAAATCGACCTCCATTCTCTTCCCCCCTATCGCCCTTATGAGGGCTGGCAAGGCCATCAAACGCAGCTCTACTTTCACGCCCCCACCATTCTCCTTCCAGGACGCGTCGCCTTCACCTTCGCGCCGTACTCATACTGCCGGCACGAGGGACACAAGCGCAGGTACTCGCCTGCTCCATTATCGCCTTTCATCCTCCCCTCGATGTACTCCACGGTGTGCATGGGGACGACGAAGTTCTCACATCGCTCGCAGAACAGGCCGTGCTGCGTCACACCCTTCTCTATGGCTAAGGAGCGCACGCCTTGAACGAAATCCCGAAACACCACCCCTGCCGGGCAGATAGCTGTACATACATCGCAGGTCAAACAGAACCAAATCCCCACATCCGTCAGCAAGTCGAAGCCAAAGAGTGCCTTCTCCACGATACCACGTGGCGAGACCTCGTAGGAGAAGTCCTCGAATATCTCCGTCATGGGACAGGCAGAGGCGCACTTGCCGCACTCGACACAGAGTATGGCCCTGGTCTTCTTCATCAACTCGTCGATAGAGTTGTCCTTCATACGGTTCGGCTCCTCGGCTAGACCTCGAGAGCTCCTGGTATCTTCCTCAACTGCTCGAAACTGAAGACAGGGCCGTCTCGGCAGATGTACTTGTCGCCTATGTTGCAGCGGCCACACTTGCCAACACCGCACTTCATCTTCATCTCGAGCGTCGTGATGATGTTGGCATCGGCATATCCCATCTCCCCCAGAGCATCCACAACCAGCTTGATCATGATCGGTGGACCACAGGTGAAGGCCACCTTGTTCTCGGGCGCGGGGTTGATCTCCTTGAGGAACGGCGGTACGAAGCCCACGGGCCCCTCCCACGTCTCATCCCCTACGTCCACCGTAACGTGAAGATCCACGTCAGGGCGCTCGTCCCACTCCCTCAATTCTTCCTTGTACACCAGGTCCTGCGGGCTTCGTGCGCCGTAGACGATCTGCACGGCTCCATATCGATCCCTTTTGTCGAGCACATAGCGGATCAGGGACCGCAGCGGCGGCAGGCCAATACCACCACCAATGAAGAGCAGGTCTTTGCCCTCTATCTCCTTGGTAGGCCAGGAGTTGCCCAAAGGTCCTCTTACTCCCAGTTTATCCCCCACCTCCAGATCGTGGATGGCGTTGGATACCGTACCGACAGCCCGCACGCAGAACTCCAGCAATCCTTCGGCCGTGGGTGACGACGCAATGCCGATGGGACACTCTCCGACACCGAAGATGGACAGCTCCGCAAACTGACCAGGCCGATACGTGAATGATTCCCTCAGTTCCGATTCGTCGAAGGTGACCACGAAAGTGCTGATATCCGGCGTCTCAGGTCGGACCTCTTTCACAGTGGCAATGGAAGGGAGATAGATGTTATCCTTCACTTACGCCCTCCTTGGCCAGGATATCCTTGATGACCTCGGTGATCTCTACCCCACCTGGACAATGCACCAGGCACCGCGCACAGCCAACACAGGCGTAATTCGTGCCATACCTGGAGGGAAATGCACTGAACTTGTGGAAATACCGGTTTCTGATCCTCTCTCGCTTGGTCGGGCGCGGGTTGACCCCGCTGGTCATGAGAGCAAAGTCGTTGTACATACACGAGTCCCAGCACCGGTACCGCACGCCGTCCGTCTCAGAGCCTACGTCCGAAATGTCAAAGCAATGGCAGGTGGGGCAGACGTACGTGCAAATGCCGCAACCCAGACACGGTAGGCTCAGCTTCTCCCAGTAGCCATCTTCCCACAAAGTCTCCAGTTTCTCGCGCAGCTCGCTGAGATCCAGCTCCGGCATCTCCACCGGCGGTGGTTGCAGATCCTGCGCCTCTTTCTCCGTCACTTTGGAGAAAAGGCTCTCTGCCACGGCCACCAACTGCTCCCCCTTCTCCGTCACGACGTCCACCAGATAGACCTCGCCTACGTCCGTCAGCAGGATGTCGCTCCCCTTAGGAGACAGGGGATCAATGCCAAAGCTGGTGCAGAAACAGCTCGCTCGAGGGGGTGTCGGGCACGCCAGAGCGATGAGAGCGGTCCTCTCTCGCCTCTCTTTGTACAGGGCATCCTCCACATCATCGAGAAACACCCTGTCCAGGAGAGAGAGACTCTCCACGTCGCATTTTCGAATGCCGACTACCACCCTGTCCCTCTCCAGAGGCCCCGCCTCCTCCAACTCTATCTCCTTTCCTCTCTTCTGAAAGGAGAAGAGCCCTTCCACCTGCGGGAAGAACAAGCTCTTGGGGGGAATGAGCGAGTTGGCATAGTCGAGAGTCAGCTCCGCACCCGAGTTCACGGGTCGAAACTGGACCACGTCCTCGTCTTCCGTGGGCCCGATGAGTTCGTACTTCTCGGCAATCTGATCTAGCCAGCGTGTCACGTCGGCCTTGGTGATCTTCTTCTTCTCCACTCTGCCCTCCTACAAAAACGGATCCTGATCATCCAAGTCGAAGTTGACCAGCGGAGGTACCGTCTCGAGCTCCATCCCCGCCTGATAGTCGAACAGCTCGGCAATGTCCTTCTGCACTTTCTTGTACAGGCGGCTCAAGGGGATACCCACGGGGCACACCCGCTCGCACTCTCCGCAGTCTATGCATCTGCCCGCCAGGTGCACAGCCCTGATCAGGTGATAGATCTCATTCTCTTCGAGCAGCGGAGGTCTGTCGAGCCACCGGGGAACGTTACGGTCGAACAGACACTCCGTGCAATAGCAGGCATAGCACACCTCGCGACAGGCGTTGCACCGGATGCAGCGTTCGAACTGCTTCCGCCAGA
>Ga0307378_10012508_pt1 | contig 10823 bp, 8 predicted proteins | sample UN1MG_FD_202238 | JGI IMG/M metagenome (GOLD analysis project Ga0307378, IMG submission 202238) | Soil microbial communities from Risofladan, Vaasa, Finland - UN-1 | ecosystem: Environmental > Terrestrial > Soil > Coastal area > Acid sulfate soil | place: Finland: Risofladan, Vaasa | collected...
CGAGGATGGTTTTGTGTCCAAGAAGCAAGCTGCCGGGGTCAGGGCCGGCGATGAAGTCATTTCCAATCAGGACATCCATCTTACTCAAACAAAACGGCCCAAGAAAATGGAGGATGCCAAGAAGGACAAGGGATGTGCCAATCAGGATCGCCAAGAGCTTGTGAAACAGAGGGTTGTGGCTTAGCGGGACATAAATGCAAAATGCCCAAATGGCGACCGTAATGCAAATTGCGGAGATCACACAGGTGTACAACTCAAGCCTACAGACCGTTGCGGATACCGCCGCTTGGTCGGTTTCGATAACGTGAACTTCATGGATGTCGTCTTCTGTTTTACTGGGTTCCATATCTATGAGAGTTCGAACGCTGTAAGGTAGTTATAAACTCTTACCATGTATAATGCACCGTGTATGTGATAACCTGCTCCTTGCCCGGATCTACGACAACGCGGAATTCGATGGCCTGACTATCCGTCTTGGTGTAATCGTGGCTTGCTTTTGTGATTTCCCAGTTGCGTTTTCGGTAGAGATGCTCAACGATTCTGATTTCCGCACTCTGGTTTTCTTTGTGATTGCGCACTTTGATCTCGAAAGACTCATCCGCCACGCGGCGTACATTGTCGGTGTTGAAATTAACCTGCTGTCTTTCTCCCACCAGGTCAAAGGCATTTCCCGTATAAACCCGAACCGTTTCATCACGCGGCGTATGGTCGATGGTGTTCTCTCCCGTGAATTCCAACTGCCCGTCATCATCACGCCGGTAGAACCGTATGCGACCCTTCGGCAATGGAATCCCAAGACTATTGGATTCGGAATTCTTGAATTCACGCATGACCCTTACCTTCGTGTTCGAGCTGGTCCCGTATTCGGGCTTGTTGCGCATGTTTTCCGACGGCCAACTACGTCGAGGATCGATATCGGCACCGTCATAGACGTACAGACTCACCGATTTTACACCTTCAGCTCTGACAAACTCAACCTGCTTTGTCTGCTTATCCCGCAGAGTCGTCCGCCTGTTAAGCGTATAAAGATGATACTCGTCGAAGGTCTTTTCCGAGACGGGCGGCGCTGCCATTCCTCCCATGCCGCCGCTGTAGCCGCCATATCCTCCACCCCTTTGGATTTTGCTGACGTCCCCGGCCATCAGTTTGATTCGGGCGTTCTCGAACGTCTTGCCGCTTTTGTTGTTCATCGTGACCCACCCAATGAGGTCCATTACGTCACCTTTCTCCGGATAGATCAGATTGTAGTCCGCCTCCCAGCTCATACCGCCGGTGATATAACACAACTCGGCGTCGAATCGGGCTTGTTGGTCGGTTTCTATGAGCCAGTGCAGCGTCGGCTTTAGAATCGTGTCGTCCTTGAGCGACGGAAAGAGCGGCTCACCGGGCAATCCGAAACGCATTCGGCCGTTGACTTCGATGATCGGTTGTTCCTGGGGTTTACGCCCGCGTAAGTATTCATCCGGCATGGAGAAATCGTCGACGTAAAGGAAGGTCTTGGGCGGTGATACGCTTCCGCTTCGGATAATCCTGCCGCGGACCATCTCCGACTCGGTGATAAAGTCGATCTCCTGGCCCTCGTACAAACTCAGAAGCAGCTCGGTCGAAACGGGATCCGCACGATAGTTCTGTTCCAGTATTCTAAGGGCGTACTTTCCCGCCGGATCGCGCAGAATTACCGACTGCGGTTCCGCCTGAGTCGTGATGTCCGTAACAGTGACCTCATTTTCCCCCTGCTTCAGAGACAGCTCGATCTGGTCCCTTACCACGGCGAAGTCCTGATTGTAGATTGTTAATGAAGGCTCAGCAAAAGTCACTATGGCGATTGCCAGCACTAAGCCGAGAACGATCACGCATGTTTCGATAGATTTCATAGGACATTCCTTTCTGCCATCGGGCGATTGATTGTTATATTCCCTATAAGACCAAAAAGAACACCGGCTCCGCGATATGAAGCGAGCCCTGATTCCGCCTTTGATCGCTGTCTACACAAAAGGATACATACATCCACCCAATTCATCAAGGAGTTTCATGCCGACCAGCGAAAGACTTTTTGCCGAGCTGCTCCAGAAGCCGTCCGGGTGCTTCGTACAGTCTCCCGCGGGTCGTCATTTTGTCTCCTGGATCGGCTTTTTGCCGAACCACTGTATTAGACCGCAATTATCACACATCAACGTTGCTGCAGTGCGGTTAGCCCAATCCAATCCCAAGAGTGTCATTCCGGAGGTGTTCAACATGGCTTTGCCTTTAAGGAATTTCATGTTCTTACAGTGATTGCACACAATCAATTCATCGCCAATTCTATATTCACATGATTTCTTTTCCGACATGGTCTCTACCACGTTCTATATATTGATGCGACATCTGCATATACTCAGATGCCATTTTAGGAACCTATTGCGATAAGGTTCGGTTTACCATTGGTTTTCCAAACCAATATATGGAGCCGCATTTTTTACAATGAAGCGTTCTCGCAGATTTGTCAAAGAAATCCAGACCCCATAACGTCATATCCTTTGTATTTAATTGTGCTTTGCTTCTATCGAATCTTGTACTCCGGCAATGGTCACATGAAATTAACTTTCCTCCAGCTTCATATTCACAGCCTTGGTCATTTATAACTGCTGCTGTGAACCGAATTAGTCTCTTCAAGAATTCCATTCCGAATTTCTCGATATATATTCACGTCGTTAACGGTCACCTCATTGCTGCCAAAACAATCCTTATAATAGGAAGCGGATGCAGACCGGTTTTCCGACCGATATCTTTTTGCCCGTCGGTTCGAGGGCGCCGGTTTTCTGATCGATCCGAAAGACGGCGACGCTGTTGCCGCCCTGGTTGGCGACGAGGCAGAATTTGCCGGTCGGGTCGATATTGAAGTTCCGCGGCGTCTTTATATCGGCTTTCTCGTGTTCGACGAATCTCAGCGTTCCTTTGGCCGGGTTGATGCGATAGACCGCGATGCTGTCGTGTCCGCGGTTCGAGCCGTAGAGGAACTTTCCGCTCGGATGCACGCGGACCTCGGCGCATGAGCTTGATCCGGCAAAACCGTTCGGAAGTGTTGTGATGGATTGAATCTCGGTCAGGGTGCCGGAAGCCGGCTCGTATGAAAAGGCGGTGACGGTCCCGTCGAGTTCGTTGATTACATAGGCGTACCTGCCGTCGGCGCCGAACGTGAAGTGCCGCGGACCGGCGCCGGGCTTTACCTTTGCGAAAGCAGGATCGTTGGTGGCAATCGTCCCTTTTTCGACGTCCAGCTTGTAGATCATGACCTTGTCGAGGCCGAGGTCGGCGACGAAGGCGAAGCGGTTGTCCGGGCTGACGTTGATCGAATGTGCGTGCGGGCCCTTTTGTCGCTGCGGGTTCACGCTGGCCCCTTCGTGCTGCACGAAGCCGGTCGGCTCGGCGAGACTGCCGTCCGCCGCAATCGGAATCACCGAGGCGCTACCGCTGCCGTAGTTGGTGACCAGCACGTTTTTCGCCGAGCGGTCGATATTGACGTGGCACGGACTTGAGCCGCCCGAAGGCCGGCTGTTTAGCAGCCTCAGGTTCCCGGTGTCCGGATCTATCGCATAGGCGCTGACGGTTCCGGCGTCACCCGATTCGCTGACTGCATACAGAAATTTGCCGCCGGGGTGGATCTCGAGAAACGACGGATTCTTAGCCTCGGCCGCAACTACCGGAGCCGAGAGTTCGCCCGTTTCGGTGTCGAGAACGCTGCGATAAATCCCTTTACTGGAATTCGCACCGGACGTGTACGTCCCGAAGTAGACGGGCAGCGATTTTGCGTAAACCGTCGATAACGATGCGACCGAAATCGCCGCTGTGATAAAGGCTTTCATTCTCATATGCAAAATACCTCCTTTGAAAAATTGTTTAATGCCGAATATCTTTTTTGACGAATAGTTTCCCTTAATTTCACTGTTTCCATTTATCCCCGCCGGTTCGTTCCATGTAATCCAGGGTCAGATAGGCCATCGCCCTGACGCCGAGCTTCAGGCCTCTTTCATCGATATGGAAATCCGGGCTGTGGTGCGGGGCGGCTTCTTCGGCTGTTGTGCCTTTCGGTAATCCACCAAGGAAAAAATACAAGCCCGGTACCTGTTGCTGGAAAAACGAAAAATCCTCCGCGCCCGTGATCGCCTTAATCAGGTTTACATTGTCAGTGCCTGCTGCCTGCTCAAGTGAAGGCAGCATCATGGCCGTTAGTTCAGGATCGTTATAAGTCACCGGGAGCCCTTTGCCAATCCGAACATCTGCAGTCGCCCCTGCACTTTCGGCAATCTTAGTTGCGGTCAGACGTATCTTCCGGTGAATCTTGTCCTGCATTTCGGTATTGAGCGTCCGGATTGTGCCGACCATCTCGACCTGTTCGGGGATAATATTGCTCCTTACACCGCCGTGAATGCTGCCAATAGTGATTACTGCCGCATCCTCCGTCAGTTCGGTCTGTCTGCTGATGATTGTCTGGAGCCCCATGATGATCTGCGCCGAAACCGTAATCGGATCTACGCCTGTCCAGGGCGTGGAGCCATGCGTCTGTTTGCCTTTTACTGTAATACGAAGGCTGTCGGAGGCGGCCATAGCACTCTCAGGACGATAGGCAATGGTGCCGGCTTCCGTGAGTGCCCAGATATGCAGCCCGAAAATCACATCCACTTTTGGATTTTCCAGGACTCCTTCTTTGATCATGAGCCTGGCGCCGCCTTCTTCGCCCAGGGGTGGGCCTTCCTCGGCCGGCTGGAAGATGAATTTTACACTCCCTGCCAGATTTTCTTTCATGGAAGCGAGAATCTCCGCGATGCCCATGAGGATTGCGGTGTGCGTATCATGACCGCAGGCGTGCATCACGCCGACGACCTGCTTGTTATATTCGGCACGCTCTTTGGAAGCGAACGGCAGATCAACCCGCTCGGTGACCGGCAGGGCGTCCATATCCGCGCGAAGCGCCACTACCGGTCCGGGCCTGCCGCCTTTTAACAGACCCACCACACCGGTATGCGCGACGCCGGTTTTCACATCCAGTCCCAGATCCTTCAGGTGCCCGGCAACTTTTTCCGCCGTCTTGAATTCCCGGTTCGAAAGCTCCGGGAACTGATGAAAATGACGCCGCCACTCGATGACCTTCGACTCAATCCGGTCCGCCGACTTATCGACCTGTTTTTTCAACTCTTCGCCGGCATACGCTGTCATGCAACTTCCGGCGATTAGTAAATACAATACAATCCGCTTCATGGTCTTGTGCTCCTTATTCGAGTTGCGAGCCAAACGATTGAACATGATACGATGAGTAACTTACTTTGCCTGAATACTGGTTCACCATTATTCTTCCTGAAGAATTTTAACGATTTGATCGTTCGTTATCGTCCTGTCCAACCTGCCGCTGGCGGCCTGTGCCGATCCGCCGCCTTTGCCGCCTACAGCCTTGTGAAGTTTCTTCAGCAGATCGTTGGCGTCGAGATTCACGGAATTTATTACAACGTTGCCTTCGCTTATGACAATTCCTGTTCCGTCGATTTCGTTCGCAATCATTGCCGCAAGCTTGCCGGCAAGTTTGCCGGAGACGGCGTCGACCTGGATTCCGATCTTTGACGGGCCGACTTCCACGATTGTGGCCGATTCCACAAAACCCGGCAGCATCAGGCCCTGCAATCGTTCCAATTCCTTATTGAGATTCTTCGAAGATTCCAGCGTTTTACGAAGTATCGCGGGCAGCTCTATGCTCGAACACCTGGATATCTGTCTAAGCTCTTTCAATATGGAAGTCTCGGCCTGCGAGAATTCGAGCGCAGCCTGCCCGGCGGCAAATGAAACCCGCGTCCCGTTCTTCTTGCTCTCAAAATCGAGTATCCTGATGATCCCGATATCACCCGTTCTTCGAACGTGAGTCCCGCAGCAGGCCGAAGCATCGTAATCGCCGATCTTTACCACGCGGATCATGTCCGATTCGATTTCTTTCAGGTCAAACCGCGTTCGAACATCGGTATCGTTGAAAACCGTCTCGACTGGTATGTTCTCGGTGACCGCCTCCATCGAATCTCGCTCGATAGCCTGGGCCGTCTCCCATTCGATTTTCTTATCGAGGTCGACAGTGCAGCTTTCGAGCCCGATGTGAACGCCAGCCGTTTTCAGGTCGAACCGCTTCTCGGCAATCCCTGAGATAATATGTTGAGCGGTATGCCGGCGTGCAACGTGCAGCCGGTGCTGTCTGTCCACGTGCGCGATGTACGTTCCATCGCCGAGCGGCTTGTCAAGAGTGTGAACTATCCGGCCTTCGATAATCTCTACATTTAGAACTTCAGATTCACCAATTCTGCCCCTGTCTGCCGGCTGTCCTCCTTCATCGGGATGGAATACGATGGGTTCTATCGTGACCGTGCACTTGCCGATAGACTTGACTTCGACTTCAACCTCATAGGCATCCGGATTTGTCCAATACAATCTTTTCATAAAAGGATTATAACCGGCAAACAGCTACTCACTCAAGCTCCTTCTTGGCGGTAATGAATTGTGTGTAAGTTCGGTCGAAGCAACGACAGCGAAAGCCGCCGGCCTGGAGCCGGTCTTAGCTGCCTGCGCTCTCTTTCGGAAAATGGGGCGAATAGAGAAAGCGTTCTTTCCGGATTGCCGGTTTGCCGTCTGAGACAAACGGTTCGCCGCGTTCGGACAGATGCTCGACCATTCGCTGCCGCCATTCGAGCAGCGTGTTTTTGTGCTCCGGTTCGGCGGCTAAATTATGCAGTTCGCCCGGGTCGCCGGTCAGATCGAATAGCTCTTCGGCGCCGTCGTATGCGTAGTAGATATATTTGAACCTGCCGTCTGTCAGGGCGTTCCAGTGCTCTTTATTGTAGCACATCGAGTGTTCCAGGTCGATGAACGGCCGCCAGTCCTTCGTATTTCCGCGCACCAGCTCCAGCAGGCTTTTGCCGTCAAGATGGCTCGAAATGGGCGATCCAGCCGCATCGAGGAACGTCGGCAGCACATCGCGAAGCTCCACCGGCTGGGGCAGTGTCTTACCGCGCTGATGGTCCATGCCCATACTCTTGGGCCATCGCAGCAGCATGGGGATTTTGGCCGAGCCTTCGTAGGCATAGGTCTTTCGCCACAGATGATGGTCGCCAAGCATATCGCCATGGTCGGAGAACATGATAATCAGCGTGTTCTCATCCATGCCGCTTTTTTTAAGAGCGACGAGGATTCGCCCGATTTGCTCGTCGATGAACGTAATCGAAGCGTAATAGGCCCGGCGTGATTCTCTGGCCTGGCGGACGCCCAAATCGCCGTGCCAGAGAGCCGGCTTCGGCGGATCATCGTGCGGGCTATAGCGAGTTGCCCAGTCGCCCACAACTGGCGCTGGCATATCATCTTCGTCATACATATCCATGAATCTTTGCGGCGGGTCGTAAGGGCTGTGCGGCCGGGCGAACGAAACCTTCAGCATAAAAGGTTCGGAACGATCATATTTCTCAATGAAGTCAACCGCTCTGTCGGCCGTCCAGGTTGTCGGGTGCAGTTGCTGAGGCAGGGCGTATGCTTTTGCACGATAATCATTCCAGCCGATGCCCGTCGCATCCGGATTAAGGTCCGGTGCCTGCTCTTTGAACCAAAGGCGGTAATCACTGACAAATCCGGGGCTCTGGACGCGACCCGACTCGTCAAGCAGTATCTTGTGATAGCCTCGAAGCCTTCTCTGCGGGAACCAGTGCATCTTGCCGATGCCATATACATAGTAACCGGCGTCCCGGAGCGCCTGCGGCAGCTCAAACGGATATTCCCCCGCGATTCGTCCGTATCCGATCATGCCGTGATGCCATGGCGATAGTCCCGTCAGGATCGCGCTGCGTGCCGGCGTACAGCTTGGCGTGGAACTGTACGCGCTGGAAAAAACGACGCCTTCTTTGGCGATGGAATCCAGATGGGGCGTCTTAATCACGGGATTTCCAGCGCAGCCCAGGCAGTCGCCCCGGTGCTGATCTGTCATCAGGTAAAGGATATTGGGCCTTTTCTTTGCCCCTGGTGCAACACGTTTGACGTCGCCGGCAAGTGCAGCCGACGCCGGGACTAAAAGGGTACTTTTGAGAAAAGCCCTGCGTGTTAATTTTAATTGACGACAACATCTCATATCAAACTCCTGATTCGCACACATTTTCAGTATTGGGCCGATATGCCCATAATCCTCAATTTACACTCGGCTTAATTCTATAAGAATAACAAATCTGCCCGATAGATGCAAAGTATGTATTCCACGTTCTGAAATTATTACAAACTGCGATGGATTCCACATCAAAGCCCGCCCTAAACACAACAGTATGGGTGACGAGCACGGAATTTGAGTGATGTTTTTCTCAATTTGTTTATTCCCATCCCGGCGGAAATAGGGTATAAGAGCAAATTATGAAATTAGCTACTTATTCAAAAGAAGGATCGGTTTCCTGCGGGATTCTGACCGGCGAGGGACTGATCGACATCGTATCGGCGTGGGATGGTTCGGATCCGCCGCGGAGCGTGAAAGAGATTCTCGAAAGAGGCCCGGCGTGTCTTGGCAAGCTTGCCGAGCTGGAAAAATCGGCTGAGGCGTCAATCGCCGTCGATTCGGTCAAGCTGCTCGTTCCGATTCGGCGGCCGGGCAAAATACTCGCTCTGGCGGGCAACTACGTCGAGCATATCAAGGAAGCCGGCCTCAAGCTGGGTCTTTCGGATTCACCGCGTATAACAACCGTTCCGAGGCCGTTCATCATGCCGGCGACGGCGGTGGCGGGCCCCGGCGACCAGATCCCCTGGCCCGCTTACAGTGAGACGATAGACTACGAACTCGAACTTGCTATCGTCATCGGCCAAAAAGCCAAAGCCGTAGCGCCGGAGAATGCCCTGGAGATAATCGCCGGCTATACCATCGCCAACGATGTCTCGGCAAGGACAGTGACTTTCAAGAAGAACCGTGCCGAACGGCCATGGGATGAATTCTACGACTGGCTCAACGGAAAATGGGCGGACGGCTTCTGCCCGATGGGGCCGTACCTGCTGACCGCCGACGAGATCGAGGATGTTCAGAATCTCGATATGAAGCTGACCGTTAACGGCGAGGTCCGCCAGAAAGCAAACAGCTCGCAGATGATTCATACGGTGGCGCAGATCGTATCGTTCCTGAGCCACCTGATGACGCTCGAACCGGGTGACATCATCGCCACCGGCACGCCGTCGGGCGTAGGTTTCGCAACGGGCAATTACCTCAAAGCCGGTGACCGAATCGACGCCTCTATCGAAAATATCGGAACCCTGACCAACACCCTCGGCCCAAAACCAGAAGAATTCTACGAACCGCTTGTATTCTAAAGTCAATGACGGCTCATCATCAAACGTTCGATATTCGTCCATGCCGTATAACTCGGTCTTCATCGCTCCGGCCGGCCGATTTGCCGACAATTCAACAGCATATTGTGGATAGCCTTTTGAACAAAACTTGTTTTATCGCCAAATTCAAAGGCATGGATATTTATTTGCCAGACGGGCGCGACACGCTATAATTAAGGCCATGAAACTTAAAGCTTAAAAATTAGAGCTTAAAACTGCTAAGATGGAGGTCATTATGAAGACAAGATGGGTATTTCTGTTGGTCATATCAGCGTTTTTATGCAGCGTCTCGGGAGCAGCCGACGAGGTGCGATTTGAGAAAATAGTCCTGGACAAAATCTTCCGTGCCGAGGGGGTCGCAGTCGGGGACGTCAACCATGACGGCAAGCTTGATATCTTCGCCGGCGATGTCTGGTACGAAGCCCCCGATTGGAAGATGCACGAGCTGCGCCCGGTCGGCCAGTACGACGGTGCAAAGAATTACAGCAATTGTTTTGCCAACTTCGCCCAGGATATCAACGGCGACGGCTGGATCGATTCGATTGTCATCGGCCTGCCCGACGGGCCGTGCCTGTGGTACGAGAATCCGAAGAACAAATCCGGCCACTGGAAGGAGCGGATGGTTGCGAAAAGCGCCTGCAACGAAACGCCAATATTCGTCAACCTGCTGGGCGACGGCAAACCTGTGCCGGTCTTTGCCGTTAGGCCCAAGGGCCAGATGGCGTGGTTCAGCGTGCCCAGGGACATCGACGGCCTGTGGGACATGCACATTATCGCCGACGGCCCGAATGCGCCGGGAACTGAGAAATACAGCCACGGCCTCGGCGCGGGCGACGTCAACGGCGACGGGCGATGCGATGTCCTCATCAAAGAAGGATGGTGGGAGGCGCCCAGGGACCGCACGGATAAGAATTGGAAGTTCCACCCCGCCAAGCTCGGCCCGGACTGTGCCGATCTGCTCGTCTATGATATTGACAATGATGGTGATGGCGACGTCATTACCAGTTCGGCGCACAATTACGGCATCTGGTGGTTCGAGCAGATCCCCGGCGCGGATGGTCCGCAGTTCGAACAGCATGAGATATTCAAAGATTTCTCTCAGCCGCACGCGATACGCCTGGTCGATATCAATGGCGACGGCATCAACGATTTAGTTACCGGTAAGCGGTATTTTGCACATATGGGCAAGGACCCCGGAGGCAACGATCCGGCAGTGCTCTACTGGTTCGAGCTGCGCCGCCCCGAGAATGGCGATATCGAATATATCCCGCACAAGATCGATGACGACTCCGGCGTCGGAACCCAGTTCGAAATCGCCGATATGAATGGCGACGGCAAACCCGACATCGCGACCTCGAACAAAAAGGGCGTCTATCTCTTCCTCCAACTGCCTTAGAAAAGTTTCCGGCACGGCAGCCGGCGTTTAGCACCTCCGGCAAATGTTGGTATTTATTTGACTGCCGCCGGCAACA
>Ga0307378_10012512_pt1 | contig 10822 bp, 13 predicted proteins | sample UN1MG_FD_202238 | JGI IMG/M metagenome (GOLD analysis project Ga0307378, IMG submission 202238) | Soil microbial communities from Risofladan, Vaasa, Finland - UN-1 | ecosystem: Environmental > Terrestrial > Soil > Coastal area > Acid sulfate soil | place: Finland: Risofladan, Vaasa | collected...
AGACAACATCATCGAAGGAAAAAGCTATTATCTCGACGAGATCCTGACCCTCTTACGTATCATTCAAGCTTCTCGGCAAGACGTTCCATGCCTTTGCCTGATCGATGAACTCTTCAGGGGGACCAATTCCGTTGAAAGGATCTCCGCTTCGGCGGAAGTCCTGTTGTATCTGGCCAAAAGCAACGGCCTGGTTTTTGCCTCGACCCACGATCTTGAACTCACCCGGCTTGTCGCCGGCGCGTATGTCAATACCCATTTCCAGGAGGAGATCGGCGAACACGGGCTTACTTTCAATTATCAATTGCACGAAGGCCCGTCGGAAACCAGGAACGCCATCAAACTCCTGCGTCACGTCGGCTATCCGGAGGAGATCACGGGAGCCGCTGAACAAAGAATTCGCGAAGACAAATAGCGATACTCCTTTCTCGCCGGATCCGGGACGTGACCTATAAGATCTTCTGCGTTGCGCCGGCGATCGTCCCCGGCTTATAATGGCATCAGCCTGATGGAGGGGAACATGAATAAACCGCTGTGCATTCTTGCGGGGATAAGCTTATTGGCCGCGTGTGGGGGGCGGCAATCCCAGGTCGATAAGACCGTCGAGAACGGAGTTGAAGTCGTCTTGAATCATCTCGAACCCTACACACTTAAGGGCCAGCCTTCTCAGATCGAACTAAAAGAGGAGACCAGAATCGATTTTGAAAAAGCCGAGTATGGCGGGCTGGGCCTTAAAGAGCCCGATTTTGCCGAAGCCGATCCTCAGGGCAATATCTATGTCGTGGAGCAATTCTCATATTCGGAATATTTTATATACAAGTTCAGTCCCGACGGAAAGTTCATCAAAAAGTTCGGCAAGAGGGGGCAGGGACCGGGAGAAATCCAGGGGATCTATTCCTTTGTCATAAATAAGAGCGGTCATATCCTGATTTCCGATAGGAGCGCCAGCAAGCTGTTGGAGTTCGATGCTGACGGCAATTTTGTCCAGGAAACAAAGGCACATTATGTCCTGAGAGAAGCCATCCCGCTTGAAAACGGGAACTATTTGGCCGTGAGGAACAGCAAGGACTCCTCTGAATCCCGCGGCTGGTATCTATGTATTTTCGGCCCTGATTTCAACGAAGTAAAGAAGCTTGATTTTATCGATATGTCGGACATGACCCCGGGGAAAAAGACCCCTGGGATAATCCTTTCTTTTCGCTGGGGAGTCGTTGGCGATAGGATAATCGTCGGAAACTTACAAAGGGGCTACGAGCTTTGGGAATTCGACTCCCAAGGGGATCTTTTACGGAAAATAAGGAAGGAATTCAAGCCGGTTCCATACCCACTGGAATTCAGGAAACAGACGGAAGAGCTCGCCGCCCGTCAACCGGCCCTGAATCTATTCGCCCTGCAGGACGCGCCTCCGTTCAACTCATTTTTCCACGATGATGATGGACGGCTTTTCGTTATGACCTACGAGCAGGGACCGAGCAAAGACGAATTTATCCATGACATTTATAGCGCGGAGGGGGTTTTTATCGGGAGGATCCCCTTGGGCCGGTACGGGATCTTGGGAAGGGCCTTAAATCCTCTCAGGACAACAGCCACGAACGGGAAATTCTACCGGCTCCGGTTTAAAGAAAACGGCTATCCCGAGCTGATCGTTTATCGAATGATATGGCGCTAGCAGCGGCCTAAGGGTCCTAAAAAAGTTCACCGCTCCAGACCGATCCGGCCAGAAGTTCATCGTCTATGACCTGAACGGCGCGCTATTGCGGGAGGTGAAACTCAAACGCCGGGCGCTCCATATCGACGTTCTCAGGAACGGCAAGTTCCTCTCTTTCGGCTCCAGGCCCGAACTTGCATCGGGCGGCTCTTATGTCGACGCCTTGACTCTTTGCGACAGTGAATTCGCGGAGCTCAAGATCCTGGACCGCCGCGACTTCACCATGGACAACAGCCGGCAGGTCCCGTATTTTATGTGGCGGGTATCAGGTGATCGGATCGTAATAGCCAACGAGGCCAGGGGATACGAGCTCTGGGTTTATGACCTCGACGGGAATCTCGTTAGGAAGATCCGGAAGGAATACCGGCCGAGCACGGTGACCGACGAGATCAAGGACGCCATTCTCGGACCCGATTATCGAAGGTCTGGGGTGCCTCAGGATAAATATTTCCCAAATCCTCTCCCCCCGCTCAACCAGTTCTTCGCCGACGACGAGGGGCGGATCTTTGTCATGACCTACGAGCCGGGCCCGAATCCGGGCGAGTATGTCTGGGATATAGTTCGGGGCCTATTTTGATCTCAGACTATTCTTCTCATCTTCCTTCTCCCTATAGCTCAGGACATCGCCCGGCTGGCAATCCAAGACTTCGCAGATCTTTTCAAGCGTCGAGAACCGGATCGCCCTGGCGTGGCCTTGCTTGAGGATCGACAGGTTGGCCATGGTGATGCCCACCTTGTCCGAGAGCTCGGTGAGCGACATCTTCCGCCTGACCATCATCAGGTCGAGATTGACTTTGATCGGCATGATGAACCTCAGACGGTTAGGTTCTGGTCCTGCTGGAGCCGGACGCCAGCCTCAATGACTCTGGCGATGACCAGGAACCCGAATCCCAAAAGCAGCTTGGTCAGTCCACCATAAAGGAGCCGGAGCGCGGTGCCCAAGAAACTGGCCCATGAAAAGACAGTCAGTTCTGAAGATAGCGCGTTGGCCACGGCATTAATAAGTGCCAGGATGAACACAGCATACGCGATTCTCCGGACGTGCCGCGGGGTAGCGGGGTTGAAAGATTCGCCGCTGATGGCTAAGTCGAGAAGCCGGAAGATGTAATAGCCGATGAAAAAGTAAACAGGACCGGCCAAACCAAATTCTAACAGAAAGCTGAGGTGGTCCCTGAAGTAGACATCTATAAAGCCAGGGGCGACAATGGCGGTGACTGTGGTTATTAAAGCGCCGATGAAACCCACGCCGTAAAAAATAAGCAATGTCATTAGCACAATCCGGAGCGCCTTGACCTCGGTCCATACTCTCGAAATTGTCTTTCCTGTCATTTTTGCCTCCCTTATTATCGTTTATCAATAATAAATATAAGCCAAAAGAATCGTTTGTCAAGAAATATTTATTGATAATCAATAATTTCTATTTGCGAGAGGTGCTCGATAAGGCAGTGCTCAGGCCTAACAGCCATTTTGTGACCTTCGGGGAGGCATTCGGCATGTTCTCCGGGATGGATCGGGCAGGGAAGGGCCTAAGCGGCATTGCAGAAATGATCGTCCCGGACTTATAATTAGCCCAAACGCTGCGGAGGGGATCATGAGAAAGCGTCTTTGCCTTCTCTTGGGAATTTGCCTCTTGGGTGCTTGCTCGGGCGGGAAACCTCAGGTTGACAGGGCCGTCGAGAATGGCATCGAAGTTGTACTGAATCACGTCAAACCCTATCGGGTTCCGAACGAGCTCTCCGTGCTCAGTCTTGAGAAGGAATTCGTCATTGATGCGGAAGACCCCGAATTGCTCAAGGCAGGGCTCGCGGACATCTATCGCTTCGGGGCAGACTCTAAAGGAGCCATTTACATAGCGCAGCGTCCCCGCAAGGACGCGGCCATCATCTACAAGTTCGATGACCAAGGGCGGCTTCTGAGATCGTTCGGGACGGTAGGGCAGGGGCCCGGCGAGATTGAACAGAGTTCCTATTTCAGCGTCAACTCCCGCGACGAGATATTCAATTTGGATGCCCGGAGGGACACGGTCACGACGTTTTCCTCCTCCGGCGAACTCCGCGGGCAGATCCGCCTGCCCCCGGCACTGAGGGCGGCCATCCCTCTCGACAACGGGTATTTCGTGGCAACGGAAGATGAGGTTGATCCGGATTTGGGATCCGAGGAGATGACCTGGAATCTTCTCGACGGGCGATTCGTGCTGGTCAAGGCTCTCAACCGCTTCCGGTTCCCGGTCCAGGTCCCGGGCATGGGGAAGAAGGCCAACGCCTTCCTGCCCAGCCCGGTGGGCACCTTCACTCCGGACCGGATCTTCCTAGGGATGCCCGGGCAGGACTACGAGATTCTCGTTTTTGACCTCGAGGGGACTCTGCTGGGGAAGATCCGGAAGGAGTACGAATCCGTGGAGGTCACGTCCGGCTACCGTGAGGACGCCACAGCCCGCCTCCCGCAGGGGAGTCCGGTCGCCGGGCAGCTCTTCTTTCCCGATAACCGACTCGCATTTCAGTACCTTTTCGCCGACGAGGCCGGCCGGCTCTTCGTCATGACCTCCGAAAAGGACCAGAAGACAGGCCAGAACATCTGTGATATCTACAGCAAAGCCGGGGTCTTTATCGGCCGCGCGGCCATCGGCTGGTATGACCGGTTCCGGCACCTCTGGGAAGGCGTGAGCCTGGACGTCGTAGCTAGGAACAAGCGTTTCTATGTGCTTCATGAAAAAGAGGATAGCTACAAAGAGCTGGTTGTCTATAAGGCGATATGGCGCTGACGAGCGTCCGCCGTCCAGGCCGGTTTCCGATCCTGCAAATGGATATTGGAATATAATGGCGTCGGCGTGACGGAGGGGACAATGAGAATCTTAAGAATTTTTGTACTTTGATCGCTCCAGGTCCTGAGCAGCTATGCGAATACCGACTTGTCGACAGAACGCATATCGTAATGACACTTAAGGGACCAGGCCCTATGACGCAGACAGTGGACATACGGCTTCTGCCCGGCGCGACCATGGTTGAGGTCAATGTGAAAGGAACCAACTTCTATGGCAGGACGAGCTCGTCCAAAGAAGTGTGGGAGAAAGTACCATCCTCAAAAAAAGGGTTCTAAAAATAATGAGACGTGGGGTGAGTCAGTCAACGAATTCATAACCCAGTTGCGCCACTCTCCCCAGGGTGTAATCCTCAAGGCGCTGGGCGGCGCGGTGTCACCTTGGCCCGGACGATAAAAATGTTGTCCATCGAGAGTGAAGAGTCAATGGTGACAAGCTCGAAAAACTGGCCGCGGCGTCCCTCTTAACGTTGTCGCCCGTGACCACTTTGAAATAGCCGGAATATTTGCCTTGCCGGACGGCAGGGTAATTGGTTTCGTCTTCCCTCATTGAGGGGATCAATACGACCGAGACCACGTCCGCCCTGGCCAAGGACAGGGAACGAGGCTCACTTACATATTTATTAACAATTACTTAGATTCTTAAGTGCATCAGTACGCTCCTAGTAAAAGGGGAGTCTAGTTTCTCAAGGCCCTCGCTAGAAGAATAATCATGATTATTAAATATTATTTTATATCCTCTTGCATTTAGATAACAGCTATGATAAATTTATTTTCATGGTAGAAAAGAATCAATCTAATCCGCTTGACGAACTATTTACTGATTCAGGGAGCCAAATAGAGCCGGCCGCTATCGCGGCTTTATTGAAGCCGTTTATAAGGATTAACCGTGAGACGCAACGAGTTATTTTTACCCCAGCCGGGATGAGCCTTACTGCGAATAATAAGATTATTCTTTTCATTCTTGCAAGAAAGGTAACCTTCATTCGAGGCATGAGTACAACTGAGGCCGTCGCGCCGAAGGAAGTGAAAGCGGAATTGGGTAAGAATATTCCGTCTGGTACGATTGATGCTGCTCTAAAGCGACTTTCGGAAAATGGCCCAATCAAGGGCCAGGACGGAAGATACTTTGTCCCGGATTTTAATTTTCCTCAGGTCGAGGAGATCTTTAGCAAGGACAATAGGAAATAACATGGATACTAAACTTCAAGATGCCATCAAAAAAGCCAATGAAGAGGTGGAGAAGGCCGGAATAAAGGATTCCGAGCTCCGGAAGGTTGCGTTTTCAAAGGCGATAGACTTTTATCTTCACTCCGCTGGCGGTTCGAATCAGACGAGAAAAGCAGCCGATGAAACTGATATTATTAAAACAAATTTTTGGCCAAATCTCGTGACCTCTACGGATATAGAGGAGAAAAAGTTAAAGGATGTATATTCTATAAAGGGCAAACAGGTTCTACTTGTTTTGTCTTCTATTCCTGGCGAATCAAAAGCTGATAGACAGCGCAACTTGGCAGCTCTTGTCCTCCTTGCTTATAGCGAAGGTCTGGGGCAAGAGTGGGTTTCCTCTGGGCTTTTGGCAGAAGCCGCTCAACATTCCAAACTATATGATACAAGTAAGTTTGCAAAAAACTTGAAGCATGAATGGTTCAGATTCGATGGTGTAAAGAAAGGGTTGAAGCAAAAGCTGTCAGGTCCCGGTCTAAGTAATGCTAAGACCCTATTGAGAACCATCGCCCAGTAACGATGACTAACACGCCCATTCAGAAGATCATCGATCAACTTAACGATTACGAACGCAAACTCGGCACGCCGGAATTTGCTGCAAAGCCGATAAGGGGAATCACCGAAGGAATGTTGAGGGCACATTCCCTGCTTGCGATCATAACTAAATTTCAGGAGGATTGAAAATGGCTCCAATAAATGAAATTGAGGCGATGAGAGAGGTTGAAAAAGCCCTTTTGGAGCTTGGAGATTCGGAGGCGCGCAAGCGTGTGTTGATCTGGGCATGCTCCAAATTCTCTCCATCTGGTTTGGATGGATCCGTGGAACGAATGAAGGCGAAAGTGAAATCGAAGAAGGCCGGCCTGAAAAAAACTGGGAAACAATGCAAGTCAAAAAAAACATCCTATAAGATAATTAAAGATCTTAATCTTAGCCAAAAGGGCAAAATTCCTTTTCGAGATTTTTTTGTAGATAAACTGCCGAAGAAAAGCAATGCCAAGATTATAAGTCTTCTGGCAGTCTATTACCTTAAGAAAATTCTCGCTATTGCGGGTATTTCAGCAGATCACATATACACATGCTTTAAGGACATCGCTAAGCCTGTCCCTTCGAATCTGAATAACCATCTTCAACAAATTGCCAGTGTCCGGGGATGGATAGATACGAGCCACATGGATGATATTGGAATAACCACGGTCGGAGAGAATTACGTTGAACACAAACTTCCTCCCCACAAGAAAGAAGCAGGAAAATAATGCAGCTCGATAAGCCAGAGTTTGTTCTTTCCGCAATACCTGCTACTTTGCGGGAAACGTTGTTCAGATATTATAATGAAATTATTCGGAACTTCCGGGAACATAAGTGGGAGCCTTCTGAGCTTAATGGGGGAAAGTTCTGTGAAACCGTCTATACGATTCTTAAAGGGTGCGTTGATGGGTTCTATCCAGCGCGGCCAATAAAACCTACGAACATGGTTGATGCCTGTCATGGATTAGAAGGTGCACCCCAGCCCCCATTTAGCCGATCGTTGCGCATACAGATCCCAAGAATGATAATTGCACTCTATGAAATTAGAAACAATCGTGGCGTTGGACATGCAGGTGGTGACGTAAATCCTAACCATATGGATGCCGTTGCGGTTCTCAATTTAGCAAAATGGATTCTCTCTGAGCTTGTCCGGCTTTTCCATAATGTTACACCCGAATTAGCTACTTCCTATGTGGATGGCGTTGTTGACAGAACTTTGCCCGTTATATGGGAAGTTTCTGGGAAGCTCAGAGTTTTGCGTCCAGATTACAATATGATGCAAAAAACGCTAGTGCTTCTATACCATTGTGGCACTGCAACCCAAGAAGCAGACCTGTTCTCTTGGGCAGAGCATTCAAATCAATCTGCTTATCGGAGGGATGTTTTACGCAGACTTCATGAGAAAAAATTCGTTGAATATGATGAAACTAAGCAGACTATTACAATTTCCCCGCTAGGAATAAGAGAGGTCGAAGAAAAGATCAAACTTGATTTCTGATAAACAACAATGATGATGGTCGCGCCGTCATTTCTGCATGCTAGGTCTATCCGCTCCGCAACAGCGCGCTATTCGAAGACTGACATTGTGGGCCAGGCAGCAATCCTCAGTGTGGCGCTCCACGAGATCTTGTGGGGCCAGACGATTCCTTCATCACATTCCACGGCTGTTAGGGATGCTTTCGGGATGACGCGGGTTATAGAAAAATCGGAGTGGGGTGAGACTTTATACAAGTATGTAAGCACCGTTTGGCATGTGGATATCGGTGCTCGCCTTGATCGCCTGGCCGAGTTGAATCAGATCTACTTGATTCCCTGAACGTGCCCGTGAGTGAGGGGCCAATAATTTACTGGCATTCCTGCGCTACGCTTCGATTTCCTCCCAGTTGACCCGGATGGGACCACTCTGCCCCGCCTAACGATGCGTCCGGTGATTACGGCCTCGGGAACGGAAAGGATGGATGCGCCATAGTTTGATAATCCCCATTAGGGGGTTTTACATTGATCGGGGGCGGATCAAGAGCTCATTCGGGTATATAGATCACAAAGAACTGCTTCGAGAGGAAGTCATAGGAGGCCTGCACCTTGAAACCTGCGGCCCTCATCTCCTCGTCCAGCTGCTCTCGTAAGAACTTCGGAGAGATGTTGCTGATGACGACGAGCCGTCCTCCGGGCGCGAGCCCTTCCTTCAGCTTCTTGCCATAGGCGACTCGGTCCTTCACGTAGTGAAGAGTGTAGAACATCAAAATGGTGTTCAGGCTGCCGGGCTGGAGTTGTGGATCGTCAGGCAACACCAAACGTGGCTTCACATTGACTGCTTTGCGCGCCTGTACCCTGAAATCAAGATAGTCGATCATTTCGGGGGAGATGTCCAAGGCCCAGACGGCGCCGGTGGGACCAACCTCCTCCGCCACCGGAAAGGTGAAGCATCCAGATCCCGCGCCAATGTCTGCCACTCGCTCTCCTGGCTTGAAGGCAAGCGCTTTCATGATCTGATCGGATTTCTGGACCTCCTCCCGGTCGGGGCGTTCCCAGGCATGGATACTCATATTTCGCCAAGCCCGCCGTACGAGTGAGTTGAATAGGGCCTCGCTCACGAACTCCTGGAACGCGTCATCCGATCGCAAGCGCCCCACGTCGTCGAAGCCCGCGCCCACGGCACGGACCAAGGCCAGGTAGGCATCCTCCCTGTGTCCGAGGCGGGCGTGGAGCCGGGCGACGGTGTAAAGGGCCCCGATGTAATCGGATTCCACTTGTTGGATTTTCTGCTGAGCTGACTCCAACTCCCGAACAGAATCTGTCTGGGAAGTTGTTTGGGCATGCAGTTCTTCTCCCATATTCAGACGGCTCGGATTCAATGCATCGAATATCACTTGGGCTTTTATTGTTGCCGCTAAAAAAAGAAAAATGATTATCAGACAGAAGGATTTTCGCTTTTTCATTTATACACCTCTCAGACGGCTCAAATCATATAAATAATACTGATCAAGATAGGGAAATGTTACTTGAATATGGGGGATCTGCTTACAATAGTTGTCTATTCTCGCCTATTCCGGCGTAATGGTGTCGACAGAGGAGCAAGCTACAACTTGCTAAATTATCAGAGGAAAACGGGGAAAACAGGTGGGGTGAGACTTTATACAAATATATAAACGCCATTCGCCACGTTAATATCGATTCCCGCCTTGACCGCTTGGACGAGTTGAGCCAGATCTACTTGGCTCCCCAGGCTTGTTCGGCCTAAGGCCGGCCTAACCCTCTCCTAATGGCTTTTGCTACGTTTTTTGCACAGAAATACTCGTATATCTAGAAAAACACGATTTATTACCCAAAAAGGACAAAAAAAGAAATAAAGTGTGCGCTCTTACCTTATGAAGGCAATGAGAAAATGAATTTATTAATTGGAGGACCGATATGTCAGGACTAATTCTGATCATTCCGTCAGCTTTAGCGTTGAACATGAGTTTCACGCCGATTACGATCCGGCTCTGGTTACTTCTGCAAGCAACGGCCAGGTACAAAGATGATGAGGGAAACCTCGTCAACATGAGAGATCGCCGTGAGATCGCAGAAGAACTCAAAACGGGTTACGCAACTGTCTCCAACGCCGCGACAAACCTGCAGAAAGCTGGTTGGCTTAAGATCGAGAGGATTCCAGACCAGCATGGCCGGAAGATTACGATCTTCGAAACGCCGCGAATGCCGGTGTCGCCGACTAAACCTGCGGCTGGCGGGCTTGGGGAAAGCCAAACCCCCGCCGAGATCTAAGGAGCAAACAAAATGACAGACGCGCAAAAGTTAAGGAACATCGTCGAGGCCGTCCGCAAGACGGGCGCCAAGGCCCTCCAGTTGACCGAGGTGGCCCCGGAACGACTTCGACAAATAGTCGAGGCCGTCCGAACCGTAAGGCCCGCTACGATGAGCACAGGGGCCGAGGATCAAAAATGAACGAAACAGAAGCCAAGGCCAAGAAACTTCGGGAAATCGTAGAGGCTGTCCGAAAGACGGGCGCCAAGGCCTTAAAAGGTACCGTCACTGATACCGAGCCCGACGAAATCAGTGTTCCTGTTAAGTTTCTTCGTTCAAATGAGTATTCGCACAGCATGAAGATCGTTTTCCAACTTTTGAAGGGCTACGCCGCTGAAAAAAGTAGAAAACGAGACGAAAACGGGAACCCGATCCTCCCGTCGCAAAGAGTCATGGCCTGCGAAGCCGGCATTTCGCTGAGGACTCTTCAGCGAGCTTTGGACAAACTGGTTGAAGCAAAATTGTTGGTCGTTAAGCGCCAAGGTGAGTCAAGATCAGGAGAAAGCCAGAATGTATATATTTTGGCGCCGTTTTTCTACGTTATAGGTGATTTCAAGAAATGATGACTTTTCACACGTGTCAGAGTGACACGTCTCATGTCTTTCTCGATAACACGTGTCATTTTATATACCATTCTAAGAGCCTATACAGTATAGGCAACTATAGGTAACTATAGGATGAGTATAGTATCTGAGAGAAGGCTACGGTATATAAGGCAGCCGAAGGCTGACTTATATACAGGAG
>Ga0307378_10012514_pt1 | contig 10821 bp, 7 predicted proteins | sample UN1MG_FD_202238 | JGI IMG/M metagenome (GOLD analysis project Ga0307378, IMG submission 202238) | Soil microbial communities from Risofladan, Vaasa, Finland - UN-1 | ecosystem: Environmental > Terrestrial > Soil > Coastal area > Acid sulfate soil | place: Finland: Risofladan, Vaasa | collected...
CTATATGCGGCAATATCCCCATCGCTGCAGGGCTTAGCAGCAGTTCCACTATTGTGGTGGCGACTTTACAGGCGGCAATCGCCCTGAATAACTTTGAACTAACCAGTCAGCAGTTTATAGACCTTTGCGGCGAGGGAGAATGGTTTGTCGGCTCGCGTGGTGGCGCCGGCGACCACGCGGCGATTTATCTGGGACAAAGAGGAAAAATCGCACGCGTTGGATATCTGCCTTTCAGACTGGAAAAAATCATCGATGCCCCCCGAGATTTCGAGGTTATTATTGCCAACAGTCACATAAAAGCAGCTAAAAGCAGTTCGGCAAAAGATACATTCAACGCAAAAGTCGCCAGCTATAATCTCGGCCTTGCGCTGCTCAAACAGCGGTGTCCGGAAAAAGCTGGCATGCTCGAATATGTGCGCGACCTAAACCCGAACAAACTCGGCTGTAGTACAAGTGATATTTATCGAATGTTACTGAAAATACCTCAGCTTATGACTCGTAAAGATTTCAGAACTATGCTGTCGAGCGAGCATAATGAAATTATAGAGACCAACTTCTCGACACATTCCGAGCCGAAGTATTACAATGTCAGAGGTGTGTTGTTGTTTGGAGCAGCCGAGATTGCCAGAAGCAGGATATGTATGGACTACCTGGAATCGGGTAATTTGGAACAGTTTGGCACTTTGATGAATGTAAGCCATGACGGCGACAGAGTCAGCAAGCCGGGCGGGGAGGGCAGGTACACCATAATTGAAGCAAGCTGCAGTGATGAATACCTCAATAAACTCATAACAAACTTGGCCTCCGAGGACCCCGACAAAGTATTAAAAGCCCAAATGTACCTGCAGCCCGGCAGTTACGGCTGCAGCACCGTCCAAATTGACCAAATGGTCGATATTGCATGCTCGGTGCCTGGTGTCGCCGGTTCGCAAATCGCCGGAGCCGGGCTGGGTGGGTGCATTATGATTGTAGCGAAAAAAGGCTGCACGGATGCCGTCCGCAGGGCCCTGGTCAAACAATACTACCGACCTAACAAACTAAAGCCAGCCGTAATCCCGTGTATAATGGTAGACGGCGCCGGACTTGCAGAATTCTGACAGGGAAACCGAAGGAGCTGTCCCAGGCAAGCCGGAAAACTTGATAATTGTAAGTCGGTGGGTCTGGCAGGATAAGCTCCCCGGGTCATTTTTCTTCCTTACTAAGCCCATTTAGTAAATATGCCGAGTATTCGCCTGCACGGCTTTCTATTTGCATTAAAGGTCAGTGGCTGTTACAATATTGGGTGTTTCCGGCAGTATAAAAAAATGTTAGTTTCGGAGAGATTTATGTTTAACAAGACACAAAATACAGGAGGCAAATACAAACTTTGGTGTTTTGCCTTTTTAGGCGCCCTTGCGCTCTTTTGCCTTTACGGGCTTTGTTCGGCTGATACGATTGTTCTCAAAGGAGGCCAGACGTTGACCGGTGATATACTCACTGAAAAAGAGACCGTCATTTATATGGATGTCGGCGTGGATGTTCTGGCAATCCCGAAGGAACAGGTCCTCGAATACGAATACACAGACCAGTTGTCTATTTCGGCTGCTGATGCCAACGACGCACAGGAAACGAAACAGGCGCGTGAGGATACGAGTCAGTTATACCGAACAGCAGACCTTGAAAAAACAACTATTGAAAAATGTGTAGCGGCGGTTTCTGAGGCGGTTGTGAAGGTCTCAACGCCGGCGGGAATGGGGTCGGGCTTTTTCTTTAATGAAGAGGGGTACTTGATAACCAATTATCACGTGATAGAAAGAGAAACAAAAATTGAAGTTACCGTCTTCGAGAAAGCAACAAATGGGTTTGAGAAGAAAAAATTCAAGAAAGTCAAAATCGAAGCCATCAACCCTTTCGTGGATTTGGCGATACTGAAGGTGGAAGACCTGGGAGAGACGAAGGTCAAATACGCATACCTTGGCGATATAGAAAGTATCAAAGTCGGCGAAGGGGTTTTTGCAATCGGCAACCCTCTCGGGCTGGAGCGGACGGTAACCAACGGTGTCATCAGCACGATAAACAGGGCCTTCGAGGGGCTGATTTATATTCAAACCAACGCGGACATCAATCCGGGCAATTCCGGCGGGCCGCTGTTCAATCTGGCAGGCGAGGTTATCGGCGTTACAAATATGGGATATATTTTCTTCGGAGGACTGGGATTTGCCATACCAATCGATTATGTGAAGCATTTCATAGAAAACCGCGATGCATTTGCATATGACAAGGACAATCCCAACACCGGCTTTAGATACATTCAGCCGGACAAAAGGCGCAATAAAGCCGCGCCAAAATTTCTCCGATAAAAAATCGGGCAAAAAAATTATAAGAACTTATATCGAAAGGTTTTAATATGAAATGTGGTGTAAAAAGAATGCTCGCAGCCGTTGTTATCTCTGTCATATACGTTTCGGTGTTAAGTGGAGCCGAAGTCAAGGCTCTACCGGAGGCGGCCAAGCTTGTTCCTCCTGAGACAGTGCTGCTGGTGGAGGTTGATAATTTCAGCCAGCTCAAACAGCAATTTGAAAAAACCAATTTCTACAAGCTTTACAAAGACCCTGCGATGGCGGGTTTTGTGGGTAAGTTGAAAGAGAATTGGCAGGAGAAGATTAAAAACACGGAAAATGCCGTTGTCGAGGCGATTGTCAATGCCGATATACTTCCGCAGGGCAGGGTGGCTTTTGCGCTGGTGTTTAATCAAAAGGCGATAGACACCACAGAGCCGATGGCTTTGCTCATAAGCCAGTGGGGCGAGAACATCTCCAAAATCAAAGAGGCGATAGATAAACAAGTGACAAAAGGTGTTGAAGGCGGCTTCGGACAAAAAACCGAAGATTACCGGGGTGTTACAATTACAACAATAATCGGGAAGGATTCTTCAAGGCTCGGCTACGGTTTTTCGTCGAAGCTTAGCTACTGCTTTGTTGACGATTGCCTGATAGGTTCCGAGGACATGGAAGTTCTGAAATTTGCCGTCGCCCAAATCAAAGGCGCCGGCAGCACTACACTATCAGATGACAATGATTACAGGGCCGCTATGGCAACAGTCGGGCCGTCGCAGCTTGTCGATATTGACCTTTATGTCAATATAAAACACATTATCAAGACCATAATCGCTGAATCTCAGGGCGCGGCGCCTGCCGGGCAGGCACAGATGTGGATAAATAATCTGGGCCTTGACAACGTTATGTCTCTAAGCTGTTCGACAGGCCTGGCTCGACGTCCCGACAGCTCGTGGAGCGGCAAAGCCTCTCTGAAAATCAACGGTGTAAAAAAAGGTGTTTGTCGAATGCTTGAGTTCGAATCGGCCCCTATCAGTACTCCGCGTTTCGTACCGGCGTTGGCCTATTCGTTAACATTTTTAAATTTAAGCGCCAAAAAGGTCTATGACGAACTTTACAAGATATTATACGGTTTCAATCCCCTTCTGGCGGGAAAAATGCTGGGCGAAATTTTACCGCCAAGTCCTGACGGCCAGGCTGGACTTGAACTGAAAGGCGATTTCGTAGACCATTTAGGCTCTGAGATTATACTTGCCCAGAGTATCAATAAATCGTTCTCCGGTACCGGCACACAGCCGCCGGCAGAAACGCTTTTTGCCCTTGCGGTGAACAATCGAAGCGCTCTTGAAAGGTCCATATCAAGGCTGCACACAATCTTTTCCGCAAATGACCCTGACGCCACGCGCGAACTTCTGGGGCATACAATTTATCTGATAAACCCATTGGTCCTGCCTTCTCTTCTGGGCGGTGGTATGGCACCAATGCAAGCCGATGCCGGGCCGGCTGTTCCACAAATGCCTAAATTAGCTCTTGTTGTCACCGATACCCATTTGATTTTTGCAACCGAACCAATTGTCGAGCAGGCCATTCGCACACTGAGCAGTACCGAGTCAACATCAGTAAATTCGGCAAAGTGGTTTACTTCGGCCAAGCTGGCCATACCAACGGTTGTGGGGCTGGCCAGCCTGGAAGATAGTTCTGCTTCGAGCGAGTTTATCTGGAAGATGCTGAAACAAAGCGATAAAGACAAGGATTCAACTGCTTCGGTGGGCCTGCCGGTCGGTCCAAATCCGGGTTTGATATTGTCACAGTCAGGTCTGTTTGATGTCGGTCTTTTACCCGAGTTTGATGCCGTACGCAAGTATTTCGGTTCGACGAGTTTTTACGGTATCAGCAGGCCGGACGGCTTCTTCTTCGAATTTAATTATCTAACCCCGGCGGACACAAAATAAAAGTTTGCCGCTCACAACTCTTGGAGACATAGCGCCGACAAACTGTCAGGTCAGTGGATGACCTTGTTGAGGGGATAAGTGATTATACCTGACGCACCGGCCCGCTTCAAAGCAGGCACCAGTGACCTTTCTGTTTTTTCATCAATAATCACTTCTATTGCCACATAATCGGAATCGGCCAGATTCGAAACAGTCGGGCTCTTTTCAGCAGGGAGTATCTCCAATATCGATTCCAAATCGCCTTTCTTTATGTTCATTTTCAGGCCGACCTTGCTGCGGGCCTCAATTGCCGCATTAAGCAGCAGAGCAATGTTCTCTATCTTTTGGCGCTTTGATTCATTCCGCCAGGCCTGCTTGTTTGCGATAAACCTCGTCGTGGATGTTATCATGGTATCTATTATCCTCAGATTGTTGGCCCTCAGCGACGAGCCTGTCTCGGTCAGTTCCACAATTGCATCGACCAGCCGTGCCTTTACCTCGGTGGCACCCCAGCTAAATTCAACTCTTACATTGATGTTTTTGTCCGCGAAATATTTTTTTGTAACGTTAACCAGTTCAGTTGCAACTATTGCTCCTTCGAGATCCTGCGGCTTTTTAACCTGTGACTCATCAGGTACAGCCAATACCCATCTGGTCGGCTTGCTCGTGGTTTTGCTATAGGCAAGTTCGCAGACCTCCACCACATCCGAGCCGTTCTCCATTATCCAGTCATAGCCGGTAATCCCGGCATCGAGAACACCGTCGGCAACGTATTTGCTCATCTCCTGCGCCCGCAGCATAGTCAGCTCGATTTGCCCGTCGTCTATACTTGGCAAATAGCTCCTCTCTGAACTCGAAATATCAAAGCCCGCCTTGTCGAAAAGTTCAATTGTCGCTTTTTGCAGACTGCCAGTGGGGATACCTAATTTTAGTATATCTTCCGACATCTTATGAAATTGTCCTTTCCTTTTATTTTTTATCACAAAATTTAATTTTCAATCTTCCCCGCATTCTCCACGGTTGATTTTTCAGTTTTTATTCTTCCACCGCAATACTACGGGTGAAGCCCGTGATATTTTACTTTTTCCTTTTTACTTTTCTCGTTTTCCTTTTGGTTGCTGTTGTTCCATTTTTTGTTTGACGGGCAACTTCTATTTTCTTTACCTCAGCATTATCTTCCTCGCCAGCCATGGGCGATTCACTTTCTTGCCGCAAGAGAGCATAAAACTCGTATCCGTTTTTAGCAGAAATCTGTCTGGTTAAAAACCCCTCTATCTCCTGCTCATCGGCGACAGGATGAACTATTTCTTTGCTTCTCAGGTATTGTATCATGTTTTTTGTAAGGGGAATGGAGTGGCCCTGCAGAGATGTGAGCATACAATAATCCACTACGAAAGTGCTGGTGCCTTCTATTTGCTCAAGTGCCTGTCTGGCTGGGCGCTTGCCCATCTTTTTCAATTCTTCAAGGCTGATTGTATTGTATCGATTGAATACCGCTCTTAAGGCTTTTGTAAGCGAAGAAGCTACATTTCGCGTAACGAAAGTATCTTCACCCAACACTTCTATAACCTCTGCCGACAGTGAAACACGCAAATCGTTTAAGTCAACAAAGTTATCAGAAATCCTCTTCATTACAGATTGGGCGGCTTTGCCAGGCATATTTTCGCTGATTACAGCATAAACAAGCGCTTCCAGCGGCTCTTCATATATAACCTTCTGGGGCTTTGGATATTTACGTTTTAATGAGCGGTACAACTTTTGCACTTTTTGAGAATATTCTTTACTGTCTTTCATAAAAGCCTCTGTAACATGCAGATTATAGCAGCCATCTTATCCGGAACATTTTTGATTATCCGCTGATTCCTGTTGTTTCTCTTCCTGTTCACCTACCGCCAGGTCTATCAATTTCATAGTTTCCAGTGTCTTTTTGAATTTCTCATCTTTGCGAAAACGCAAAACGGGACAAAATTTGCTCTGGATTCTGCCGGCCAGCAAAGATTGTATTCGGCTCCTTGCATGCTGTATCGCCGTGAAAGTTTTGTTCTGTACGGTTTCGCCCCCGCCAAAAACACTTATATACACGTCGGCACTGCGCAAATCAGGGGCCATATCAACTTCTGTAACGCTGACAAATCCCTCAATACGCGGGTCGTTAAGGTGGTTGGCAATAGCATCGCTGACCGCTTCTCTTACCACGCGGGCCACTTTTTCCTGTCTCCTCGTCGCCATAAATTTTATCTCGCCAGGCATATCCCGTATTTAGCTTCAAATTTCACGAGACACGCTTAAAGGGTTCTTGCTACCTCGACAATTTCATAGAAGTCGAAAACATCGTCAACCTTAATATCGTCGAATTTTGCTATCTTAATACCACATTCCAGGCCGGCCTTAACCTCACGAACATCGTCTTTAAAATGTTTCAATGAATCTATGCTCAATTCGTCCCTGATTACAATATTGTTGCGTATCAACCTAACCTTCGCCTTCTTTTTCACGATGCCGTCATTCACATAACAGCCTGCTACAGTGCCTACTTTTGAAATTTTAAATATAGTTCTTACCACCGCTCTGCCGATGGTCTTCTCTGTTTCTTCCGGCTCAAGCAGACCTGCCATAGATTTTTGCAGGTCTTCGGTTATACGGTAGATTATGGTATAGAGCCTTATGTCAACGCCTTTATTTTCGGCGATTTTAGCTACTTTTTCTTCCGTGGTTACATTAAAGCCTATAATAATGGCATTAGAAGCCTCGGCAAGCACGACGTCTCCTTCGGTGATACCACCCGGAGCTGAATGCAAAATTTTAATTTTCACCTCGTCAGTGCTTAACTCGGATAAATATTTTAACAGAACATCTACCGAGCCCTGCACATCGGCACGTATAATAATATTTAATTCTTTTACATTGCCTGCCTCTATCTGAGTGAACAAATTATCCAGTGTCACCTGTGTTCGTTTGGCCAGCGAGCTTTCCCGCCAGAGCATTTGGTTTTGCTCGGCAGCGACTTTGGCCCTGTTGATATCATCCAGACAGTAAAATCTGTCGCCTGCCTGTGGGACATCACTTAGACCCGTTATCTCCACCGGCATAGAACTTGTAGCTGTCTTTATGGTTTTTCCCTTGCTGTTTTTCAAGGCTTTAACTCTGCCGAAAGTGCTACCTGCCAGTACCACATCGCCCTTGTTTATTTGACCTTCCTTAACCAATAACGTCGCTACCACTCCTCGCCTGGTGGACATTCTGGCTTCAACAACCCAGCCTGTCGCAGGAATTAGGTCATCAGCTTTCAGTTCGAGTAATTCGGTTATGTAATCAATATGTTCGAGCAAATCGTTGATTCCTACCCCGGTAATAGCGCTGGTTTTGACAACTTCAGTCTCTCCGCCCCATTCGGTCGCCGTCAGGCCGTGCTCAGCCAACTGCGAATAAAGACGATTAAAATCAATTCCCGGCAAATCTATTTTATTTAATGCCACGATAATCGGCACTCCCGCCGCTCTGCTGTGTGCTATCGCTTCTATAGTCTGCGGCATCACGCCGTCGTCGGCGGCAACGACCAGAACCACTACATCTGTCATATTGGCGCCTCTGGCACGCATAGCCGTAAAAGCCTCGTGGCCGGGAGTATCAAGAAAGGTTACCCTGCTGTCGCCGACTTTAACCTGATAGGCGCCGATATGCTGCGTGATACCACCGGCTTCACCCGCTGTAACATGGGTCGACCGGATTTTATCCAGTAAGCTGGTCTTGCCGTGGTCGACGTGGCCCAGCATCGTAGCTACTACAGGACGTCTCTTAAGATTTTTCCTCTCACGCTGTTCAAATTCAGCACGTATCTGCTCCTCCAGGGTGCTCTTGCGCTCTATGGTCAACTCAACGCCAAATTCGAGAGCAATCAGTTCCGCAACTTCGCAACTTATAGCTTGATTGGCTGTAACCATGATGTCCTGCTGCAGCAATTTGGCGATAATATCCGACGATTTTACCGCCAGAACTGAGGACAAGTCCTTGACAATAATCGGCTCGCTTACAACAGCTTTTGTAGGTCTGACAATCGGAGCAACTTTTGTGGAAAAAGTGGTAGCGAGTTTCCGTAAAGGTCTTAAACGAATGCCGCTGCCGCCGGCGGCATCAAGCCTGGCCTGTCTTTCCTCAATATCCCTTTGGCGACGCTGACTTATATACTTAGTCCCGGTGTGCCGGATATCCGTATCCTGGTCCTCCTCCTGCCGACGTCCGTGAGTTCTGTCTTTAGGCCGCTTTGGTAAACGTTTCTTGTCTTTTCCGGGTGCGTTAGTTAAAGAAACTTCCTTCTGCTCATAAGGTATCAACGGCTCGGTAATCGGCTCATCATATCTGGTTCTCGGCATCCGTCTTCTCGGTCTGGGTTGTCGCACCGGCTCCGGTTCTTCGACCCGTATAACCTGTGGCCCGCTAAGTTTAGCCGGCTCGGGCTTTTCCATCATCGGTCCGGCAGGTAATATCGGCTCTGGTTCGGGCTCTTCCAGAACTTCGGCAACGGCCTGAGCGGGCGCGGGTCGTTCGGTTTGGTCTGCAATAACTTCCTTTTCTGCAGGCGTGGCTTCTTTAGCTTCCTTCTCTTTTTTTGTTTTCTCGGCCGACGGTTTTCGTTTGGGCTTTTTCTTAATGCGTGCTTTGGTTAAATCCACCTTTTCGGCCACCTCAACAGTCGTGGTGTGTTCTCCCTCGGTGAACCATTCGCAAATTGTCGCAGCCAGGCCGGCTGATATCGCCGACATATGATTCTTAACGTCCAGCCCCTCATCCTGGCACTTTTTGACGATAGCAGGGCTTTTTACCCCCAGCTCTTTTGCCAAAATGTAAACTCTTGTAGCAGCCAAATTTGTCTCTCGTATATTGTTTTACAGTCTTTAGTTTCTCTATCCACGAATTAAATCATTATTAGCTCTCGGTCTTTTCTTTCTCCTGCTGCAGCAGGTCTTCGGCCTGTTTTTGTCTCGATTCAGGCGCCAGACGCTTTACTCCTTCGCCGGCGGCAGCAACCAGCCTTTCCGCAAGTTCGGCCTCAAGTTTTAAGTCGTTTATAAGCGGCTCACTTCCTACTTCATCCAAATCAAGAACAGATATAACACCAATCGCTATCAGCTTATCAACCATTGTATCGTCGGCGTTTTCGACACTTTTGACACAACTTGTCAATAGCTCGACTCCCTGATTGTACTCGTCAGGGGTCAGTATATCGATGTCCCAGCCGGTCAGTCTCGCAGCAAGCCTTACGTTTTGGCCGTGTTTGCCGATAGCCAGGCTAAGCTGGTCTTCACCAACCACTACCGTCGCTCTTCCCAGTTCAAAGCAGAGTGCAATTTCACTGACGGTTGCCGGCATAAGTGCGTTTGTGATAAGCACCTGGGAGGACTCGTTCCAGCGTACAATATCGATTTTTTCTCCACCGAGCTCGTCAACTATGTTCTTTATCCTGCTGCCGCGCACGCCCACGCATGCTCCAACAGGGTCAACCCTCTCATCAAGTGAGGCCACGGCGACTTTTGTTCGGTAGCCGGCCTCACGTGCCAGTGTGCGTATTTCGATAATGTTTTCCGCAATTTCCGGCACTTCAAGCTCGAACAATCGGCGAATAAAGTCCGGATGCGTTCGAGATAAGATAATTTTGACCTGGTTTGAAGCTTCTTTGACGTCGAAGATAAGACAACGGATTCTTTCACCCGGCCGATGTGTTTGGCCCATTATCTGTTCGGATTTGGGCATAAAACCCTCAGTGCGATGATTCAAATTAACTATCAGTGTTCCGCTTTCGTATCGCACAACCTCCCCGCTTATAATTTCCCCCTTTCGCTGAACGAACTCGGCATAAATGCTACTTCTCTCGTCAGCTCTTATCTTTTGTATCATAACCTGTTTGGCTGTCTGGGCTGGGATTCGGCCGAGCCGGCGAATATTGATTTGCACATCATCCTTAAAGGCGGTAATCTCACCGGTAGTACGGTCGATATGGACGACTATATTACTTTCCAAATCGCCGAAATGCTTCCTTGCGGCCGAAATCATAGCTTCTTCCAAATCGGCAAATATGGATTCCTTGTCGATGTTTTTATCGCGTGCAATGTTATCGACAATTCTAATCAATTCCTGATTCATCGTTTTTTTTCTCTCTAACCTAACTTAAACAAAAAAGTGGAAACCCAAACAGCTTCCACTTCTAAAAACGTCCAAACAGCCCGGCAAGCCGGTATAGTTTGCTCCTGCGTTACATAACCTGCCTCCTTGAGCAAACCACGTTCATCCTTCGCCCTGAAGCGGAAACAGCGATTTCCGAGCCACCAATTGCGCAAAACCGCCGGTTAGCAGACCGATTATCCAGCCTACTTCTCACGGTTGTCTTGTCCTGTACAAATCATTTCAAGCGTCCTTAAATTTCCAATTCAGCTTTGGCGGCCTTTCTTACAGCCAAAACGGTATTATAGTTAAATCGGTCAGGCTGTCAATAACAATCAATTTTTTGTCAAAATTGCGGAAATTTTTGAGTAAAACGGATGTGGAAAGCAAGCTTGTTTGTAAACATGGTGTTTTGTTTT
>Ga0307378_10012516_pt1 | contig 10819 bp, 10 predicted proteins | sample UN1MG_FD_202238 | JGI IMG/M metagenome (GOLD analysis project Ga0307378, IMG submission 202238) | Soil microbial communities from Risofladan, Vaasa, Finland - UN-1 | ecosystem: Environmental > Terrestrial > Soil > Coastal area > Acid sulfate soil | place: Finland: Risofladan, Vaasa | collected...
GTTGAGTTCTTTGCCCACGGTGCAGCTTTACGGAACGATCGTTGTGATCGTGCTCCTCTCCGCCGTGCTGGGGACGTTGCTTTTCCTCCCCGCCGTGATGTCCACCATGGAGCGCTACTGGCCGGATCGGTGGAAGCGGCAGACGCAGCAGAAGCGGCAAAAGCAGCAGAAACAGCCCGCCTAATCAGCGCGTCCGCGGGATCCCCAAATATCGCGTCGTTCCTCTGCGAATGAGGCGGCTCGGCAGCTTCCCGCGGAGGAAATGGTCCAACCTGGCGAAGAAGCCGACGGGATAGCGAAACCGCGGACGGCGTGCCTCGAGGGCCCCGGCGATGACCTTGGCCACCTCTCTTGGATCGCGCGCGTGCTTGGCCTCGTGCTGGTCGGCGCCGCGGAACACTCTGCGCAGCCAGGGCGTGTAGGCGCCGCCGGCAGGGAGCACGCGCTCGGTGCTGGTCCAGATCTCCGTCCGGTACGGGCCGGGCTCGATCAGAATGACGTCGATGCCGAAGCCGTCGAGCTCGTAGGCGATCGACTCGGCCCATCCCTCCAAGGCCCATTTCGAGGCGCAGTAGATCGAATTTGCCGGTTGGCCGGCAAAAGCCGACTGGCTCGAGACCAGAACGATGCGGCCGCGTCCTTGGGCGCGGAACGTCGGCAGCAGCGCCCGCGTCAACGCCAGCACGCCGAAGAAGTTCGTCTCCATCACCCGCCTGATTTCAGCGTCTGGCAAATCCTCGTGCGCCCCGGCGATGGCCACACCGGCGTTGTGCACGACGGCATCGAGCGCGTTTCCGGTCTGCGCGAGGATGGAAGCGGTGGCGCGCTCGATCGAGGCCGGATCGTTGACATCGAGCGGCTCGATCGTGACCTGCTGCGCCACGCCCGCCTCTTTCAACGCGCGCTCGAGCGGTCCTTTTTTCTCCAGATTGCGCATCGTGGCGAACACGCGCCAGCCTTTGGCCGCCAGCGCCTCGGCCGTGACCCGGCCGATTCCCGTCGAAGTGCCCGTAATGAGAACGTTTGGCATTCGCTCTTCGCCCCCCGGATGCGGTTTGCAACTATCCCCAAGTCGAATATCCCCAAGTCAAACTCTGGCTTTGCCCTGCGCGATAGATGTGTATCATAGTGTCCGTCAGCACTGGCAAGCTCAATCAGGGATCGAGCGAGGTTTCGTGTTTCCGTCGGTAGACGAGGCGAAGATCGGCCGGACTTGGCGACAGGGCGTGTCCACGGCTTGGCAATACGCGTCGGCCAATTTTCTCTTAGTGCTCGGTACGGCCTCGCTCATCCTGGGCGGGTGGGCGCCGTTTGCGGTCATCGTCCTGATCATGTTGTTCGGGTCGTTCGCCGATGAATTGGCCGGCGATGACTGGGACAAGCTGAGCGACAGCGCCCGCACCTTCTTCAATCTCAATCTGTATCTTTCGCTGCCCCTGATCTGTCTTTTGACGGTTCTGCTGGCGGTATACGCCGCCGACCATCCGGGTTTCAGCGAGCAGCCGCTCCAGCTGATCGGGGCCATATGGGTTGTCGGCTATCTGTATGCGCTTGTCGGCGCCACGGTCGGCCACGAACTCACCCATCGGCAGAGCAAGCCGGCAAAGTGGGTCGCCCATATGCTGCTGGGCTTTACCGGCAACGCATCCTTCGTCATTTACCACGTTCACGTCCATCACCGGCAGGTCGGCACATACCATGACGCCTCGACCGGGCGGCGGGGCGAGCGGTTGCGCACTTTCATCGTCCGGACCTTGACCCAGCAATTTGCCCAAGCCGCGCGCGTGGAGGCGGCGCGCCTGCGGCGGCGCGGTCTGCCCGTTTGGTCCGTCCACAACCGCTTGATCCTGGCGCATGTGGCGCCGGTGTTGATCCTGGCCGTTGTGGCGCTGATCGGCGGGCCGTTCGCCGTCTTGGTGGTCTTCCTCGCCGGGCTCCTCGGGCGCCTGCTCCACGAGCTGATCAACTACGTGCAGCATTTCGGGCTTGTACGCGAAGAGAGCGCGCCAATCCGGCCGCGCCATAGCTGGGACTCGTATCGCCGAGTCTCGAATGTCCTGCACTACAATTTGCCGCGTCACTCCGACCACCACATGTTCGCCACCAAACCGTTCTGGCGGCTCGATGCGTTGCCGGACGCGCCCATGCTGCCCTACGGCTATCAGACCATGGCCTTCATCGCCCTCACCCCCCCGCTCTGGCGTCACATCATGCGCGGCCTCCTGAAAGACTGGGATGAGCGCTATGCGAGCGATGCCGAACGCGAGATCGTGCGGGCCCGCGATTGGGAAGGCTTGGCTTGAGAGCCGGAACTCGCGCTTAAGCGACCGCTTGGCTCGAGGCTGCCGCCTGCTTCTGCGCGGTGGCGTCGTCACTGGCGAGGAGGCTGCACAATCCACCGCCCAAATAAAGGTGGTGCCAGAGCTGCGTTGCGACCACGCCGCCCAGGCCCAAGCTCTCGAATTTGCCAAGATCCGCGCCGTCACTGCCCTTGGCGGCTACCAGCTCGCAATCGCGCCGCACCGCTGCGACGTCGAAATAGCCCGTCCGCATAAGGCTCTCCTCGCTGATGAGTTCGCGCACAAAAGCCGGCGCGTCGACGAGAAAACTGTCGGCCAAAGGCGCTTGGAACATATGCTTTCGCCGCTGCGCAATGTCATGCGGCAATACGCGCTCCGCCGCCTGCCGCAGCAGATATTTGTCGTGCATGCTGCGCTTCAGCTTCCAGCGCGGATGGAGACGCGAAACATACGCGATCACATCCTCGTCGAGAAATGGGTAACGCGCCTCGACGCTGTTGGCCATGGCGATACGGTCGCCTTTTGAAGCGAGCAGATGGCCGGCCAGATGAACCTTGTAGCCAAGGTAGAGCGAGCGGTTCAGCGGATGCCACCGCGCCATGCGGTCCAAGTCGAGATCCAGATCCTCGTAGGCCACATGGCCACCGAGCTGCTCCCGGAATCCCGCGCTGAAATAACGCTCCCGCGACATCGCCACGAGATTGTAAATGAGCGATTGGGCATGCGGCCCACCGATGAGGCCGTCAATGCGCTTGAGCTCGCCGAAGCCCAGCTCGGGCGCCTGCCATTTGCGTGCAAGACGGCTCAGAACGGTGCTTGGCCGGAACGCGTCGCCCACGTCGAGCTTGCGCCCAAGCTCCCGGATCTTGAACCAGAGATAGCCCGCGAAAGCCTCATCCGCCCCTTCACCCGTGAGCACGGTCTTGAAGCCTTGCGACCGGACCTCGCGCGACAGCGCGAGCAAGGCGGCGCACGACGTGTCCAGAACGGGGCACTCCGCGGCGCGCGTGAGCCCAGCATAGGAGTCCCTGATGCAGTCCGCTCCGGCCTCCACCACCGTGGACTGCCCGCCGATCGCACGGGCCGCTTCCATGGCGCTGTCGGTTTCATCGAGATCTTTGCCTGGGATGCGCAGCGTGAAGCTCGGCAGCGGACGCCCGGCAACGCGCGCCGCCGTGGCCAGCACATAGGCTGAGTCCACGCCGCCGCTCAGATACCCGACCACGGGCACATCGGCACGAAGCCTGATCTCTGTGGCGCGGGTGAAGGCCGCTTCAAAGCCGTCGACGAGTTGGGTCTCGTCCCCATCGACTTCGTCGCCCCAATCCGGGAAATCGAAATCCCAATATTTGCGCTCGACCGGAGACACCGTCGCGCCGCCATCGGGCAAGTCGATCTTGATGTAATGGCCGGGTGCAATGGCCTGGACACCCTTGAAGGTCGTGCGCCGGGACCCAAGCGTGAAGAATGTGAAGAGATGATCGAGCCCCCGCGGATCGGCCTCGGGCCGAACGGCGCCGGAGGCGATGAGAGCTTTGATCTCGGACGCGAAATAGACGACGTCGCCCTGGCGCGACCAGAACAAGGGGCAGATGCCGACCCGATCCCGCGCGAGGATGACCTTGCGGCGCGCGAAGTCCACGAGCGCGAAGGCAAACTGACCTTTGAGGTGAGGAAACAGATCCTCACCATATTCCTCGTAGAGATGGACGATGATTTCGCAGTCGCTATGGGTGCGGAACACATGGCGCTGGGCCTCGAGTGCCGCCCGCCGCTCGGGAAAATCGAACAATTCGCCGTTGCAGATCACGGCAACACTGCGGTCTTCGTTGAAGATCGGTTGCTGACCGTCCTCGAGCCCCACGATGCTCAAGCGGCGATGGGCAAGGCCGACCCCCGGCGCATGCAGGAAGCCGGAATCGTCCGGGCCCCGATGGACCAGAGCGGCCGCCATCCGGCGCAGCAGCGCCTTATCCGGCTGCCTCTGACCCGCGAGGTCGATTGATCCTGCAATCCCACACATACGATCTCATTTCACACTAGTTTCAGGTCGCAATTATGAGCGATTGGACCAGCTTGCCCACCCCTACCGATGCGCAGGAACCGAACCTTCGCTTTGGCCAAGCGCCACGAAGAGCACGCGGGTAACCCCTGTCTTCTGAGTGCCCTCCGCCGATTTGTAAACGTTGAATTTCTCGAATTTCCCATAGGCTCGGCCTATCGGGCCGCCGACGGGAAGCTCCTTCACGACCGCATGACCGACCACCCGCGTTTCGTTCATCACCGCGGTCGCCGAACTCGGCGGGACGGTCTGGCTCGCAAGCGCGCAGCACGACGTGCTCGGCCGCATCGAGCTCCCACGCCTAGCCGAACTGAATAAGCCAATTAAATCAAGGTGTACTGGCGGAGACGGGGGGATTCGAACCCCCGATACGGCTTTTGACCGTATAACGGTTTAGCAAACCGCCGCCTTCAGCCTCTCGGCCACGTCTCCACTCGACGCAAAGGCTTACTGATCCGCTGGTAGACGGTCAACATGCCTGACCCAATTCCGCCCCTTGGGGCCGGTATTGTCCCACCCTTCAATGTGGTAGGCTCGGGTCAACCAGCCAAGGGATGGCGAACGTTATGGGTCGGCGCTTCCATTCGGGAATGCTTTGGTCCGCGGCGCTTGGCGCTGCGGCGCTCGGCCTGTCTGTGTCCGCCGCCGGAGCCGCCGATTATTGCGTCACCTGCAAGGGGCCCGACGAGACCTATCGCTGCCGGATCACCGGCGCCGGGGCCAAGCCCAACGACGCGCTGAAGCTCTACTGCGTGATCCGCACCGCCAAGGAGGGCAATCACGCCTCCTGCTCGGCGCAGAAGGCGACCGCGGAGTGTGTGGGCCTCGTGAAGGTGTACACCTATGACGGGCCGAGCCTCCCCGAGGAACTCACCTCCGACCCGCGGGTGCGCGAGCTCAAAAGCAAGGTCGAACGCAACCAGCAGACCTTCGAGGAGCCGAAAGGCGCCGAACCGAAATCCTTGTTCGAACTGGGCGGCCGCGCGGTCGACGCCTCGCGCAAAGGCTTGCGCAATGCCGGCTCGGCGATCGGCATCGGATCGACAGGCAGTGAAACCGCTCCCCAGGCCGCGCCGGCCCCACCCGCTGCCAGGCAAGCGGCTGCGCCTCCGCCAACGCCGGCGGAACCCGCGCGCAAGAGCCTCGCGCGCCGAAGCTATGACTGCATGCTCTCACTGTTCCGCGATTGCAGCGGAAACGAGTGAGTTGGAGCGCTGGACATCAGCCCAGCACCCCTCCCCCTCGGCAAAATTGAAGTTTGAAACCCTGGTGGATGTCAGACCCTAGTGGGTCTGAAGCCACTCGCGCGCGGCCTTCTGGGCCTCGGCGACCTGATCCGTCGTCATCTCCCGGGCAACCTCGACACGATAGGTCAGAGCCGACTCGTTGCCCCGCGCAGCGGCGAGATTGAACCATTTATGCGCCGACACGAGATCCGCATCCACGTCGCGGCCGGTCGCGTACAGCATCCCCAGCTCGAACAGAGCGTCAGGCGCACCTGTTTGCGCCGCGAGCTCCATGTAGCCACTCAGCCCCGTCGAGATATCCAGTCGAGCCATTTTACGTCCCCCTTGTCACTCGCCTTGGACCCTTGCATTTCCCCCGCAAGGTTCATCGAGTGTTGTTCAACTTCAATACGGGAGATCATCGGCCAGCACTTTCAACAACGTCTGAAGAGGCGTGGTGAATGCAAAATCAAGAAAGATAAAATGCGCGGTAACTTAGGTTTACATTGCACGCATCTGCGCGGCCCAAAGATTAAGATCGGCGTTTTGAAAGACTTCTTTGACCATTCGCGCTCACACGCCGATAACCACGCCAAAACTTGGGCGCAGAAAAAGATTGCGCGCTCTACGGGATGAGCAACGTCGATCCCGTGGTCCGCCGGCCTTCGAGTTCGCGATGCGCGCGCTCGGCATCTTGAAGCGGATAGGTCTGGTTGACCGCGATTCTGACCTTGCCCTTGGCGACGACGCCGAACAAATCATTGGCGGTGGAGACGAGCTCTTTTCGCGTGGCGATATAATCGCCGAGCGCGGGGCGCGTGGCGAACAGCGAGCCCTTCTGGGCCAGGAGATTGATCCGGAACTCCGGAACCGGCCCCGACGCCTGGCCGAAACTCACCCACATGCCACGCCGCTTCAAGCAATCGAGCGACGCCGGGAACGTGTCCTTGCCGATGGAATCGTAGACCACGTCGACGCCCTCGCCCTTGGTGTAGTCCTTCACCTTGGCGACCATGTCCTCCTCCCGATAGTTGATGACATGGGTGCAGCCATGGGAGCGCGCGATCAGCGCCTTGCCGGCCGAGCCCACCGTGCCGATCACCGTGGCGCCGAGGGACGCCGCCCATTGGCAGGTGATCATGCCCACCCCGCCGGCCGCCGCATGGAACAGAAGTGTCGTGTCCGGTCCGACTCTATATGTCCGTCGCAGGAGATATTGCGCGGTCATGCCCTTGAGCATGATGGCCGCCGCCGTCTCGTCGTCCACGCCTTGCGGAATCCGCACAACGCGGTCGGCCGCGATCAGCCGCTCCTCTGCATAGGCGCCGATTGGGCCGGCATAGGCGACGCGGCGCCCGATTTTCAGATCGCGCACGCCCTCGCCGACGGCCGTGACCACGCCCGCCCCTTCCATACCCGGGATGAAGGGCAGCGCGTCCTGCGGGTAGAGCCCGGTCCGCAGATAGACGTCGATGTAATTAAGGCCGATGGCCGTCTGCTTGATACGCACCTGGCCGGGCCCGGGATCGCCGACCTCGACCTCTTCCCATTTGAGAACTTCGGGGTCGCCGTACTCGTGAACACGGATGGCGTGGGTCATCGTCGTCGACCTCAAGTCTGCGCACTAATTGGTTTCACGCCACCGCCTCTGGCTCCTCCTCTCCCCGTTGGGGAGAGGTCGCGCCGAAGGCGCGGGTGAGGGGGAAGGAGAAGCATCCCCTGACAAGAGCCCCTCACCCCGGCCCTCTCCCCGCCGGAAAGAGGGAGGCCCCTGCGCCGCCCTCTGAATCCGAAAAATTCCATACGGAAAATGTCTACTCGATGCCGAGCTTGGACTTGAGCAGTTCGTTGACGGCCTGCGGGCTGGCCTTGCCTTGGGTCGCCTTCATCACCTGCCCGACGAACCAGCCGATCAGCGCGGGCTTCGCCTTGGCCTGCTCGACCTTGTCCGGGTTGGCGGCGATGACCTCGTCGACCGCCGTCTCGATGGCGCCCATATCGGTGACCTGCTTCAGACCCCGCGCCTCGACGATCTGGGCAGGCTCCCCGCCTTCGGTCCACACGATGTCGAACACGTCCTTGGCGATCTTGCCGGAGATGGTGCCTGCCGTGATGAGATCGAGAATGCCGCCAAGTTGCGCCGCCGAGATCGGACTGTCGAGGATGGTCTGGCCTTCCTTGTTGAGACGGCCGAACAACTCGTTGATCACCCAGTTCGCCGCCTGCTTGGCATCGCGCCCTTTCGCAACGGCTTCGAAATAATCCACGCTCTCACGCTCGGCGACCAGCACGTCGGCGTCATAGGGCGTGAGGCCATAATCGGCGATGAAGCGCGCGCGCTTCTCATCCGGCAATTCGGGCAGCTCCGCGGCGATCCCATCGACAAAGTCCTGGGTCAGCTCGAGCGGCAGCAAGTCCGGATCCGGGAAATAGCGATAGTCATGCGCCTCTTCCTTGGAGCGCATGGACCGCGTCTCGCCGAGCTTGGCGTCGAACAGCCGCGTCTCTTGGACGATCTCGCCGCCGTCCTCGACAATCTCGATCTGCCGGCGCGCCTCGTATTCGATGGCCTGGCCGATGAAGCGGATCGAGTTGACGTTCTTGATCTCGCAGCGCGTGCCGAACTCGTCGCCCGGACGCCGCACCGAGACATTCACGTCGGCGCGCAAACTGCCCTCCTCCATATTGCCGTCGCAGGTGCCGAGATAGCGCAGGATGGTGCGCAGCTTCGAGACATATGCTTTTGCTTGTTCGGACGAGCGCAGGTCCGGCTTCGACACGATCTCCATCAGCGCCACGCCGGAGCGGTTGAGATCCACATAGGAGAACTGCGGGTGCTGGTCGTGCAGGCTCTTGCCCGCGTCCTGCTCCAGATGCAGCCGCTCGATGCCGACGATGACGCGCTCGCCGGAGAGCAGATCGACGATGACCTCCCCCTCGCCCACGATCGGGTTCTTGTACTGGGAGATCTGATAGCCCTGGGGCAGATCGGGATAGAAATAGTTCTTCCGGTCGAACACCGAAGTGAGATTGATCTGCGCCTTGAGGCCGAGCCCGGTGCGGATGGCCTTTTCCACGCAGCCCTCGTTGATCACCGGCAGCATGCCGGGCATCGCCGCGTCGACCAGGCTGACATGGGAGTTGGGGTCCCCGCCGAACGCCGTGGAGGCGCCGGAGAACAGCTTGGCTTGTGAGCTGACCTGGGCATGGACCTCCAGGCCGATCACTACCTCCCAGGAGCCGGTGTCGCCTTCGATCAGGTTCGATTTTTCCGTTTTGGCGTCCATGGGCATCTCGGCGCTAGAAACCCTCTCCCCTTCGGGGAGAGGTCGGCGCGCCCTCGCGCGCCGGGTGAGGGGGTTCAAGCCGTTCGGGTTGGAGTGTGGAGATCATAGATTCCAACACGCCGTCAATGTTCTGGAGCACGTCGTTGTTCCAAAAGCGAAGCACTAGGTACCCCATGGATTCGAGTATCCTGGTCCGTTCTCGATCCGCGTCCGCACGCTCTGCATGCTGGCCGCCGTCGATTTCAATGATGAGGTTCGCGTCCACGCAGATGAAGTCCACTACAAACCTGTCGATTGGCACCTGACGCTTAAACTTAAGCCCGAGAAAGCGACGATCCCTAAGTTGCGACCACATTTTTCGTTCAGCGCGGGTCGGTTCGCTTCGTAGGCGACGCGCTAGATCAGTTCGGTTCCTCATCCCCCTCACCCTACCCTCTCCCCGCCGGGGAGAGGAGGAGATCGCGGCTATTTCTCGGCGTGACCCTTGCGGAGCCGCTCTTCCTCATACTGGATGAACCAGCCGATCATTTGACGCCACAGCGCCTCGACCAGCTCCGGCGGCAGATTGTTTTCGGCCGCCCGCGCTTTCACCTTGTCGATCACCTGCTGGATGCGCCACGGCACGCGCGCATCGGCCGGCGCCTTCTTGAGCTGCCAAGCCCGGTCCACATAGGCGAAGCGCTCGCAGATGAGGTCCACCATCGCCTGGTCGATGCGGTCAATCTCGACGCGCACCTCTGCCATGCTCTCGCACTTCTGGGCTTCCCGTGTCGCCATTATACCCCCTTGCTCCACCAGTCGGCGGGCTTGGCCGAAACACCGGCCGCCGCCTCGATGACTTGGCCTGCGCGGAACAGCGTCTCCTCGTCGAAGGCCCGGCCGATGAGCTGAAGCCCAAGCGGCGTGCCTTCCGACGACAGACCCGCCGGCACCGACATGCCGGGCAGTCCGGCCATGTTCACCGTCACCGTGAAGATATCGTTCAAATACATTTCCAGCGGGTCTCCCGATTTCTCGCCGATGGCAAAGGCCGGCCCCGGCGTGGTCGGCGTCAGAATCGCATCGACGCCTTCGAAGGCTTGATCGAAATCGCGCTTGATCAAGGTCCGCACCTTCTGCGCCTTCAGATAATAAGCGTCGTAATAGCCGGCCGACAGCACATAGGTACCGATCAGAACGCGCCGTTTGACCTCAGCGCCGAACCCCGCCTCGCGCGTGTTCTCATACATGGAGATCACATCGGAGCCGGGCTCGCGCAAGCCGTAGCGCACGCCGTCATAGCGGGCCAGGTTGGACGAGGCTTCCGCCGGCGCGACAATATAATATGACGGCAGCGCATATTTGGTGTGCGGCAGGCTCACCTCTTTGATCTCGGCGCCGGCGTCCTTCAGCCAGGCAATGCCTTGCTGCCACAGCGCCTCGACCTCCGGCGCCATGCCCTCGACGCGATACTCCTTCGGGATGCCGATGGTCAGGCCCTTGACCCCCTGGCCCACCGCTGCCTCGAAGTCGGGCACCGGCAGATCGGCGCTGGTCGTGTCTTTCGGGTCATGGCTCGACATGGCTTTCAGCAAAATGGCGGCATCGCGCACGGTCCGCGCGATCGGTCCCGCCTGATCGAGCGACGAGGCGAAGGCGACGATGCCCCAGCGCGAGCAGCGGCCATAAGTGGGCTTGATGCCGACCGTGCCCGTGATGGCCGCGGGCTGGCGGATCGAACCGCCCGTATCGGTGGCCGTGGCCCCCATACACAGATGCGCCGCTACTGCAGCCGAGGAACCGCCGGACGACCCGCCGGGCACCAGCTTGGCGTCGGAACCGGACCGGCGCCATGGATTGACCGCCGGACCGTAGAAGCTCGTCTCATTGGACGACCCCATGGCGAATTCGTCATTGTTGAGCTTGCCGAGCATCACCGCGCCTTCCGCCCAGAGATTGGCGGTG
>Ga0307378_10012517_pt1 | contig 10819 bp, 21 predicted proteins | sample UN1MG_FD_202238 | JGI IMG/M metagenome (GOLD analysis project Ga0307378, IMG submission 202238) | Soil microbial communities from Risofladan, Vaasa, Finland - UN-1 | ecosystem: Environmental > Terrestrial > Soil > Coastal area > Acid sulfate soil | place: Finland: Risofladan, Vaasa | collected...
TCTAAAGAGGAAGAGGATGATGAAGAGCAAAAAGAAAGATTTGGAAGCTCCCATGATGAACTTCTTAGCCTCCTGGAGGCTTCACTTGGATAATATATGACAATTTTACCAGCTGCTATTATTGTTGTAAATAATGATTTAGTCACAAGTATTCAAGATAAACTATCTCAGCAGCTGCATTTAAATGAAATTATTACTGGGGATGAATTTGACTCCCGAGTATCTACCGATTCAGCTTACCCTGATTCCGTTAGATTGGATGGACAGCGTATCCTGGTAATTCGCCCATTAGATATGGTATTTGACAGAACTTTAGTAGATGTAATAATCTTTATTAAGAACGGACTGGCTTCTGTTCTTACCAATAAATTTGGTCCACCAGGTGCTACTTATCCGGTATGTAGATTGTACTGGGGCCAATTATGTATCTTCTGAAGTTATGTTCAATATTTGAGAAGCTTTCTGTTCGAATGAAGGGGAAATGTCTCAGCGAGTTACCAGGATATGAGCGGCATATATTAATTTATCGTGCTGTTCATAAGGATGTTAATAAGTTTTTTCCTATGGATTATGTTACCATGTCAAGACGATTTGCCAAAGGACATGCCGATCATCAGGCAGCTATAGAAGAAGAAGATTATCATGTCTTGAGTTCTTTAGTTCCATCGAGCAGCCTTTATCAGACACCAAATATTGGCTCCGACGAATTCTTTTATGATGGAAAAGTTATATTAGGAAAAATAATTTATAAAGCTCCTGCTGAAGCAATATAATAGGAGGTTATTGTGAGTAAATTACAAGTAACACAAGACACACCACTAACACCAGTGGAATTAACTAAATCTTTATATGAGGGATATTTTCGTAAAGAAAATGAATATCCTTCTGACCAATCTCTTGCTGTCCTATGGGCTCATACGTCTCTTGAGACAGCTCGTGGGAAAAAAATTAGAAACTATAACTTTGGCAATATAAAAAATTCCAATGGAATACGCTTTCCTCAGTACGATTATTGTATGTATGAAGCTGGAGAGTTCATAAATGGCGAGCATAAAATGTTTTATCCTCCACATCCTCAGACACATTTTGCATCTTTTCCTTCAAAGGAAGAGGGGGCTGAGGCCTATATTAAGTTCTTTTCCGAACAGGATCGTTATATTGAGTCTTGGGAAATGCTGAAGGGCGGAGATCCTGTAAAATTTAGCGTTGCTCTTAAAAAAGGAGGGTATTATACAGCTCCGGTAGCCCCGTATACGCAGGTCATAGTTAAACTTACCAAAGAATTTCTATCTAAGCCTGAACTTATTGCATGGAAACCAGAGCCTGATGTATTACTTCCCGATATAGTCAATTGGAAACCACAAGAAATAAAGCTGGCTGTCCATAAAAATTGGTTTCAACTTATGTTAGGTTCATTCAAATTTATTTTTAATTTTATCAGCAAGCTTTGGAAAAAATAATTATTAAAGTATGGATAAAATAAAAAAAATCACCCTAATTATATTTGCAATACTGGTTTCTGGAGCTACACTTGAGGTTCCTAAGAAACAAACACCATTAACCGAAAAGAATCTAGCTAAGATTCTTTTCGATTCTCATGTAAAAGTCTTAGGAAAGAAGCCTTCGGCTAAAAGATTAGCTGTTGCTTGGTCTCAGGTTGCTATTGAGAATGGTAGAGGACTATTAACATACAATTATAATCTTGGCAATATTGGATCAAAAGGAATTGCTCCATATTATATGGTAAATGGTCATAAGTTTCTTTCACTAAAAGACTTTAATGAGGGCGGCCAAAGATATTGGAAGACTATTAAGAATCGTTGTCATTCTTCACTAAAGATATTTGATGCAGGAAATCCTAAAGCCGCTGCAAGACAATTGCATAGATGCAAGTACTTTACAGCAGATCCTATAAAGTATGGCCAAGCCATGGCCTCTTTAATGCGATACTATAATAAAAATATTATAGAGACAACTAAATAAGTGATATATAAGTAGATATGGTATTTTCGTAGATTTGCAGAATCCGTGGTCCTCCATGAGATTATTAGATAATCAATATTAATCTAATAATTAAGGAGAATTTATGTCTGAACGAAAAAAAGTTATAGCTGAGCTTAAAAAGCTAATCAAAGAAAATGCTGCAAAATCTAGAGTAATCGCGCAAGGAATAAGAAGCTCATCCGGCGATGATAGATGGAATCTCTGGGAAGAGAAAAGGTCTCTGGGATCGCGTACTCGTCATATCCTCTTGGCCTATGCTTATCTAAGAAATAGGCCCTATCATGTTGCTGAAAAATGTTCATTAAATAATCAACCATCTTTGGGAGCTGTTCTTAACCAGCTAAGAAATCAGGCTACAAAAGAATCCGTTTCTAGTTGGCTAGATAGCGATACGATCAAGGATCTTGAGGTAAGACGAACCTATTCTCAATCCATCTGTGCCCGAAACGGTCTTATGTGGAATGAGCCCAATCTATTGCAAGATGATAAATCTGGTAAAAAATATCTTGAGTGGTCCTTTGGAAAAGGGATATTTATTAAATACTATTATGGATTATATAAACTTGTATCATCCGGTAAGGAAATAATGTACCCTGGCGGAGATACTTTTTCAATATTCTCAACCGTATCATTTGCATTTAATATTGCCAATCATATAGAGGCGGCATGACGTAGGGTAAGCTGTATGTCATAACCAGGAAGGATTTATCTCCTGGCTATCAGGCGGTCCAATCTGGTCATGCTGCTGTAGAATTTGCTATGGAGCATCCGGATGCTGCTAAAATGTGGCACAAGGATTCTAATTATTTAATCTATCTCTCTGTAAATAATCTTAATGATCTGGAGAAATTATGGAAGATGTCTCAACAATTAGGAATAACTGGCTCATTTTTCGAGGAACCAGATATTGAAGATAAACTAACGGCAATAGCGTTGCTCGGTCCTGGCGCAGCAATCCTTTGCAAAGGATTGCCTCTAATGCTTAAATAATGTCTGAGGAATATATGAGACAATTGTTTTTAAATGTAAAATATCTAAATTTTCTAGAGATTTCAGAATTAAAACTTTTGAAACAATCTTGCTATAAAAGAAAAAATATTTCGGATGTCTTTTCCGGGAGGCCGCAGCCTCCCAAGGAGTGGCGAAACGCAGTTTCTTGGACTAGGATATTTTTTTCTAACAATAATTTAACAAGTGTGCTTCGGCACATAGAATATATTCCACGACCAAATAGTATAGATTATATTTTCTATTCAACTATTGGTATAAGTAAGATATCTAAATCTTGCTTTAAACAAATTGCAGCAAATAGACGTGAGAAAAATATAACAAAGCATTGGTGCTATATTTGCAAGTACTGGCCTTTCACCTTGGCCTCCGCCTCCCAATATTTGGATATTATTTGCTTTCCCTGTCTGGAAGCAAATGATTGTATTCCTAAAAATCTTATATGCCAATTAAAAGGGTTAAAAAAAAAAGCTGATATGCGTTCATAGTTCAGCGGTAGAACAGTCCCTTCTAACAGGAAATGTCGGGGGTTCAAATCCCCCTGAGCGCTCAGAGAAAGAAAAAAAACATGAATACAGCAGGTTGGGTAGAGTGTACACCATCAGACACTTCCTTCAGAGAGGTCTCTATAGAGTTTAAGCCAAAGGCTTCTGATAAAAAGATAATACGTAAAATTAAAAGCCAAAAAGAAGGTTATCATGGCGATTATTTTGAGATTGATGGCCCCAACCGTGGGGTAAATCTATCAAGAGCCTACGTTTGGAAGTCTCTTGTTAAAGAGGTCCCATTGCCGCAAGAAGGCAAGTTGAGGCTATTACTATCCTAAATATAAAGGAATTAAATGAGAGAAAATAGCATAATAGCATCAGGAGTTTTTAAGGATATAGGATGTCCTGTTATTCATTGGAATCATCCTAGAGGATATTCATTCTATAAGAATGGAAAATATTCAGCTAGAGATTTAAAATATTTAGAGCTCATCAAAGAGATTGATAGTTTTGTTCTTCATCACTCGGTTACCTATAATGCGTCAGCAACTTACAATGGTCTCGTCGCAAGGGGATTAAGCGTAAACTTTATTATAGATGATGATATCGATGAAAATGGATATGCGACTATTTATCAATGTTTAGATATGAAAGACGCCGGTTGGTCTCATAAGCCATTAAATAATAGAGCGCCAGGCGTAGAGATATGCTACTACCCAAATGCCTGGAGTCATCCAAATCTATATTCTGAAGAGAATATAAAAAAGAATAATGTGCAACCACATAATATTATACAAGACACCATTCATGGTCATACCATGGACGTATTCATGCCAACAGATGCTCAGATTAAATCCTGCGCAGCTCTTCTTTGGGGAGTTTCAAAACTTTTTCCGAATATAAGAGCTTCTTTTCCTAAAGAAAACAATGAAATTGTAAAGGGAGTGGTGAAGGACCCGTCTGGATTTCTATCACACTTCAATATTACAACCAATAAAGTTGACCCTATGGGCTTCCCTTTCGAAAAGGTTGAGGCTGAAGTAAATAAGAAAAACCGCAGACCTTTTGGTTGGAGCTTCTTAGCCAGGCTCATTGATAGAATGAAGTCTCGCTAAAACCTCATTCCTTAATCCCCAATCCTCGGATAATTTCTTCCATAATCGCTGGGAGACATGCCAGGCCATATAAATGTGATCTGGTCTATCATTTCCATCATATTCTAATCTTGTTAAATCTCCCACCATTTCAAGCTCAAGAAGAGGATCTTTATCCCATGTTTTAGATATTTTCGGAAGATTTCCAGCTGCCCCAACTGTAATGGTTACACCATCATTTGGTAACTCAGCCTCTGTAATATAGCCCGGAAGAGGAAACTCTACGGGTTTTGGTGCATTTGGAAGGCTTCCCATAAAAATTAGAGTATTTGTCTTCTTTGAAGATATAAAAGGAGGCTTAATATTTGTATGAGCCATAATGAACATAGCCTCAGAGCGTGCCGCTCTCTCACCGAACGAAACCCAGTGAGCAAGGCTGGTTGTATGGCACCCATCGAGCAATAAATAGGCATCAAGCCTATTTCTCTCGTTTCTGACCTTAAGCAGCTCGTCCGCAAAGGACCAGCCAACGCTAAATGTTACCAAACCACGATTGCGTATCTCCACATCCTTGTATTGTGGTTTAAGAGCCAGCAGAGCGGCTTTAAAGACATCCCCAGTTCTGGCCCACCCGATTGCAGCGCTTCTAAAGGAAGCCCCTGAGCCGCCTGGTACGACCAGCACAATGGGTTCATCCTCGAAGCCCTCAGCCCATTTTCCGCAAGGCACGGCAGAAGAACAGGCATAGGCGGTTAAAATAACATCTCTTTGCATAATATCCTATTTATATGTGATTAAATACGTTTTTCTTTGTTTTTTATTTTTAGTATCTTGTAGAGAGTATGGCTCAAGCCCAATATATCCAGAAACAATTGGCTCCTCAATTAATCAGCCCGTAATGCTTCAGGTTGACGCAGAATTCTCTGATATAGAGGAAATGGAAATATTGCAAGCTATACATACCTGGAAAAGAGTTACTCAAGATCATGTCAGTTTTATGATAGAATGGAATATTCCTAAGCCTGGGGCCTATAAAGACGTTTATTGTGCTGCCGACGGCAGATTAAATTGTTCATATGATAAGATGTTTATTTGGTCTCTTCCAAAAACAAGCGATCAATTAACAAAAGAACAATTAGAAGAGGCTAAAACATATCGGGGATTAATGGCTCACCAAGGAGTAGACCATGTAATTATATTTCAAGATTTTCCTCATGATAAATTTTACGGAGTTGTCCTTCATGAACTTGGCCATCTTCTAGGCATGAATCATGTAGAAGATGATAAAAATGTCATGTTTTTTGACAGTTCTGCTGCGTGCATTGGCCCAATTGATTCTGTTCAGATTTGTAATCTGTACGATTGCACGCCTTCTCCAGAATGCTAACCATATTAGCCCCCCACGGTTTGGTTGAAGACATTCCAGATAGCTGCCCATAAGTCTCACAGATAAAATTAATATCCTCTGACTTACCTATAATAGATACTATTTTTTTTAGATGAAAATATCCAAGGCTCATTGGAGATTGGTTAGGCAACCACTTATCTTTAAATATAAAGCAACGCAATCGTCTATCTCTTGCTGAGCCTGTTGTTCCCCAGATGATGTGGCATTGACTATTGGTTATAATGGCTACCCAGCTAAATTTCGGTAGCATCTGAGAGGCTGGAGATTTAAGATACAAATCTTTTGACTTATAGTCTGAATATGGTCTTGTGATTATTTTTTTGTTTGAGACTAGACGAAAGCCAATATCATCTTTCCATTCCTTCCAAGATACAGGATTAAGCTTGCACCATTTTACAATTTCTTTTATCGGCTCGTCTGGATGGGCCGATATTAAGGAAACTAGGCATTTCTTTTTGTATAGCTGATTCAATCGTTACTTAGTTCTGTAAGATCATCTAGCAATTGGCAAAATCCATCAGAAGTGGTATTACCCACAAGTATAAGTGGAAAAATATCACCCCAAGGCATTATGAACATAATAGTGGGAGTAGAATCTATTCCCATATTTAATATTTCTTCAGTAATTACATCTGGTTCTTCAGATAAATTAAGCTTTACAGGAATATAGTTCTTAGTTATTGCATTTACTACACAATCCTCTTGAAATAGATTATTTTCCATATTTATGCAAGAAGGGCAGCCATTTTGCTTGATATACAGAATGATTGTCTTATTCTCAGATACGGCTTGTTCTTCAAGCTCGGGACTAGGAGCAACCCATTTGATTCCTGATTCAGCAGCCGCATCGGAGGTGGGAGGAGGGTCGAATGGAGGGTCTATAGGAGTTATATGCATTTGAGTAGACGAACATCCTATAATAAATACCAAGAGAGAGAATATATACTTCATGATCTTATTACCTTTTTTTTTAGTTAACTAATCCAACAATATTTCTAATCTTAAAGATTGGCTTATTTGGATTATATTTGTGACGGGTAGCTTTTTCTCTCTGATGAGCTTTGGCTACAAGTTGACGCTGAGGCCCGGAGTATCCCATCCAGGCAGGATGCCTAACAGGGTCACCATCCATCTCTATTATCTTTGTCCTGCTATTTTCTCGGACAAGCCATTCAAGAGAAGATGGCGGAAAAAGATAGTCTTTTTCCTTATAAGCAATATCTGATTCTAAATAATCATAGAGGCTTTGTATTTCGCTAACGTATAGATCTGCAAAAGGTAAGAGGTCCATATGATCATATTTATTATACGATCGAAACAAGTCATACTCGTTTTTTGAAATAGGACTTATAAATATTTTTTTATCTGTTTCCTTTGGATAAAGGAGATAAGTTTTATTATAGGTATTAAGGACTGATATTAGAGTAGCCTGTTCCATGCTATCTGAGAAAGTAATAGCAAGTTCGAGTGGATTCTCTTTCACATAATCCGAAATCCAGGAAATGATATTTTTAATCAGAGATTTGTGATTTAAAACGCTCATTTATATCCCTCATCGGCCCAGCCTCCTCCTTTTAGGATAAAGTGTCCAGAGCAGCTAATTAGTCTTTTAGCAGATTCCTGCTTGCATTCGGGGCAATGAGTAGAAGCAGGGTCATGAACCGAAGCTTCTTCTTCCCATGAATGATTACATTTTTCACAAAAATATTCGTATGTTGCCATAATTGTCCTCTTTCAATTATATATCAAAGAGAAAGCGTCAAGAATAAAATTCTTGACGCTTTCAAGGATGATAACGAATTTAATAAGAACTAATGTTCCTTTCGCGTTATCTAATAAGAATATTTCAGATTAAACGAAAAGCGTTTGTTTTTTGCTTCAATCAAATGAGCCCAATGATAGTTGTTCCTACAGCCGTTATGAGAGCTATTATGCTGGTTATGACAGCCGTCATAAGTCCCCAACGTCTATTTTTCTCTGCTATTTTTATGGACTCAGAAGTTTTTTGATTCTTTTGTATTGTCTCTATCCAACTAAGGAGATAAGCTATCTTGCTGTCTAATTCTAGCTGACGCTTATTGCTCTCTGATAATGGTATTAAGGCTTGTTCTAATAGAGCTACTCTTGTTAATAAAGAAGGATGGCCATTGCCATCTCTAATAATCTTAGATAGGTCTCTGAAGTTTTCAACTAGAAATTTTAGCTCTGTTTTTAGTTTAACAAAGTCAACATCACTATTTCTTAATTCTTTTAGAATTTGTTTTACTTCGGAGGCGGTTTCTTCTAGTTCTTTAATAAAATCTTCAGCAACACGATCAGCCCCCTGGTTTTTTCGCGGTGCCATTTAATTCCTTTATCATATCAGATACCTCAGGCATTTCCTCCTGAACTTCTGAGCAAGTAAATTTACATTCTGATATAGAAGGAAGAATGGTTTCCTTAAGTTCTTCTTTGATTTCTTTAAAGATCTGACATATTTTATTTAAACGATAGGTTCTTAAATTGATTACTTCTGCGTTAGGTTCTGAAATATCAGAAGATTCTGAAGTATGCTCTAAAGTGTCTGTCGTACTTATTTGGACCATAATTTTCTCAAAATAACAAAGAATCTATATAAATATATCTAAAATCATAGATTAATTACTTGCCATAAAGTCTCGAACAAGAGCCCCTTTCTTATCAGAATATCTTGGATGTATTAGTTTTATTAATGATATGAAGAACTTAGGCTCTAAGATTATGTGCTTTTCAAGCTCAATATATGCCCAATCTTCCATAACAAATCTTATTAATTTTTGTGCTTTAGATCCTAAACCACGGCCAAAATATTTGGTTTTTAGTATTTCTATTATTTCTAATAGTTCTTGACAATCCAACTGCCAAAGAATTGCTTGTAGTTTATTATCAGAGATACGTTTGTCTAAGAATTCCATAGGAGCTTTTGCCAGAAGAACGGCAATAGCTGTGGGAACCATGGCAAAGATATGGTTATCTAAGGCTTCTCCTATTGCTTGAATAAGAAAGTCCGGATGTTGTTCTCCTGCTTTAGTTAGGGTCTTTAATGTTTCTGAAACATCTTCTTCTGATATTTTTGAAATGGATGGACCGTTCTTTGCTCGTCCATTTATGAGTACAGAAACAAGTTTTTTGTATTTTGGGGAATTAAGGAAACTCATTCGTGAGGCTCTCTCTTTATGCATGGAAGATATTCTACACCTTGTTTCAGGCCTTCTTGCCAAAGAATAAAAGTATTTTGAGCATCTATTCCTGCATCATGGGCTCCAGCAATGGCTTTTATTCCAGCAAATTCCAGTGAAGCAGCCAACGTTAACTTAGGCTTGAATATTCCAAGTTTAGTTGCCCAATTTTTGGCAAAAGGTTTCGTGTCCAGCCAGCAATTCGCTGGAAATTTTTGATCGACACTTTCCCACATAGCATGGCAAAAGCGCTTGTCAAATCCCACGTTATGCCCTACAATACATCTGTGTTCTGGCGTCAGACCGTCTTCTAAAATAAACATATTTACCGCATCGACAACATCTTTCCTATTATTTCCGCGAGATATGTCAGCCAAAGTTCTTCCTGTAATAAGCAAGGCATCTCTCGACGCATTTTCTGGATGTTCAGCTTTTATATAGCTAGTGAGCTGATTCATATCATGATCTCTGATAATAGAAATCTGAGTAATCTCATGTCTTTTAGCAGACAAGCCAGTAGTTTCAGTATCTATAACATAGTATTTTAATCCTTGAGTAGTCATACGGGTCTATGGCTTAATAGAGGGTGGCCTCGACAGCAAAATTATAGAAATCGCTTGGTAAATTTAAGCATAGAAGTTCCTGCCAAATAAACCATGCCCCTTATCTTTTGAAAGCGATTTAACTGTATTTGAGGATTTTCCGAAAAAGAGCCAATCTTAATTAGATTTAATGCTTCTTCGGGAGATTCAGCCAAAACGCGGTAAGTTAAAGTTACCGGAGCCCGGCCTTCCATCTTTATAGTGTAATATCTTTTGGTTTCCATTGGTATATTCTCATATTTAAGTGATTATGGATATTATAGATCGAGAGTTGTCACAAATGCTAGGGACAGAACTTCCTAAAGAAGAAGAACCCATAAAGGAAGATATATCATCCTCTTCCTCTTATTCGCTGCCAGTTAGAGTAGGTAAAAATTTAGATCCTATATCTCAGGAAAATAAGCCGTGGATAGTAGGAACATTTGCCCCAGACCAATATTTAAATCCATCGCATCCTCACGGTCATAAGGGAGTAGATCTAAAGGCACCTATCGGGACTCCAATTTATTCAATAGGTCCGGGAGAAGTGTCCAAGGCTGGGACCTACCCAAAATCCGGAAACTTTGTTCAAATTAATCATGAGAATGGTAAAGTTACTAGTTTTTATGGACATATGAAGCAATATAGTGTCCAAGTAGGACAACAAGTGGATTCGAATACAGTAATTGGATTAGTAGGAACCTCAGGGAATGCGAAAGGAACTGGTGGCAATTTCCAGGGAGTTTCTCTTGGCCATGTTCACTGGGAAGTTAAAGTAAATGGGAGCAACGTTGATCCCTTATCTATATTAGATAGAAAGCAGAAGACAGCTCAACAAAAAAAACAGCAGTTAAGAGTAATAGCACTCAAGAGAAAGTTAAACGAAATTAAAAATGGAAATCTATCTGCTCTCGCAAGAGAAGAATGTCTTCGACCTATTAATGAAGGTCGTAAACGATAAAGCACCAGGGACCATAATTCGGGCCGTTGGTGGTTTTGTGCGAGATAAATTCCTTAATATTAATTCTCATGACATTGA
>Ga0307378_10012518_pt1 | contig 10819 bp, 9 predicted proteins | sample UN1MG_FD_202238 | JGI IMG/M metagenome (GOLD analysis project Ga0307378, IMG submission 202238) | Soil microbial communities from Risofladan, Vaasa, Finland - UN-1 | ecosystem: Environmental > Terrestrial > Soil > Coastal area > Acid sulfate soil | place: Finland: Risofladan, Vaasa | collected...
AGGATGAGGGCTCCGACGCTGCTGGTGCTGGGCTCCGAGAGCACCCTGGTGACCCCTGAGAAGCACGCCAGGATGAAGAAGAGTGTACCCGGGTTCGAGTCTCTGACGGTGGAGGGGGCCACCCACATGGTGCCCCAGGACCGGCCCGAGGAGTTCGAGGCCGCCGTCCGGGGCTTCCTGAACAGGATTAGGTGGTAGCCCGACGCCCTAGCTGCCGGAACCGGTCAGGCTCTTCACTTCCTCCAGCGCCTTCACGGCTACCTCTATCATGTCCGGGTCGGGTTCCTTGGTGGTGAGGCGCTGGAATAGGAGGCCGGGGGCCATCAGCGCCTTCACCACGGGTGAGTCCCTGTGCTTATCGCTCAGCTTCAGCAGCTCGTAGCTCACCGACGCTATCACGGGTATCAGCACGAGTCTGTAGGCCAGGCGCATCCAGTAGGTGCTCTGGGGGATCATGGCGAAGAGGGCTATGCTGGTGACCACCGTAAGGAAGAGGAAGCTGGTCCCGCACCTGGGATTAAGCCTAGAGTACCTGGCTACCGTTTCCGTGTCCAGGGAGGCCCCGGCCTCGTGGGCGTTGATGGCCTTGTGCTCGGCCCCGTGGTACTGGAGGACCCTGGCCACCTCCCCCCACTTGGAGATGAGGTAGAGGTACAGGATGAACATGGTGAGCCTGAGGGCGGACTCGACGACGTTGAATAGGATGCCTGTGATGCCCAGGAGGCCTGTGAGGACGTAGGGTATGGCTATGAAGGCGCCGTTGATGGTCACCAGCATCACCACGAGTATCAGGTAGTCGGTGATTGTGAAGGACTCGTCTTCCTCTTCCAGGGCCAGGTTGGCGCTGTGCATCATGCTCTTGACGCCGAAGTACATGGTCTCGAAGAGCATGACGATCCCCCGGATGAAGGGTAGGCCCAGTATGGGGTGCCTGGTTCTGGACTTGACCGTGAGGGTGCTGGTGTTGATGCTGCTGTCGGGTTGCCTGACGCACATGACCATGTGTGACCCGCTGCGCATCATCACCCCTTCTATGAGTGCTTGGCCGCCGAAGGCCAGGGACTCTTCGCTGGGCTTCATGCCGATATTCAACGCGGAACACAATAAAAACCAATGGATCAGGGCCAGCTATTCTAAGATGCGGGCTAGCTCCGACAGGTCTCTGATGGTACGCTCGGGCTTGAACGGGTGGCTAGGCCTCTGCTTGCCATTCCTGTTCACCCAGACGGCTCTGAGGCCTGCGCCCAGGGCTCCGACGATGTCCTTCATGTAGTTGTCTCCTATGTACATGACCTGGTAGGCCTGAGCCCCTGTCCGGCTGAGCAGCGCCTCGAATATCTCCCTGCTGGGCTTGGAGTAGCCCACCTCACCGGATATTATTATGTGTTCAAAGCGGTCCTCCAGGCCCAGGACGCGTATCTTCTCCCGCTGGAGGTCGCTGGGGCCGTTGCTCAGGAGACTGACCCTGTATCTTTGGCTCATTGTCTCTAGGACCTGTGGCGCCTCAGGGTAATGGGCGAAGAGGCGGCTCATGGTCGACCAATGGGCCGCGCTCAGCTCAGCGGCCAGGCCTTTCTCGTCTACACCTAACGCCTTGAGGGTATCCTCTATCTGCTTGAGCCTTATCTCTTTCTCTCCAAGGCCGTTGCTTATCACCAGGTCCACATAACTCTCCTCGTAGGCCTGGTACTGGGCGTCAAAGGCCTGGGCTGCCCTGGATGGCTCTACGCCGCGTGACACAATGCGGTTGACGACTTCCTGGCGGGCGGCATCCTCCGCGGGCGCCGAGTCGCAGAGGGTGCCGTCAAGGTCGAAGCAGAGGATCAGCAAGGTCAATCCACAATGGGTGTCTGCCCCATTATCGGTTTCGGTGCCGGTGACGCTGAGAAGTTACCATAAGCGGGTATGAAATGGTGTAGGGTGGGGCCGCCGCTAGACGCCTTCAACCATCTTATCCATGAGCTCTATGGCCTGGGTGATGTTCTCCCGAGCCATCACCAGGAGAGACCGTATTATCTTGGTCTTGTTCTTCATGGTCTCGATGTCCCGTTTGCAGACCTGGAGCAGGTTGTCCATGTCCTTGAGGTCCTCTATGAGGATCATCTCCTCGGGTTTCTTCTCCTTGTTGCCTACAGCCATCCTAAGTCACGGTATGTATTGTGATTAGGTTAGGATAAAATTATGGATTTGGTGAGCAGGTCTAAGCATGGAAAGTGGATGCTAACCCCGGTTTCTCCGACTCTTCGACCATCGGGCCATGGCCTCGATTATGAGTTACGTGCTGCAACGCTTTGAATAACCTTACCGGGTAACAAATTTTCATTTACTGTTAGCATTATAGTGTCTACAAAATAAGGGGGGTTATTGTTCTGTGGTCTTTTCGTTATTTTCGTCGTGGTCGACTGCCCCTGTCAACAGGGCGAGCTCCGCTATCATGGACTCGATGTAAACCGGGGGCTCATATTCGTCGGGGTTCTCACGTTTGAAGGCCTTGAGTGCAAGCTTGAAGGACTCTAGTGCTTTCTCATATTCTTCGGCGGCCGCGTAGTACTCTCCCATCATGATGTGGCTCTGAGTTGAGCTGGGTTGATCTTTGGTCAATTGTTCAATTACTGTTTGAGCCGCCGTCAAGGCTCCTGCAGCCATGAGGTACCGGGCGACGAAAACCATCTTGTCTTGGGTTGGCTCGGGATCAGCGTCTTTTGAGACTCCCACCATGATGACGTTTGACTCGGCCTCTCCGAGCGTGGCCTTGATCTCATATACGCCCTCGGGTAACGCATCAACGGCCTCTGGGCTCATGCTGTACTCAGCGTAGGCCTGGGTGACGGAGGTAAGTTTAACAGAGTCCTCCTGAGGAGAGCTGTGGAATAGCTCAAGTTTCCATGTGAGTGGCTCCCATTCTTCATCCTTACCGACATGGAATCTTATGGCCTCGTACCATGGGGCTCCGTCTGCGCCGATCTCGGGGGCCTCTACCTCGACTCTTTGGGACTCTAGTCTTTCTTTCTCGGCGCTGTATTCTTCTTCGCTGATCTCTTCTTTCTCGAGGCTCTCGTTGAGCCTGTTCAACTCGTCGTCGAGATACCTGTTGAGTTGTTCGTCTTCCATCGTTGCGGTGTTTGACGCCGTGATGGATAGAAGGGCTGGGTCACCCTTGTACAGGGTGTTTTGGAACTCCTCGTTGATTCTCAAGTATAGGTTTATTTGGGCAGACATTTTTACCAATCCTTCACCTTCAAGTGGCTCCTGCAGTTACCTCTACCGGCGTTAGCGTTGTTGATGTGCCCGGCGCCGGCGTTGTTGAGACCCGTCCCGTTCGTCGTGGTACACAGCGTTGTGCCCGGGTTGTCTAGCCAGGCGACTCGCCCTCTTCCACCTTCGAGGGGTGTTATGCGTACGTAGTGGTGGACGTGGTGCGGTGTGCCGTGGCACCATGATAGTGCGTACCGGTCATATCTCATGAGACACGTTGTGTCCCCGCTTTGAACCCCGTTGACCCGGTTAGCTGACAGGTTCCAGGTTCCATCGCTGCAGTTATGGTTAAGTCCCTCTCCATGGTGCCAGATGTTCAAGCCGTGGCACAGCTCGTGGGCTATCACTCCTGCGAGCCTGTTCGCCGGCTCACGCCGTCCATTACATAGACGTTTGTTGATGCAGACGTGCGTCTTTACCCGTGGGGGGCCGTTGGGCTCCGCCATACTCACCGCACATGACATGCCATAGAGGCCTGCCTGCGTGAACTCCCGTAGCCATAATCCATGCTGTGTTCCTCCGTGGTGTCTACCGTGGTTGAAGTTAATCTCCCTGCTTCTGGTAGTGTTGAAGAGGTCCTCCAGGTACAGGATGTGTATGTCAAGGTTGGTTGCGCCCAGTAGGCCTGTGCCCATGAAGTCCTCGTCGTATATGAAGACGTCCTTCTTCTTCACATTGGTGCGGATGTGTGTCTTGTCGTTGCCCAGGTTAAGCGTCCTTGTTCTGCCAAGTATACGTATCCGGACGTCGCGTTTACCTCCGATGACGAATCCCCTGTACTCCTCGTAGTTGGTTAGGCCGTCGCCGTTTGTGTCGGCTACTGGCTGCCTGTCATCGTCCTTGTTGGGGGCTGCGCCGCTGTCATCCTGTCGAGACGAGTCTGCGATGTCGTTGCTGTTCTCGTCACGGGGTGCCGTGATGTCGTTGGGTCCTTCGCCGCAGTCCTTGTGTTCATCCTGGGGTTCTTCTCTTGGAGGTATCGGCACGGCGTGGTTGGCCATGGCCTCAAGCCTGGCCACTGCTCCGTAGTCCTCGCACCGGAGTACGGGTGTAGCTTCGTGTTTTCTTTCTTTGAGGATGGAGTACAGGTAGTGGTGTTCGTGTTCCGGGTTGTCGCCGGCTACAAGTATCTCCGTGGGGCATTTGTCGTCGAAGGTCTTGTCCCACCGGAAGAGGTACTCCGTCTCCATGCGCTCCTCATAGAAGAAGAGGTCAGGGTTTTCACCTGCGTCCCGCTCGCGCGGATAGTTCATGCAGACGCCTTTCTCCCTTGATACCTTCTTCAGCTTGAACCGTACATGCTTCTTCCTACCGGGGGCCCGCCACTTTCCGTCGATACAGAGATAGGTTTTAGCGAGCGCTGGGAGAACTCCGGCGGTGGCTGTGGGCAGCCATGGTTTAGGCGTCTTCAGTAGATCTATTCCAAGTTTTCTGACGTTGATGGTTAGGTTGAACTCCTTTTTGTCGTCCACATGCTGTGATCCGCTGTCCCTGATCTCCACGGTTATCCTGACGGGGCCCTCCTCGTCTGGGGCTTGCCATATTACGTTCTCGCCATGGTTTCCTCGGGGGAAGCTTCCTTTCTCCGCTGACCATCTATAAACCAATGTGTCGTTGAGGGTCAGGTTACCTGTTGCCTCGCGGATACAGTTTGCCCCGGAGGGTAGACAGCGTAGCACCATGACGTCGTCATCGGTCGCGGATGCCACGAGTTTCACGTAGTCGCCGTACGCGACTTCGCTTAAGGGTCCTGTGACGGAGCCTTCAATCCCGCTTCCAGGCTCCCAAGCCTTCTCAGGTATACACTCAGCCAATATTTCAGGTGGTAGCGGGTTTCCTGCGACAGGCTGTTTCTGTATGGTTATCTCGTAGACTAGTTCGTCTCGCACGTCACCGGGGTCCATGATCTCGTTTGTGCTGCGGTCGATCTCTGTTCGCCCTCTTTCATCGACATCTCGTCTGATCTTCATGTTGATGTAGAGTTCCATCGGCTCGTGGCTTGGTGGCTTGGTGGCGTCGTCGTGGTGCGCGGTGACCTTGATGGTCACGGTTTTTTCTTCTTCAGTTGTCTTGATCTCGGGGGGGAGGAATATGGTCATCGGCCCCTGGTCCGTTTGAGACTCTCGGCCATCGGTCTGAGAGATGAACCCTCCTCCCAGAGCCCCGTCTGCTCCTTGGACGATCTCCCATTCGTATCTGACGTTGGCGAACACGATGTAGGCTTTCGTGCTTGAGGCCTCCGATTTTGGGCAAGTGCAGTGATGGATCAGGGCGTGCCTGTCATAGGCGTGTGCTCTTAACGGCAGCGGATCGTCGGATAGGGTCCTTATTCTACCGGTGGGCCAAACGTTGAGGTCCATGGCCTGGAACATCCACTCGTAGGATAATGCGCACATGTTAGGAGCCATGGTGGGAACAATCGGGGGAGTTATCGGCGGCTCCTCGGTTACTGTTCCAGGTGGCACAGGCTCAGCCACCTTAGGCTTCCTAAGTGTGCTGTAGAGTTCTCCGAGTCCAAGGAGACCCGTGAAGACCATTAATGGTATCAGGTAATCGTTCAATAGCCAAATGATCTTCAGTAGAATCATCTCTGTGACGAAGAGCTCGCCTCTCGCTGTGGCGCCACCGCCCGATACCGTGAACAGATAGCTGCCTGGAAGTACGTATTTCCACGCGGATATTTCTATTACCAGTGAGTCTCCGGGGTAGATGGGTCCTCCTGACAGGGATATGACGTTCCCTGCCTGCGTATGGGTCCAACCGGAGGGGGACTCAACTACGAGAAGGCTGTCAGCTATGTAGTCGTCGAATGTGAACGCCACGAATCCTATGGGGTCTTCGCCCTCAACGTAGACGTATGTTAATGTTCCTTGGTACTCGATTGGTCCAACGTATACGCCAACTACGTTTGCGAACGCTGCGATCAGGCTGATTATTATCATTAAAATCAGCGGTAGTCTTAATGTTCCCAATGAAAACACCAGTCTAGGTTGGGAATAATTACTATGTAATTATATTAGAGGTTTATGTTGACAGATGAGTTGGCGCGTTTTAATGGCTAACGGCACGGCGATCCTGAACCACGCTGCATTTATGGTGGAGGCAGTACTTTGTTTTCTCTAAAGCCATGGTTTCAACTTCCACCAATTAGGTTCACGGTACTAGTTTACCGGGAAATGAGGATAAAATTATGGCCCCACACACACGCGGCTAATATCCATCATCAATCATTCACATAGATGAGGCTTATGCAAAAGTTTCTTTGTGGTTATGTCTTACGAGTATCGGGTGGAACTGAGGATAAGACTATTTAGTGGGCCTATTACACGTGCGTTTGTCATCATTCTCTTTCAAAGAGCAAGTAATGACTGATTGCTCCAGGATTTCCAGCGGCAGTATAACTGTGGAGACTCCAGCCATTCCTTTGCCTTTCCTCAATTGCTCTTCCAACATCCCTATGGTGACTAACTTCCACGCATTCCCATTCTTTCAACTTACCATCACTTCTTTTATCATTTAAACAAATTATATATAAAAATATTTGATTGTTCACGCGCAAAGGACGGTAGAAACCAGAACTATGTGTGTGTGGGGGATAAAATTATGGATTACACGCGGTTCGTTATTTCCATTTTTCTCTATTCACTAAGCCGATTGCCAGAAAGGCGGCACCCATGCCACTCATCCCGAAGAAACCAGAGTTACCCGTTGACGCGAACAACGCTACACCCGCCGGCAGAAAGGTGATCCCTATCACGAAAAAAGCCCTGTAGTTTACCGCCTTCTGGTCTCCGCTTCTCCTTTTCTTCAGGACGAGTAACCCAACTGCCAGACCAGTTAATGATAATCCGAGTACCGATAATTGTAGAGCGTCTACCATGGGGGTAGGAACAGGATTCAGGTTAATATCTCATATTGAGCATCGGTTTAGGAAAAACAGGACTGGCTGAGGAAACCTAAACCCCAAGAATGATGAATCATGGGTGGGCATAATCCCGGGTTTTTTGAAGATGAACAGAGGCCTATGGCTCTAAGGTTCCTGGAGCTTCTCCCCCAGCGCCTCCGCCCACCGCCTCACCTTCTCCGGGTCCACAAGATCCACGGCAGTCTTGCCAAGGACCCTTATCCGGCCGCCGAAGCCTTCCACCGCCACCAGGTTAAGATTACTATGCTTCTCCCTGATGGGGTCCATGTACTTCCTCACCGCGTCGGGGTAGCTTTCCTCGGCCCCCGCCTCGTTGGAGGACAGGAAGACGGCCACCGGCTTGCCCCCGAAGTCGTTCCTAAGGTACTCTAAGCCTCTGCGGTAGACACGCTGCGCCCGGACCCCGGACCCCACGATAAAGAAGTCGTACTTCTGGGGGTCAGGCTTCTTTCCCTGCTTGATGTCCACTAGTTCCACCTTGTGGCCGTACTTTTCTCGCAGTGTCTCCGCTATGATCTCTGCGTACTCCTTGGTGACGCCGCCGGAGGACATGTAGGCAATGAGGGTTCTCTTTTCTCCGTTCAATGCAAGCACCTGATAGGTCTACAATGTGCGCCGGCTACATAAAAATACATGATTCAGGCCCGCCCGCTAGACTGACTTGTCAGCTTGCCACCGCGTCCATCCCAGGTTTTAAAAACCCATGGACCCAAAAGCACAGCATGACCGCCGATAAAAAATTAGGTGAACCCATGAACGCCGTCGACGCCGCCAGGACCGCCCTCATCGTCACCAAGGGTGCGACGGTGGGCGAGAGCATGATCGTTTTCTGCGACCCGGAGAAGCGTGAGCTCGGCAAGATGTTCGCCGACGCCGGCATCGGTCTCGGCCTCTGGACCCGGCTAGTAATCCTGGAAGCCGGGGAGGAGGCCCGGAAGAAGCTGGACGAGCGCACCAAGGAGGTTCTAACCTCCAGCAAGCCCGACCTCATGGTCAACGTGTTCAGAAGCAGGGACGAGGAGACCACGTACCGCATCCAGTTCATGAGGATCGAGAGGCGCAGGACTGACAGGATCATCCACTGCCCGGGAATCACCATGGACATGTTCACCGAGGGCGCCGCCGCCCTCACCGAGGAGGGGTACGAGGAGATGTTCGCCTTCGGCAACAGGCTGAGGGACGCGTTGAAGGGCACCCACAAGGTGCATGTCACGTGCCCCCGGGGCTCAGACTTCACCCTGGACCTGGGCGGCAAGGAGTTCCAGGTGGAGCAGGGCACCAACATACCCACGGGGGAGATCAACGTCATGCCCCCCATAGGCGACAGTTTCCAGGGCAAACTGGTGTCCACGTCCGGGGGCACAGGCAAGCTGTACACTGAGACCCCGGCTGAGATATACTCCAAGGACGGCCTCGCCGGTGAGGTCAAGTGCAAGAGCGGGCACGTGAGGGACAGGATTCTGGTGGAGCTGAACAGGGACCCGGGGGCCCGGTACCTGGGGGAGTTCGCAATAGGCATCAACCCCAGGGCCAGGATAGTTGACGCCTTCATCGAGGCCGAGAAGGTGGTGGGCACCATCCACGTGGCCTTCGGCGGAAGCTACAGGCCCTCCAAGACTCACCTGGACCTCCTCATCGAGAACCCCACGGTCACCGCGTACAGGAGCGACGGTGAGGGGTTCACGGTGATGGAGCGTGGCCGGATAATGGTGTAGGGTCTCGCCGTCCCCTAATGGTAGAAAAATTCGTCATTAGGGGGTACCCCCCCTACCTTTTTTGCACATTAGGTAATGCGCCGTGTCTGGTGGGCTCTACCCCTCCTTCTTCCTGGGGCCAGGTGCTGGTGAAGTTTTCCTAGGGGTGGCTTATACCGTCCTAGAGGGTATAAGGCGGAAAAAAATTCCATCTTTTGCTTCATGTTTTTGCTTCTATAAGGCTCCTCCTCTGAGTGGAGCTCAGGATGCACAGTGTCGAGGGCCTCGACTTTTATCAGTGAGCGCCTTTCACGTATCGGATTGCCCGGGGATTATCCTGTCCAGGAAGCCTCCTCTCTTTCTCTGCTGCTTCCGGTGAGCCTCGGTTGCCTTGGCGATGGCCTCAGACATACTTCTTAGTTGCTCGGGGTCCACGTCCAGTCTGAGCATGGTGTTGAGCGTCTGGATGGCGTCCACGGCCCCCTGGTAGTCGATGCTGCCTATCAGGCGGGTGGGTACGAAGATGGTCGTCCACTCGACGCCCCCCCGGATGGCCTCGTCCATCAGCGAGGCGTTGACCCCCGATATGGCGCCGTCCATTATGGGCTGGATGCCGAGGCCTTGGAGGTTCTTGTCCCCCGTGGTGAAGCCGTAGACTCCCTTCTGGGCGAAGGGGAAACCCTCCAGGGACACTATCTCCTTCAGGCCTTTCTCCTTGAGCCAACCCATGAGCGTCCGGCCAATGGCCCAGGCGGAGTCGCCCTGTAGCATGGACTCGGTGACCAGGAACATGTGGTCGTCTGGGGCGTCGGTGTAGATGCGGAAGCTGTGGGCGGGTCTGCCCTCCACGAGGATCATCATTGGGGGCATCGCGTCGCCTCTGAGGTGCCCCACCTGCCTGTAGCCCTTGGCTCGGGCCGCGTACATGAGGGATGTGCTGCCGATGAAGCCGGCCCCCGCGAAGCCCGTCACCACTGTGCGCTTCTTTATGGGTATCTCTGAGAGTTCAACTATCTCTATGCTTGACAATGTGTACGCCTGTGATCAAGTATGTTATTATTATAAATAACATGTATGCAACATGCATGAAGGCGCCAATGTCTTAACAACGGCGCACATGTGAAGGAACGAGCTAGTCTGTAAGCTGCATTATTTTGAGAACCTAGATGGTAGTTGGGGGGTAGATTTGAGCAACCGACCTCGGGGCTATGAGCCCCATGGGCGCGGGCGAGAACCACTTTTCTCGTCATAACGGGGTCGTCAAAAAGGGTTTTCTACTCCACCTTTGAATACCTAGTGAGAAAAAATGAGTGCCGAAGACATTGAAGAGGTAATCCTCCAGGCTTTGAACCACGTCGAGAGAAGAAACATCATGAAGATAATAAACGCCCAAGAGATGGGAGCGGCCTACAGCGAGATCCTCGGCGAGCTGGGGATACCCACGGGTACCCTGAACTATCATCTGAAACAGCTGGAAGGCTTCATCGAGAGGAACAATGAGAGGAGATATTGCCTGACTCCCTTGGGAGAGAGGTCGCTAAGCGTTCTGATCTCGATGAACGAAGATATTGGTAAGGGCTACGGGAGCTATCTCCAAGCAGCTCGGGTCTCCCAGAGTGGCAGCATCCACCCGACAGTGACAGGGCTCATCAACATAGGAATAGTCTTTGACTGCCTCTGCCTGCTCATCTGGGGCTATGCGGGCTACATGACCCTTATCGAGGATGGCCCCATCTTCGTATTGGTCATCGTGGGAGTTCTGATAACCATAGGTCTCATCCTGTTGTTTGGCATGGTCCGTGCCCTCAGGACTGCCCCCTCATACGTGAGAAAAATCGAGAGGAAGCTGGGAGTAACTTGATCTCCGCTCTCCTGAAGTGGACGTGCCAACTGCGAGCTCGATCGCTTAACCCAGTGAATAAATCCCAAATAAAACCCGATATTT
>Ga0307378_10012519_pt1 | contig 10818 bp, 10 predicted proteins | sample UN1MG_FD_202238 | JGI IMG/M metagenome (GOLD analysis project Ga0307378, IMG submission 202238) | Soil microbial communities from Risofladan, Vaasa, Finland - UN-1 | ecosystem: Environmental > Terrestrial > Soil > Coastal area > Acid sulfate soil | place: Finland: Risofladan, Vaasa | collected...
TGGGCCGGTATTGCCTACGTGCCCGAGGGGAGGGGTATTTTCCCCAACCTGTCCGTCAGGGAAAATCTCGTCATGGCAGCGCGCACCGGTCGTGATGGACGCAACGACTGGACGCTCGATCGCGCCCTTGAAACATTCCCGCGACTGCGCGAGCGGCTCAGGCATGGTGGGCAGCAACTCTCCGGCGGCGAGCAGCAGATGCTGACCATCGCGCGGGCGCTGCTCACCAACCCCGACCTTCTGATTCTTGATGAGGCGACCGAGGGGCTGGCGCCATTGGTCGCGCAGGAAATCTGGCGCATCCTGCGTCGCATTCGGGAAACCGGTATATCTTCGATTATTGTGGACAAGAATTTTTCCGCCGTTTCCGCCATTACCGACCGCAACGTCGTTTTGGTAAAGGGACGAGTGGTGTTTGACGGTGACAGTGACTCCCTGCGCGCGCAGCCCGATTCGCTGCGATCCTGGCTTGGAGTCTGAAGCTGTACATCGACGCGGATAGCCGACGCATCGAATATCGCATTGCTGAGCCAGGCGGCAGGCGCGGGCAGGGTCATCGCATGCTGGTGTTGTTGCACGAAGGCCTTGGTTCGGTATCGATGTGGAAAGATTTTCCCGATGTGCTCGCTGCGGCTACCGGCTGTAGCGTTCTTGCCTATTCGCGTTACGGCCACGGTGCCTCTACCGAGCTTGGTGAGCCGCGTCCGGTTGACTACATGCACCGCGAAGCGCTGATCGCATTGCCGCAGATTCTGGCCGGCCTGAACATTGATCGGCCGGTGCTCATTGGCCATAGTGACGGCGCGTCGATAGCGCTCATTCACGCCGGCGGCGGCCATCCCGTAGCCGGCCTGGCATTACTCGCGCCTCACGTGTTTGTCGAAGACATTACGATAGACAGCATCGCAACAACCCGCCGCAGCTTCGAGACAACCGGGTTGGTGGACAAGCTGGCGCGTTATCACGACCACCCTCAATCCATGTTTCGTGGCTGGAATGATGTCTGGCTCAAACCCGAATTTCGTGACTGGAATATCGAAGCATATGTCGATGCTGCTCGTGCACCGATGCTGCTGATTCAGAGCGACGACGACCCATATGGCACACTGGCGCAAATCGACGCGATCGCGCGGCACGCCAGCGGGTCGGTGGAGAAACTGCTGTTGGCCGGGTGTGGACATTCGCCGCATGTCGATCGACGGGAGGAAACCGTCAGCGCCATCAAGGAATTTGTGGACTCGCTGGACTTGTCCTGACAGCAAAGATGAACTTTCCGGCTCTTCACCAATGTCTCCACCAATGGCGCAGCCACTCACAGGCATGTTCGTGTTCGCGGGCATGCCCGGGCCGGGCTGCCGTTAGTTCCCTGGAGTCATGATGCTGCTCACCGGACGCATGGCCGCACCGCTGTTGATTGGTCCACTGCTGGCGAACCGTACGCGGGTGGTGCTGTCGGTTCTCGCCATTGCGCTCGGCGTTGCGCTCGGCTATGCAATCCAGTTGATCAACCGGGCGGCGATTGACGAGTTTGGTCAGGCCGTACGTATGCTCTCCGGAGAATCCGATCTGTCCGTGCGGGGTGCGCGAAGTGGTTTTTCTGAAACCGATTATCCGCTGCTGGCAAGCCAGTCCGAAGTGCGAACGGCAAGTCCGATGCTGGAGATCAGCGCGCGGCTCACCGGCCGCGACGAAGATGGCGACTTTCGCAGTCTCGACGTTCTTGGTATCGACATTTTTCGGGCGGCACGTATTCAACCGAACCTGATGGTGGAAAGCGATCGTCGACTTGATGTCTTGCGCGCGGATGCGGTGTTTCTTTCTCCATCGGCGATGCAGTGGCTTGGTTTGAACATCGGGGACTCCCTCGCGTTCCAGGTTGGTACAGACCGCATTGAGGTGCGCGTGGCCGGCCGGCTGCCGGCTGCCGGTCTCAATCAACGTCTCGGGGTGATGGACATAGCCGCAGTTCAGAAGCATTTCGGGCGGATTGGCTTGCTTAACCGGATCGAGTTGCGGCTTGTACCGGGGACGTCCGTATCAGACACGGCGCAACGCCTCCAGGCCTTGCTGCCGGCGGGGGTCTACGTCGAGCCGCCGCAGACTATCGCGCAAACGGCGATTGCGATGACGCGCGCCTATCGTGTCAACCTCAACGTGCTGGCGCTGGTTGCGTTGTTTACCGGCGGCTTGCTGGTTTTTTCCACCCAGGCATTGTCGGTCGTGCAGCGGCGCTCGCAACTTGCTTTACTGCGAGTGCTTGGTGTGACGCGTCGCGGCATCGTATTGTTGCTGGTCGCTGAAGCCACCTTGCTCGGCGCCGCGGGTTCACTACTTGGCTTGTTGCTGGGTCTTGCGGGCGCGCGCCTCGTGCTTGGATCGTTCGGTCCCGATCTCGGCGCTGGGATGTTCAGCGGGATGCAGGCGCAGCTCACGTTCGAACCCGTCGCGGCTCTGTTGTTCATGGCACTGGGCATTCTGGCAGCCGTAAGCGGTAGCGCGGCACCCGCGCTCGAAGCTGCCAGGGCAGCGCCTGCGCAGGCACTTAAAGCCGGTGACGAAACCCGAGCGTTCCAGCGCCTGACCCCGGTTCTTCCAGGGGTATTGTTGCTGGTTGCAGGCGTGGCGAGCGCATTTTTACCGCCGGTCGCCGGATTGCCGCTGTTTGGCTACTGCTCGATTGCGATGCTGCTGCTTGGCACCATCGTGTTGATGCCGCGAGTCACGGTCGTTGTATTCTCGCGCGTGCCGTTGCCGCGGCGCATCGAACTGGCACTGGGTCTCGCGCAACTGCGCGCGGCACCTGGCCAGGCGATGATCAGTCTCGCCTCAGTTGTCGCTGCGGTGAGTCTCGCGGCATCGGTTGCCATCATGGTCATCTCGTTTCGCACTTCGCTGGAGAACTGGCTCGAACACATTCTCCCTGGCGACATGTTCGTGCGTACCAGCGGTCAGGGTGAAACTGCCTACCTGTCGCCGCGAATGCAATTGCTTGTATCCGGTGTCCCGGGTGTTCGCCGTGTCGAATTCCTGGCCGGACAGCGCATCCAGCTCGAACCGTCCCGCCCTCCGGTCACGTTGCTGGCACGCGACATCGATCCGCGCGATCCGGGCCGAGTGCTGTCGCTGGTTGGTGATTCGATTGGCCTGATCCGGGGCCCGCCACCGGTCTGGATCAGCGAGTTCGTCGCCGACGTCTATGGCCATCAGGCTGGTGACATCATGCAGTTGCCGATTGGCGGCAACCGGGTAGGGGTGACGGTGGCCGGTATCTGGCGCGATTATGCACGCATGAACGGTGCAGTAATGATGACGCTCGACACCTACCGCGATCTGACCGGCAGCGATCATGTTGCCGACGCGCAACTATGGCTCGAAGATGGCGCCGACACAGAGGCCGTGCGTCGCGCCTTGCTCGCAGCCTTGCCTGAAGACGGGGTGGAAATCAGTCTGCCTAACGATCTGCGTCAGCAGTCGCTGACGATTTTCGATCGCACTTTTGCTGTGACCTATGCGCTTGAGGCCGTTGCCATCGTGATCGGGCTGGCCGGCTTGTCAGCGAGTTTCAGTGCGCTCACGCTGGCCCGGCGCCGTGAGTTCGGGATGTTGCGTCACATCGGTTTTACCCGTGGTCAGATATTGCGCATGCTGGCGTTCGAAGGCGCGCTGGTCAGTGTGCTTGGACTGGCCATCGGTTTGTTGCTCGGCTGGTTGATGAGCATCGTGCTGATCGATGTCGTCAATCGCCAATCGTTTCACTGGAGTATGGACGTGTATTTTCCGTGGACGGGACTGGGCCTGTTCGGCGTTGCGATGCTCGCTGCCGCGATTCTTGCTGCTGTCACAAGTGCACGCCGCGCGGTGGCGGGCGAAGCGGTCCGCGCTGTGCGGGAAGACTGGTAGTCGCAGCATGCGAAAGCGCGCAATCTCGATGTCGATTGGTCTGTTAATGGCTTGCTGCGTCTTGCAGGCAATGGCGGCCGGCGGCGCTGACAATCAGGCGGATTCGATCGCCTATCCCGCGGCGCAAGCAGGGCGCACACTGGCTTTCCCGCGCGACCACGGAGCGCACCCGCGCTATCGTACCGAGTGGTGGTACGTGACCGGTTGGGTGGAGCACGATGGTATCGAGCGCGGGTTTCAGATCACGTTCTTTCGCACTCGCTCTGGCGTCCAGGAGGACAACGATTCCGCATTTGCGCCAAAACAGCTGTTGTTTGCTCATGCCGCCATTGCCGATGCCCGCCGTGGCCGTTTGTTGCATGACCAGCGTGTCGCCCGTGAAGGATTCGATCTGGCGTACGCACGCACCACCACCACTGCTGTGGCGATCGATCGCTGGAAGCTCGTACGCGTCGATGATCAATACCACGCCCGAATCCTTGCTGATAATTTTGCACTGGACCTGCGGCTTACGCCGACGCAACCGGTTTTGCTGCAGGGGCAAGATGGTTTCAGTCGAAAAGGTCCGGCCCCTGATCAGGCCAGCCACTATTACAGCTTGCCGCAGTTGCAAGTCGAAGGGTCGATTCGCATCGACGGTGCGACGGCGGTTGTCAAAGGTGAGGCCTGGCTCGATCACGAGTGGTCGAGTGAATACCTGCCCGCCGCCGCACAAGGCTGGGACTGGTTGAGTGTCAATTTCGCAGATGGTGGCGCGCTCATGGCGTTTCGCATGCGCGCGACCGATGGCGGATTGCTCTGGGCCGGAGGAAGCGTGCGCGATCGTCACGGCAAGCTGACCATTCTCGAGCCGGGCGATGTCGTGTTCGAGCCGGGGCGGGTCTGGCGCTCGCCGCGTACCGGCGTCGGGTATCCGGTCGCGATGCGGGTTCGTGCCGGTCGGCACAAACTGAAAATTGAGCCGTTGATGGACGATCAGGAACTCGATTCGAGCTTCAGCACGGGTGTTATCTACTGGGAGGGCGCCGTGCGCGCAAAGGTCGATGGCAAGATGGTTGGCCGCGGATATCTGGAGCTAACCGGTTATGCGGATCGCCCGGAGATGTGAGTGATTCATGGGCGGCGGGCTGAAAACTGCAAGCGCGTAAGTGAAAGTGCGCCGGGACACGAGACGACAGAAAGGCGCCTGGATGGTCTCTGGCGCAAACAGATCGTACAGAGCGATTTGGTGAGCCGCAGTGCGGTTGCGCAGGCACCAGCGAATCGCTGCGGATAAACCGCCTCTCCAAACTGATAGACTCGCACGCGTTAACAATCATGGCAGGGTAGTCAGATGTTGAAACAAAAGGCAGTGGTCATCACGGGCTCCACCTCGGGTATTGGTCTCGGAATGGCGCGAGCGTTTGCGGCGCAAGGCGCCAATGTCATGTTGAACGGTTTGGGTGACGCGGACGAAATCGAGGCAGTGCGGGCAGCCATTGAATCGGAGTTCAAGGTCAAGGTGCGGTACTCGCCGGCCGACATGAGCAAGCCTGACGAAATCACGGAAATGATCTCGCAGGCGCAACGCGAACTTGGTGGTGTCGATGTTCTGGTGAATAACGCGGGCATCCAGCACGTTGCGCCGATCGAAGAGTTCCCGCCGGAAAAATGGAACCAGATAATCGCCATCAACCTGACTGCGGCATTTCACACCACGCGCGCCGCCGTGCCGCTGATGAAGGCGAAGAATTGGGGGCGCATCATCAACATTGCCTCGGCGCATGGATTGATTGCTTCGCCGTTCAAGTCTGCCTACATCGCTGCCAAGCACGGCATCGTCGGTCTGACCAAAACCGTTGCGCTGGAAACGGCCGAGCAGGGCATCACCTGCAACGCGATTTGCCCCGGTTGGGTCAAGACACCGTTGGTCGAAAAGCAGATTGATGCGCAGGCAAAGGCCCATAACCTGCCGCCCGATGATGTGATCAGGAAGGTCATCCTCGAGCGACAACCGACCAAGAAGTTTGTGAAGATCGAGGAGGTCGCCGCACTTGCCGTATTCCTGGCGAGTGATGCTGCGGCGTCCATTACCGGGGCCTCGATGTCCATAGACGGTGGTTGGGTGGCGCACTAACTGCAATTACAGATTGACGACCATTGCGGGCTGCAACGAGTAGTCCGGAGATATCATCGCTGAGCAGCCAGCTCACGGTAAACCGCAGTAAACCTATGTGAAGGTGGTCATGGCAAACACAATCCAGCCGCAGGTTAACGGGCCACTAATGGTCGAAGGCGATGTCGAGATTTTCGCAGCGGACGGTTCGTCGATTCGGAAAGAGGCAAAGACATGGTTGTGCCGTTGTGGCCAGTCCGCAAACAAACCCTTTTGTGATGGCGCGCATAACGATGCCGGGTTTGCCGATGCTGCCTCGGTATCGGCTGACTACGTCATCCGGAAACCCGAACCCGGTGCGCCGGTTGCGAGCCTGCGGTTGACACTACGTAGCGACGGCCCTGTTCACTGTTTTGGCGAAGCGAAAATAGTTGGCAAGGACGGTACCGTCTGGCAAGGGAGCCAGGCCAATCTGTGCCGCTGTGGACAATCGGCGAACAAGCCTTTCTGCGACGGTTCGCATCGCGCCGCCGGATTCCTTTCATAGCCTACGGCCTGCGTGTCCATACCTGCGGTTCATCACCGGGCACAATGGTGATGAGGTTGTCGCCATGCAGGCGGTACTCGCCGAGCGCTGACCACGCTTGTGCATTCGGCGGGCGGTATTCAAGATAGCCGTTCCGACTGCGCCACTCCCCTTGTCTTGACTCCTCTGGGGGTTCGCTCGTTTGCGAATAACCTCCGTCGGCGCCCAGAATCATTTCCGTCGTGATCGGGAGCACCATGTCGCCCCGGCGTGCGAGCCCGCGTGTAATCCAGGTCCCGGCCAGTTTCTGATCGCGCTGTGTCAGGGTGTCGACGGCGTTGTCTGCCTTTGGTGGTTCATCAGCCGGGAAAAACTCGGCGCGCACCTCGATTGGTTGGCCTGTGACCGGGCCGGATTCCCGAATGACAATGACCAGCGCTCCGAATTCGCGGTAGACCTCAAAGAACCCCGCACCACGGCTTGTGGTTGCGGCACCCACGATGCGGCCGTCGGCAGATGTCCCGTTAAGCTCGACGTCGGCGGTATCGGCACTGGAAATTCGGCCCGATACTATCGAACCGGACACGCGCAAATTCAGCGTAGCGGGGGTGTTGCCAATGCGCCCTTCATAGTGACCTGACAAGTCAGCGTCGCTGGCGCTGGCAGTCGTGGCGAACCCTGCGTAGATCAGAAACAGCAGTGCTCGCAGTGATGTGATTTGCATGTTGTTCAGATACTTGATTTCGGGCCGCGAACCAGATGAACGATATTACCCGGGCTGGAGATCCAGAACCCATCGAAGTCTTCAGGCAGTGTTTCCACGGTGTCGCAGCGAACCACGCCGCTTTTCTCCAGCTGCGCCGCGGCACGGTTTGTGTCCGGTGTCCGTAGTTCCAGCCAGAGTTCTGTGCGCGCCATCGTTTCCACCCGATCGAGCCACAACAAATTCGCGCCGAACTCGAACACATGTGAGGGTAGAAAATCGCTCACCTGCTTTAGTCTGAGTGTGTCCCGGTAAAACCGCAGCGTGACGTCAAATTCATGCGGTGGGATTTTCATTGCGATATTGCGCCCGCCTTCGAACAGGTGCTTGTCGTCTGCCATCGTCCGAATCCTTTACTGTTGCGCCACCGAAAATTTGAGGTGCGCCCTTGCTTGCGAGATAGGCCCTGAAGCCTGAATGAGTATTATGCGCCTGCGGGGCGAGTCTCTGCGGATTGCCTCGATGTTTTGAAGCGGTCCCGGCATCTGGCGAAGATTGGTTAAAGGTGTTTTTTTGCAGGTTGATTCAGAGCGATCAAGGCATCAGAAATTCCGTCGGCTCGCATCACCAGCGTGGCTGGTGTGTTATTTGGCTTTGTCATGAAGGATTACCGGTTTATCCTTGCTCTCCTGATATCAGAGCAATAAGCACGGGAGCACAAGAGAACATGAAATACTCGGAAATGTACACGGATGCCGAGGGTGAAACCCATTTCAGGGATGTCGAAGTCGAGCTGTCGCTAGTGGACATCGCGCCGCCTGCAGCGCCAATGAATGTGTCTGATTTCCGGCCGGCCAGGGAGGTCGGGTTCATCACTCTGCCGGCTGGTTGGGACGGGGGTTGGCATCCGGCACCGAGCGTCGGCCATATCTTCGTGCTCAAAGGCGAAATGGAAGTCGAGGTCAGTGACGGCGAGAAGCGGCGTTTTCCGCAGGGTACTGTCTGGCTTCATCGAGACCTGACTGGCAAGGGGCACAACACAACCGTTGCCAGCAAGGAGGGTGCGGTACTGGTGATGGTCAAGATGAACGAAGTCCAGTAGGCAGATTTAAGCGAGAGTCAAAACGATTGGCTGACTTCATTCGCACCGGTTCGCTAGCGTCGCTGCAGCCAGTCATTGAGTGCGATGCCGATGCCGAAGCGCTCGATTCGCGCGTCGTAATCGATCAGGCTTTCACCATAGCCATTCCAGTATTGTGCATAGGCGCGGAAGGTCCTGGTTAACGGATAGCTCCAGGTCAGTTCGAGCCCGCCCTCTTTGGTGCCCGGGCGTAGCATTGCCGTAAACGTGTTCTTGTTCGGAGCGTAAGCGACGAGAACATCACCGTAGCCGTAGTAGCGATGCATCCCGGGGTTATCGTCACTGTCTTCACTTTCCGGAATGCGATACCAGGCTCTTAAACCGACGGCGATGGAATCGTAGTCGAGATATAGTCGACCCATGATGCGATTCCAACTGCGCGATAATGTTCCACCTCGCCCATTCGACTGGTGATCCAGACCGATGTCGGCAGCAACAAATTGGCCGCCCAGGATTGTCGGCCCCCCATAGTGGCGCAGGAACAATTCCGGTTGATAGTTGGTTTCGCGGAACGCACTGGAATTACCGGTAACCTGCCACCATGAGGTGGACGTATAGGCGACGATCAAATCGTTATCGGTCCCGAACATGGTGCGCCAGAGCGGCGCCTTGATGCTGACCTGAAACTTGGCTTCCTCCTTGTTCAGATCGCCTTCCGCAACAGGCAGGTTCGTGAACGGCTCATTATTGGGATCGACGCTGTATGTGCCGATAAAGTAGTTTGGCTGAAAGGCGCTAATCGCGAAATTCCGGTTGTAGCTGATCTGATCGTCGAACATGCGTATCTGAGCGGGTGTCATTTCTTCATCCGGTATGTCTCGCACGTCCGCAGCGACGGGTTCCGGGAAGATCTGTTGACATTGCGCACGGATTTCTCCGATCGTTGTTTCAGCCGATCCCGTTTTTGTGCTTTCCAGCAAACATTCTTCCAGGGGATCAAGCCCCGGTTGCTCGCGCTGTTGTGCATTGGCTGCCGGCGAGATCAGCAGAATCAGGGCTGCGCCAACAAAATACAGGTGAAACTTGGTCAGATACTCCATGCAAACACTTCCGGTTTCTCTTTCAGGGGGTTGTTGGCAATATCGCTCATCCTGGCCGGCCATCCAATCGCGGTTGCGACAGAACTGGCCAGTAGGCGATGGTGAACGTAGCGAATGCACCTGACCATAGCAGGCCCGAGGCGATGATCGCTTGAACATGTAGTGATGGAAACGCAAGCGGCACCAGAACACGCGCTGCGGCAGCAAGTTGAATCGTGATGAAGCAAAATACATCTGCCCGAACGGCTTGCAGCGTCCGGCCGGTATGGCCTCGGGCGGTGCGCGTCATCATTCCCAGTGTCAGACTGCCAATGGCGCCGACCGTGAGCGCATGCGTTGCGATGCTTGTTGGTGCCAGACCCAGGTCGGCGAGCGCCCGCAATGCGAGCGCGAGTACGATCCAGGCATAAGCTATGTGCAGTATCCATACGATGGGCGCGTGCAATGTGCGCCATGGTCGCCACAAGCCAAGCCGCAGGCAGTTAATGATCGCAGCGACTGCTGCAACCGTAGCGATGATCGGCGCTGGGGCGGAAAACAAATCTGCTGCCAGCAGTGCGACGACGCTGGCCGGTGCGAGTCGTTCAATCGGGCGCCATCGCGTGCACAAGGCGCCAGGAACGCCGTTCATGGTAAACATCGGAATAACCCGTCCTGCCATGACAACCATAATCAGCAAAACGATGTCCAACCCTGCTTGCAAACCCAGCCGCAATGGAAGATCGACGATGCCTGCCATGCCAAGATGGAAAGCAAGGTTTGCAATCCCCAAGCCGAGTAACAACAGAATAAAGAAATAGTTGCGGTGGTTACGGCCGCGCAGAAGTGGCATGGCAATGCCCGTTGCCGCGGCCAATGCAAATGCGGTGTCGAAGGCTGCGGCGGCAAGGGCGTAAGGCGTAAGCACAAGTACCCGGGCGGCGACCCAAAGAATCGCGATTGCGGCGAGGGTCGCCCCGGTTGGGGTCGAATGGTTGGTCCAGGCATGAACCGCAGTAAACAGAAAGCCGACGATGACGGCGAAGGCGTACCCGAACAGCATCTCATGTGCGTGCCATAAAGGCCCGATGGTCAATGTGCCGACGCCGGTCCAGCCGGCAGTTTGCGCTGTCCACAGCGCGACGCTAACCGTTGCGAACAAGCCGGCGAGCAGATAGAAGGGCCGAAAGCCGAGATTCCACAAAGCAAAGCCGTCTGCCTTTGACCGGGCAGCGGATTGCGGGGGTGTCGTGTTAGTCATCGCAGGATTGTCGGACATGGATAACACTTGCGCCAGAAAATATTGCAGTGCTGATCTACGCAGCCTGGCGGGCGCTCCTGCCGGTTGTCCCAAGTCGGCGAATGGAGGACTGGTTGATTCGCTCGATGCAGTTATCGTTGCCTTTCGATAATGTTTCCGTTAAAGCCGTATTA
>Ga0307378_10012522_pt1 | contig 10817 bp, 18 predicted proteins | sample UN1MG_FD_202238 | JGI IMG/M metagenome (GOLD analysis project Ga0307378, IMG submission 202238) | Soil microbial communities from Risofladan, Vaasa, Finland - UN-1 | ecosystem: Environmental > Terrestrial > Soil > Coastal area > Acid sulfate soil | place: Finland: Risofladan, Vaasa | collected...
CTTGTTTGGCGTTTGCGTGGGACAGATGTTTTACGGCTGCTCGATGTTCCACCTGCGCCCAAATGCCTCAAAAGTGGCCCTGGTACACTTGGTCCAGCGGTTGGCGGCATGGCGGTTTCCGGTCATTGACTGCGCCATCTACAACCCGTACCTCAAGCAGATGGGGGCACGTCTTTTGCCCCGCGAGAAGTTCCACGGAATGGTCTCGATGCTCGTGCGTGGACAGCGCAGAACCGGTTCGTGGACCTCGTACTTCGAGTAGGGTTTCCGACCTTTCGTGAAAATCGCGTATAAGAAGGGCCGGGGGTACATGGACCGACCCTTGGGACGAACACCGTCATTCCCGGTCCCCCTCTCCTCGCACACGGAAGGACAAACACATGACAACCAAGACCACAGGACGCAAGAAGCTCCGCAAGCCCAAGAAAGGCGCCGAGTTTTCCGCTCGTCGTGAACTGATCACCCCCAAAATCGCAGCGCAGTATCTCGAGAGTCTTCCCGAAGGACAGCGACGCCTCCGCAAGATCATCGTCGAGCGCTACGCCATGGCCATGAAAGCCGGGAAGTGGAAGCACACCGGAGAAGCCATTAAGTTCGACACGCACGGCGACCTCATCGACGGACAGCATCGTCTGCAAGCTGTCATCCAGTCCGGGGCCACCATCAAGTGCGAGGTCCAACGCAACGTCCCAGACGACGCGTTCATGGACCTCGACACTGGAGCGGGGCGCAACCCTGGCGACCTCCTCAAGATCGCGGGCTACAAGTACACGAGCAACATCGCGGCCATCATCCGCTACCTCACTTCCCTTTCCGACATCGAGGCAGCGAAGATCACTCCTACTTCCTTGGCCAAGCGCAAGTGTCCGCCCGACACGCTGCTTTCGTACGCTGAGGAACACGGGGATGCCCTCATGGAGGCTGCCAAGAACACGATCACGAAGGATGCCAAGCAAGTGTGCTCGCCTCCTGCGTTGTTCGGTTCGCTCTTCTTCGCGTTCGCGGAGTACAACCAGAAGGGTGCCGAGCAGTTCTTCCATCTGCTCATCCACGGCATGGACGCCGAGGGCAACGGCTTCGAGCACGGGCGCCAAGATCCCGTCTACCAGCTCCGTCGCTTCCTGCTCGATCTCAACACGAGCAAGCACAAGCGTCGTCCGCAGTTCTACAAGGCTGCGATGGTCATCAAGGCTTGGAATGCTTTCCAAGAGCGAGAGATCATCGGAAGGTTGGGCTACAGCGAGAACGAGCAATGGCCCGAAACGAATCGTCGTCGCAGTCGCATTCGTCCCGAGGTCGCCGCGAATCGTGACAAGAAGCGCACCCTCGAAGATCGCCGACGTGAGCGTACGGCCCATGGTATGCGCCTCAAGAGGGCTCGTGCCAAAGCCAAAGCTGAGGCGAAGAGTGCCGCGGCTCAAAAGTCTGCGGCCACCCGGGGCGCTGTTCCCAAGCCCACTTCCAAGAAGAAGTCCACTTCCAAGAAGAAGTCCACCACGACGACTTCCAAGAAGAAGACCACGACCAAAAAGAAAAGCACCCGCGCCGCCTAGGACGGGGTGCTTCACCGAGATCGGTGCTGAGGGGAGGCGGAGGACCAGGGTTCTCGGCGATCCGTCTCCCTCTTTGTGCTGTAGGGTCGGGACGGGGCTTCACGGCTCCGTCCTGGCCCGCTTTTCATGATCCACCAACAACATACCGACACGAGCACCAGATGACAGAACCCACTTCGGACACCCAAGCCACTCCCAAGAACCCTTCCACGGTTGCCGACGACGCCGTGGCCCGCTTCGAGGCCCGCATGGCCGAAGACAAGGATCACGAGGAACGGAACCGTCCCAAGCGCGATGGGCCTCAAACCATCGAGGCTGCTGTCACCTACCTCGACAAGCAGCTCGCCGCCGAGATGGAGCGACTCACCCGTGGGGGCTTTCACATGGCCGCCCAGGAGCAGGCACAGCGTGAAACGGTCCAAGACCTCGCATGGCTGATCGAGGACCTCGGCAAGCTCCATCCTGATTCGTGAAGTTTTGGTTCCATGCCAAGGGTAGAATCCTCACCAAGAGGAGTTCCCCATGGCAACAACCGTCGAATTCTACGAAGACAATTCTGATCCCGCCGAGTGGCGCTGGCGCGTAACCGCTGATGCCACCGTCATTGGCAAGAGCAGCGAGGGTTACTCTCGCGAGCAATACGCCACCAACAACTTCCAGTCCCTTCCAAAGTACTGTCGGGCCGTCGACATCAAGACCGCTTCTGACGATGCGGATGCCCCCGCTGCTGAGCGCCTGTTGCCCCTTGAGTTCTACCAAGACACTGCCGACCCCGTTCAGTGGCGTTGGCGTATCACGGCCCAGAACGGACGGATCGTCCACGCGTCCGACCAGGGGTGGAGCACGAAGGCCGAGGCCGTCACGAACGTGGAAGCCCTGGTGGGCGTTGTAAATGGGTGGACGCCCGCATGATGGACGACCACCACAAGGCCATGATGGACAGCCTGATGGCCGAGATGGAGCGCATCGCCCCGCAGACCCATCGCTCTGCTTCCTTCATGCAGAAGGGATGGCACCTTTTCGGGGACGAGAAGAAGCGCAAGTACCTCCGCATGATGGTCGAGACCCTCCGTGAAACGCGGGTCGAGTCAAGAAAGTTCGAGGAGCGCAGCATGGGCGCCATGCTTGCTTTTGGTGCGGCGGGCATCGAGGCCATCTACGACGCGTCTCCCGAGGATGCTCGGGCCAAAGCGCGTCAAGTGCTCCAAGAGATGTCGGAAGCCAAGAACAGTCTTGAGCTCCTCCGCGCGATGAACTTGACGCACAGCGTGGAGACTGCCACTCACGCAGCGCCCGAGAGGGACCCCCGACATCTTGAAGGGCTCGCCTTCTTCAAAAAAGGGCACGAGGAACTCGTGGAGAATCTCGAGACGGTCATCGCTGCGGGCACCACGATCCTTCTCGCCTGCATCAGCAGGGCTGGCGGTGCCGAGCTCAGCGAAGAAGAGCGTGCCCAGATGCACGCGCAGTGGGACGCGGCTGTCAACGCGGCCAAGACAACGTGATGCGCTGTGAATTCATCTCGATCAAGATGGCCATACGACCTTCCTCGATCGCGGTGACGGTTCCCTCGAGCTGGCCATAAAGGCCGTCGAGTACGAGCATCCGCTCCCCGACAAGGAAGCGCCCCTGCACTTTGGGCATCGCCGAGAGGCGCTGCTCTACTACGCGGGGGTCTTTGCTTTTCCCCTGGTACTTGACGGGCTCGTTGAAGATGCCGGGTTTCCCCACGAGCATCCCGCAGGCGGTGCGGACACGCTTGTGCTTGTCGTCCTCACGCATGTCGTTCTGGAGATGGTTGACGAGCGCACGCAAGATCCAGTGCCGGACCGCGCCTTGGCTCGTGCTCATCCTGCGGGCGACCTCCGACTGGCTGCTCGTTTCGACGTACAGGACCATGGCCTCGATGTCGGTGTCCCGAGCGCCAAGGACGTGGAGAACTTCACGAATCTCCTCGGCCGTGACAGACGGCACTTTTTCCATGAACTCCAGGCGTTCTCGAGCCCGCTTGTAGCGGTAGTTGACGGTGGGCTGCGACACCCCAAGGATCTTCGCCACCTCCGTCTGTGATTTCCTGAGGGTCATGTGGAGACGCAGGATGTCGCGTTCCATCGCCGGCAGGCGGTCAATATCCTCGTTGTTCGGCATGGGTCATAGGCACTCTACCGAGCAAGATCGTTCGCGAAGATCGAGGGAGTACAAGAGATATGAAGACGGGCATCGAGTTTTTCGACCACCAAGAGTTCCGGCCCGGCGACGTGGTGGTCGTCGGAGGTTTCGCGGGCTCTGGCAAGACCTTTCTGACGACGGCCCTCGCAGGTGGCCTCGTGAAAAACACGGACTCCGAGGTGCTGCACATCGATCTTGAATCTCCGTACACACGGTGGGTCGAGCGTGTCGATGCTTTGAAGATCCCGGATGCGGCACGGAAACGTCTGCGGCACCGAGGCATGACCGATGGTGCCTTTTCAGCCCAAGAGTTCGGGACAGCCGCTGTCGTTCTCGACCACATGGGCATCATGGCTTCCAAGGACGCGCTCCATGAGGTTGCCCGTATCGCCAAGCTCTACGCCGTGCGTCAGAAGACCGTCGTCGTCCTGGGGTTCCAGCTCAGCCGTGAACTCGGCCGTCCTCTCAACCTTGAGGGGTGGGTGGACCCGGCTCTACTCCCTGAGTGGGTGCTTGAGTTCGGCGACCAGATCTATCTGTTGCGAAACGGCCATGGGGGGCGCCTGATTATCGAAGGGGGACCCAATACCCCCACTTTTCAAGCCGTCATCCGCGTAAAAGGAACTCGACTTCATCACGTCCCGGATGAGTGGGCGTCGTTGGAATTCTCCATCAATCGAGTGACCGTGAGCCGATGAGTGGCCCGAACGCGAGAGATCACGTCCGAGAGCGCGGTCTTGAGATCCTCGTCAGCACCGAGTACTTGCCGGCGTTCAGTACCCCGGCCGGGACCGCGGCCTTCGGGGTGCTCTGCGAGATGGTGGGCAAGTGCCTCCAACACGTTGCGATGGGACGCTTTGCGGAGGCCCTGATGTTGGCCGCCAGGATCGGGCAGCCCATCATCGATGCGGTCAAAGACCCGAAGCAACGGGAGCCCTTGGAGCAGACTTACAAGGTCTTCCTGGCTACCCTTGAGTCCCTACAGGGCTCAGGGTCCACTACGATCCACTAGGCGAGGCGTATAAAGCGTGATGGAGGCATCGCGCACCGAAACTCAGGACGCCACACGAGGCGTCTGTGAGCCTCAGGCAGGCCCGTTGGGGATGCACACAGGGGCTGTGCGTTGGGCGCACTCCTCTGTAGCATCGTCTGCCTCCTTTGGAGGGATCACCTGAAATGACTGACAAGACCTCAATCGGAGACAGGATGAAGCGGTACGAAGAGGTGCCGCGAACGAGCCTCACCCCACGGATGCCCATGATCATCCGCGTCGATGGCCGTGCCTTCCACACGTACACCAAGAAGCTCCACCACGGGGCCAAAGACCTCGGGCCATGGAACCCGGTGATGCGCGACGCCATGACGGATGCTGCCCGCGGTCTCATGCGGGAGATCAGCGGGGCTAAGATCGCGTACATCCAGTCGGACGAGATCAGCGTGCTCGTCACCGACTACGACAAGATCGGTTCGCAGGCGTGGTTCGACAAGGTCGCGCAGAAGGTCTGCTCGGTCGCGGCCTCCATCTCCACGATGGAGTTCAACAACAACATCCGACACTACGTCGAGACGGGGCTTCCTCCCGAGATGTTCCCATCGACGGCGACCTTCGATGCTCGTGCCTTCGTCGTCCCCAGGGAAGACGTGTGCAACTACTTTGTTTGGCGCCAGCGCGATGCAGAGAAGAACTCGATATCCATGCTCGCGCAGCATTACTTCTCTGCGAAACAGCTCCACGGAAAAAGCGGGAGCGCCAAGCAAGACATGCTGATGCTCGAGAAAGGAGTCAACTGGAACGACATCCCGGTCTGGCAGAAGCGTGGGTGGTGTGTCGACCGCAAGACGGTGACAATGACCCTCGCTGAACTCGACCCGAACTCCGAGGTTACGCGCACGGTCGTCGAACCTGATTGGGACATCCCGATCTTCACGAAGAACCGTCTCTTCATCGAACGTTTCGTGGACCTTGACCAGGAAAATCTATGAGACTCGCAATCCTCAGTGACACACACGGTTTTCATCGCGGCATGGGTGCCCACGGCAATCCCGGGGTCCCTGACGCCGACGTACTCATCCACTGCGGGGACTACTCTCGCGACCACGGCTCATGGCTCGACACCGTTCGATTTGCCCGGTGGATGAAAGAACAGCCCCACAAACACAAGGTCCTTTGTCCCGGCAATCACGACCAAGCCGTGAGTGAGAACCCGACCAAAGCCGAAGCTCTGTTCCGCGAGCACGGCATTCACATGCTCGGGAAGAAGGCTGTGGAGATTGATGGCGTCGTGTTCGATGGCGGTCCCTACATGCCCATTAGTGGGTGGGACCCAGCGTGGGGTTTTGAGACCAACGACCTCGAGCGCAAGGAGGAGTGGACACGCATCCAAAGGTGCCACGTCCTCGTGACGCACACGCCTCCCATGGGTGTTCTCGACGGGACCAACCGGGGGCCACACATCGGAGACCCCATCCTGCGGGAGCGGGTGTTCGGACACATCCGTCCTCGCCTGCACTGTTTCGGCCACGTCCATGAGGCTCGTGGCCTCATCCAAGAAGAAGGCATCTGGTTCATGAATGCAGCCTCCAACACCCGCGGGACGTTTACCCGTGACGATGCAGCTCAGATGACCCACATGACGATGGGCATCCGAGATGCTTACACGTTCGACTTGGAGCTCTGACAATGGGAGGCACCGACATCACCTGTGGTATCAGCGGCCTTCCGATCAAACCGGATGACCCCATGCGGTTCATTTTCCTTCGGCAACCCGCGCCAAACTACAAGAGTGACCACGATCATCCGTGGGCTCTGTGGCTTCCCGTTTCGTTGCCGGTGCGTGGGGTCTACGATTTCTACGGTCGCGTGGAGAAGGTCGAACAGACCCCTTTCGTGAAGTTCATTGCCGAAGTGATCGGCCGTTATGCCATCCCGCTTCCCGAAGACGAGATGACCGATTACGGGGACTTGAAGGATTTCCCGAATACCATCGAGAGTCTGATGGCTGCGTGTGAGCGCGGTTTTCTTTCGGTCAAGATCCCCAAAGATCCTGACGACCACCTCAGCTCCGTTCTTGAGTCGAAGATCTCCCCATTCTACGTGAGCGAGGAGATGTGGCAGGCGTGTATCCACAACATCGAGGATGAGGGCAAAGGCGTTTCGACATTCCGTCATCGCATAGTAGCCGGACACCGCATGTACGAGGACGCTCCCGGTGGCGGTCTGCGTGCTGCATACGATTGGCCGAAGCGTCTTGCGGAGATGAAGACCCTCCACGAAAAACACGGCATCCTTGACGACGATTTCCTGGACACGATGGGCAGTGTGAATTCGTTTGGTCTCCGTGACCTGACTTCCAACATCGAGATGACTCCCGACATCCTTGGGGTCGGAACGAATTGGAAACCGGATGTGTCGACCTTCAAATCCCTGGCCGACTTCACGGCTGAGGACTGGAAACGGTTCGACGAAGCCGCGATCGACCTCCGGGTGTTCGACTGCACCTTGCGCTACAACCTGCGCCGGGAATGGTTCCCTACCCTGGCTCGCGGCCAGTACCATTTCCCCGATGACGAACTCATCAGCCAGCGGATGCTCGCTCGCAAGATCGAGGAACAGGCCGTTGCAATCGGTGAACGGTACATGGAAGAGAACCCGGACTATAGAGAGTCGATAGAGTCGGAGTAGGTAGGAGGACAGCAAATGACTGACGCAGCACGAATGTTCCAGATGGTTCGCAACAACGATGAGACCGGCGTTTCGGGCACCGGCATCGTTGCGGATGGCATCGAGTTCCCCAACGGGATGGTGGCCGTGTGCTGGAGGTCGAAGACCCCGAGCGTGAACGTCTACCGCTCCTACGTCGAATTCAAGCACGTCCACATCGATGCGCACCCGAGCAACGACACGGAAATCATCTGGGCAGAGGCCGAGTGGCCTGCGCCCGCGGAGAAGGAAGAGGAGAACGATGCCCCGCCAGGACCATGAAGACCTGAAATCCAGCGAAAGCCTGAAACGGCAAGAGCCTCGTCGTCCTCCCCTCGCTGAGGTTGTCCTCGACCTCAAACAGTTCATCCGCGAGACCTACCAAGACGTCATCTCCTGCGAGGATGCTCGAGACTTCACCCTCGGGATTCAAGAACGCTTCGAGGCCAAGATTCGTAGCTGGGGAGAAACCCCTCAGACTTCTGAGGAGTACTTGGAGGCGCAACGGGCTGCGGGAGAACGCGCCAAGGACGAGGCCGACTTTGAGCGACTTCGGAAGAAACTCGGGAGGTAACTCATGCCCATCCATCGTGACATCCCCGCCATCCTCTACGGCCTCCGCGAGTCGAAGCGCACCATCGGGTTCGCCGAGAGCTGCACGGGAGGGCGTCTGTCCGCAGACATGACGACGGTCCCGGGCTCCTCCGACATCGTGAAAGGCTCTCTCGTCTGCTACATGATCGAAGCCAAGCGACTGATTCTCGGGCTCGCAAACGTGAACGAGAACAACGTCGTGTCCGAACAGACGGCGCTCGAGATGGCGTGGGCAGCTCAGGGCATGTTCAAAGCCGACATCGGAGTAGGAACCACGGGCTACCTCGACGGCGAGGAGCCCCATGCCTACTACGCGATCGTGGACCATAACGACCAACGAACCACACAGCGTGTGGACTTCCCAAAGACCACCACTCGTGATGTGAACCGGGAGATTTTCGTCAGTGCCGTCATGTCGGCCCTCACCGTGTACGCCAAAGAGGTTGGAAAATGAACAAAATCAAATCCCTTCCCTTCCTTCCTGTCGGTGTGCTCTTCGTGCTGTTTATCGGAGTAGCCTTTCTCGGAGGAAACTGCCTCATGAATACCGCGGTGGAGCGCGCCGACAAAGAATGCACGCAACTCTGCAACGCGTTGGACCAAAAGAAAGTCGAGCTCACCGACTTCGGTTGTGTGTGTCGTGATCCGAAGACGGGCCAGCGCAACGTCTACACGGGGGCCAACGTGAACGCGCCAATCACCCTGGAGATCGACCAATGAAGAAGCAACGTGGATTCACGCTCATCGAGCTCCTGATCGTTCTTGCCATCTGCGGCATCCTCATCGCCGTCATCGTCCAAGCACTCGGTTACGGGCAGGAGGATCGATGCCGCGAGCTCTGTGAGGGACTCAAGCATCGGATGGTGAAGGTCACGTCGGACTACTGCATCTGTGAAGATCCCGACACCAAGAGCCGCCAAGCGTATCCGATCTTGTCCGACGGCCAGTTCGGCGCCCCCACTCGACCCGCGACGCGTGCGACGATCCTTGAGCAAGACCACTGAGAAGCAACGTGAAACTCGGTAGGCAGCCGATGGTGTACCAAGAGTGTGACCCGCGAACAGCAGCTCGCCGTCCTGCATGCCTACGACGAGAAGTTCAAGAAATGGCCTCCCGAGCGCACCGACCGGATGCACGACATGCCGGTGGGGATGGGACGGGGGGTCAAGCACGCGCGTTGGATGACCCTCGAGATGATTCGACGCCTCGAAGCAGACGAGGAAGCGAGTCCCGGACAAGCCGACCGGTGGATCGGGTTCATCCAAGCCATCTTCTGGACACATGGTCTCTTTTCGATCGACGAGATGGCCAAGGCAAACACGGCGCCGGTAAATTCGGAGTGAGAGTATGAGCAACGTCAAGTACGAAACAGCCCGCCATGCAGTGTGCTGCCTCTTGGTGAATGGTGAGGGCAACATCCTCGCCATCTCTCGAGGTAAAGACACAACTCAGTGGGGAATGCCTGGAGGCAAGGTCGAGACGAACGAGAGTCTCGACGTGGCCGTGGTACGCGAAACCTACGAAGAGACGGGCTACGTCATCGCTTCTCCGCAGTCGGTCTACACCGCCTTCGTTCCAGGGGAGTCGAACTTCATTTGCACGACTTTCATCGCGCACGTTGCTGCTCAGGCACCTGACGCCCCACGCAGTTCGCCGTTCGAGGGAGAGGTCAAGTGGGTGCACCCGGCCATTCTTGCGAGAGGCCCCTACGCGAAGTACAACTCAGCGCTTTTTGAGCACCTCAACATTCGGTTCCTGAACCCTCCTCTGGGTGTGCTGCCTTTTGACGCCAGGGAAGACTGAGCATGAAGATCTACGGCATCACAGGAGGGATCGGTGCTGGCAAGTCTGCGGTCACTGCGATCTTGCGGGACCTCGGATACACGGTCATCGACCTCGACCAGGTATCACGCGACGTTGTTGAGCCCGGCTCCCCAGGCCTTGCCAAGATCGCCGACACGTTTGGTGCCGCCTACATCAACCTCGAAGGGACGTTGAATCGCAGGATGCTCGCGGACCTCGTGTTCAAGAATCCTGACGAGCTCGCCAAACTCGACACCCTAATGGGGCCGATCATCTGGAATGAAGTTGAGCGTCAACGCGCCCTTCTGGAAGGGGACATCGCTTTTCTCGATGGGGCTCTCATCATCGAGAAAAAGATGAACGAGAAACTCGATGGCATGGTTCTCGTGACTGCCCCGGTAGAGGTTCGGGTGCAACGGGCGATTGCTCGGGACAACGCGAATGCTGAGCAGATCCGGGCCAGGGTCAAGGCGCAGATGCCTGATTCTGAGAAGAGGCCGTTCGTGGACTTCGTGATCGAGAATGACGGCACGTTCCAGGACCTCCGCGAGCGTACGGTGGCCCTCGTGGAGGGGTTGGCCCCGTGAACCCGTTTGAGGACATCCACACGAAGAGCCGACGTTGGGAGCTGCACGACAACGGCATCGATATCGTCTACGACGCAGATTTTCTGCCTCGGGAAGATGCCGACAGGCTGTTTGAAGCGCTCAAGAACGAGATCCCTTGGGGGCGTGTTGTGATCCAAACCCCTGGCGGCCCGAAGACGGTACCGCGCATGATCTCGTGGCACGCCGACCCGGGCCTCACCTATTCGTACAGCGGGCTCACCCATGCTTGGCGAGGCTGGACCCCTGCGTTGGTGGAGATCAAGGCCGTGCTTGAGCAGAAACTCGGCGCGACGTTCAACGGCTGTCTCGCCAACTTCTACGAAAATGAACGGGACTCCGTGAGCATGCACGCCGATGATGAGGAGGACATGGAAAAGGGGGCTTCCATTG
>Ga0307378_10012523_pt1 | contig 10816 bp, 6 predicted proteins | sample UN1MG_FD_202238 | JGI IMG/M metagenome (GOLD analysis project Ga0307378, IMG submission 202238) | Soil microbial communities from Risofladan, Vaasa, Finland - UN-1 | ecosystem: Environmental > Terrestrial > Soil > Coastal area > Acid sulfate soil | place: Finland: Risofladan, Vaasa | collected...
TCAATTCCTTGGCGACGCGCGCGTATGCGTCCAGGTTGAGCCCGCGGAAGGCCGAGAGGAGGTCCTCGATCTCTTCGGGGGAAGGGATCATGCGAGCGATGTCGTCGAGGGTGCGCCGAACGAGAGCAGCTGAGCTCACGGTCAGTTCTTTCGGCTGCGATGGAACAAGGCCACCGGAGGGTGTGTATTCGTCACTGCTCATCAGCGTGCCGCCGTCCCATTGAGCTCAGTCAGGTGCTGTCTGGCGTGTTCAATCTGCGTGTCCAACCGGTCCGCCATCTCCGCGAGTAGGTCACGACCCTCTGCGGCGGCCTCATCCACCTGTGACTTGAGCTGCTGGAGTTCGGACTCCATGAGCTGAGTGATCTCCGCGGCGATTGCGCGGAGTCGCCGTTCGACCTGGGCGATCTTGCGGATGACGCGCACGAGATCGGCGCCAGCACCCTCTCCCCTTACGCTCTCCGGACTGCTCTCCCACTCCGAGAGAATCTCGCGGAGGCGCGCCTCGTCGCCGCGCTCGTAGGCATTGTTGGCTTCTGCCATGATGCTGTGACGCCGCTTCTTCTCCTCGGGATCGTCGGTCATATCGGGGTGCATGCGGCGGGCGATGTCGCGGTAGAGTCGCTTGAGGCTGTCAGACGGAACGAAGTCCTCGGTCTTTTCGAAGGAGTCGGCTTCCCCGGCGGCTTCGGTAGATTCGCGGGCCTGGGCGCGAGCACTGTGGGCACGTTGCTGGGCTTCGGCGTCTTTGGGCTGTCGCCTTGCGAAGTACTCCGCTATCTCGGCCTCTAGCACGTCAAGCTGGGCGTAGCGAAGGCCCACAACGCGAAGGTAGCGACGCTCGAAGGCGGCCAGTTCAGCTCGGACCGTGGCCAGCTCGAGTTCGCGTTCTGCAAGCTGTGACTCGAGCCGGGCGAGGTGGGCGCATTTCTTCTCGAGTTCCTCTTCCTCGGGGGGCTTGACGCGCACGATCTGCTTACTCACAGTGGCTTTCTCCTTTGAGTCGAGCTATCGCGACATAATCGCCGGCCCAGCTGTCGGGTCGCATGTGATCATTGAGACAGGCGACGCCACATCATCGCGACTGGACCTGTCCACGGGCAGTGACGCCGGTGCCGAGGAGCTTGATTTCCTCCCTGCCTCGCACCTGGAGACCGCTGGGCATCTGGGGGTCTTGGTCCTCCCACGTCGCCCATGAAGCCACTTAGGAAGGCCTTGAGATCGTCGAGGGTGACCATACTATGCTCTTGAGCTCTTGTGGTTCTGCGGTTCGTGTTCGCCGTCTTGGCAGGCGCTGGCGCAATACGCCGACACTGCTCCTAGCGTACAGTCGCGCTCTCTGGTTGGCCAAACGCGAATCCAAGGGCATCGAGGCCAGGAATCCCGGGGCGGTGAGAGCCACCCAACAAGCCTAACCTACGAGCTTCCCCTGCCGACCGGGTGGGCTGAGATCAATCATGGCGCTTTCCACGAACTCCTGGATCTCCTCTTCACTGAGGCGTGCCGCAAGGAACTCTAGAAGCTCCTGCTGCCGCGGCTGGCCTATCACAGAGCGATAGGCTACAAGGGATCTCTTCAGCTGTTCCATGCGGCCGATCTCGCGGCTCAAGGGGAAGACAGGTATTCTTCGCTCGATGGTGAGTGTCTCCTGAGTGGGATCGGTTGATCGATAGATCCAAAACGGCACCAAGTCATTGGCATCCGAAGGGCGGTCCTCGACTGCCCGGTCGAAAAGCTGCCGCCAAGGATCGACATGAGGTCCGCCCGTCTCGACCGCAGAGAGACCATACCCCAGAGCCAGATTCCGACGAATGACGTGCCCCTTGTAGCGGTGGATCCGTCCCTCTCGCTGCTCGAGATCGACTGGGTTCGAGGGCAGATTCCAGTGGACAACCCGGTGGCAGTACTGGTGAAAGTCCAGACCTTCCTGACCGATCGAGGTAGTAGCAAGTATGAAAGGACGAAACGGCGAATTGAAGGCGATTCGAACGTCGATGTCCCTAGTCCGCTCCTCATAGTCGAGTCCCTTCTCTGTCCCAAAACGCAAAGCGTACCGACAACGAAGCCCTCGCTTCTCCAAGGTTGGAGTGCCCTCATCTGGCAAGATAATCTCGTCGAAGCGCAAAGTGGGCGCCCTCAGAGAGAGCGCGTGCTGCACAGTTGCGCACAACTTGTCAGCAGTCTCAGCGGCATCATGTCCCACCAATCCCAACGATTCGTGGAGCACGTGATAGTATTCATCCAGCACAGACTGGAGATTGCCGTCCAAGCAGTAGCGGAGTGCCTTCTGCCAATGGGCGCCTTCTGGATAGAGGCTCCGCAACAGCGAGATGACCTCGGGCTGGTTGAACAATGTTCGAAAGCCCAGGCCCACCTTGGCTGAAGATGAGAGGAAGGCTGTCCACTCCGGAGAGACTATCCGCAATAGGGCCCGCAAGGATGCTACCGCAGGGCTACTCAGGGCCACATAGGTCAGAATATCCAGTAGGTCGGACGGGGGCTTGCCAAGCGCGCTAGGCGAGCGGAAGAACCGAGTGAAGGTCTCCACATGTTCGGCGAACCTAGTCTCTCCCCCCTCATCATCCCTGTGTTCCGAGTCCGCGTCCACCAGCCTGCTCCAAGCGTGCTCTCCTTCTTGGTCGGAGAGCCACTCTCCCACAGTTTCCTTGCTGAAATGGCTATCCAGTATCGCCAACGACGCCCAGTACCAGACCTCGTCTTCGGGGCCGCTCTCCACAACATTCATGGAAGCTGTCGCCTGGTTGAGCAGCTCTTCGATGCGGCCCCTACAGGCATCGAAGACCGCGTTGCTCGACGGAGCGGCAGTGTTCATGAGGCCCTTAGCAATGCCAAGCGGATCCACCTTTCGCGCCAGAGTTAGGCATGGGTATGTCAGGCAGAACACCGGCATGCCGGTCAGACGGTCTCGACTGCGGGCGAAGGTAAGAAGGGGCCTGCGTTTCTCCGTCAGCTCGGTGTAGCTGAAGTCTCGATCCTCGTCTCCAAGCATGCGCCGCTCAGCCTCGTAGCTGAGCAGCATAGCGATGGTCTTCGGCACCAGCCTCCACGCAGAGAAGACCAACGTCTTGGTGCAGCCAGCTGCTTCGATACCCCGAAAGGGTCCGTCAGGCTGGTAGTAGGGCAGAGATGGGGGCATCCAGAGCAGCTGCCAGTTACCGGTCTCCAAGGAGTCCCGCGAGAGCGACCGAAGGCGCGCGTTGCCTGGATCCAACACCTGATACGCATCGACTGTGGCCCAACTCAGGAAGCTATCTTCGCCACTCTCCAACAGCCTACGAAGCTCCAGGGCTCCAGGTGCTGACAGGGCAGCTTCAAGGCTCTTCTTGAGCCTGTATTCTTCCATCAGGTTGAGGGGGTAGGGCGAGGATTTCCAGTACTCAACCTGGTCCCCTGCGTCGAGGGCCCTAGCAATCCGGTCTAGGTGGATGAAGCCTGCCAGATCGGCGGGATGAACCTGATCCTGGGCGACGACGCTCTCCGAAAGCATGCCATTGCGATCCGCCGAGGCTGCCAGCCGTTCCGTCCGCACCATGACCCGACGCAGCACAGTCTCAATCGTGTCCTTGGCCTCCCGTAGTTCGTCGCGCCCGGCGCTGTCCAGGTGCAACACGGCTCTGCCGTACCCACCAATGGCTGACACAAGTTCGTCAATAGGCTGCGGCTGATCCCTGAGCAGAAAACTCACCGTGTGGTAGAAATCCTTGTAGTGGTCCTCACCTTGCTCCTCTTGGAGCGTGTACATCTTGTAGGGGGTCGCCGAAAGCAGAAGCACTTTCACATCCGGAAAGGTGAACAGCTCCCGCGCCAGTAGCGATAGGTCTCCCTCAGGGTCAAGAGGGTATTTGAAGCGCTGGAACTCGTCGAGGATGACCAGGTCAGGCTCCAGAGCGGAGAGGCACGAACGCGCCAGGAGCCGCCTCAAGTCTCCGATCCAGTGGTCTCGCTCGGACCGCATCTCCCAGGTGAGATGCTTCCGCCTGGGGCCAATGACCTCGGCCAACGTGTCGTATTGACGCGCAATATCAGGCACCTCGTCCAACGCATCGTAGAAAGCCTGCCTGAGTTCCTCGTCGATCTCGGACTCCTTTTCCTTGGCAAACCAAGCCAAGTGCCACTTCCATCTGTCCTTACGAACATCTCCCCTCAGCACGTTGCTCAGGGTCCCCTCAGGTACATCCCAGTGCTGTTTCAAGAGGAAGTAGAGAACCGCTCGCTCGTACTTCCAGCCACTCTGGGAGCGCAGATTGAATGAGGTACCAGGCGTCAAGGAAACGAAGTTGAGCTTGTTGCCCCGAAGCTCCTCGAGTGTGATGGGGAGAAGTGTGGCACGCGAGGCGAACTGGAAGTGTCGATCGGCGGTGATGTTCAGGCGGTCGAGGTTCTGCTGGGCGATGGCCAAGTTGGAGCAGATATAGATGACGTCGATCCGGCCTACGGTATCCCATAGATGATCCACGGCCTTGGCAATCACACCGCGGGCGACCAAGGTCTTGCCCAGCCCAACCTCATCGGCAATCAGGAAGCGCGAAACGGAATCGGCATCGGTGTAGAGTCTTCGGAAGATGTAATCAACCGTGTGCCGCTGGAAATCCTTCAGACCTCGCAGAACCTCTTCCACATTCGGTCGCCTGGAGCCGTCTAGTGTCATCGTATGTCACTCCGTGTTTGGGTAACCGCCTCCCAGAACGCCTCGAATCCCTCCGGCAGGACCTCGCGCCCCTCGGGCGTGCGTCGCAGCCCCTCGACCAGCTCGGCGATGCGATCGATCTTCTCCGGGGAGCGACTGAGGGCGCGCATCAACATTTCGAGTAGCGGCATGACGCCGCCCAATGCCGGCCCCCAGGAACGCCTTGCGCCGTCCACAATCCACTGGGTCAGGCTGGTATCCTCGGCTGCCAGGATCAACCACAGATACCGCAGGAACTGCTCACGATCGGAAATGATCGCACTGAACAGACGATCACTCCGCCCCTGAGGGATGCCCGCAATGGGCAGGTTGAGCACAAAGCGCAGAGCATGTTTGTGATCATCCACTCGGGCAGTGACCTCGAATGCGATGAAAGAGGTGAGAGCCAAGATGCTGACCTTGGGGAAGTTCAGGGCCGTGGTCCAAGATGTCGGCTCGATGGGAATGCCCTGTTCGGTACGCAGCGTCACGGGCCAGCACAGAATCGAGTAGTCGTCTTGAGGTGGGCTTAGGTGGGCATCGTCACCATATAACAGGAGGTTGAAGGTGTCGGCGTCTTGCTCGGTCACCTCCAATCGCAGCTTCAGGTCCACAAGCCACTCACGAACTGTGTCCGCCACCGCCTCCACCTGTTTCTGCTTCTCATCGACCTCGACCTTTCCACTTGGCCTGTAGGCACGCAGTAGCGAGAGGACTGAGCCATCGTCCGTCTCCTCACCAAGGATCTTGTCTATGCCAATCCTGCTCTTGCGTCCTTGCAGCTCGATCATGAACTCCACGTTCTTGCGCCGGAAGGCGGCGTTAGTCGCATTGGCCGAACCCACCAGCCAGGTCGCATTCCAACCTGCCTCCTGGACGAACAGCTTGGCGTGCAATCCTGACGGATCGGGGCTGGCTCCAGGGACTTCCTCCCCTACGCCTATTGTCGTGTCCGTTCCTGCCTCTACAGTCTCGGTGTCGTCGAGAACATATAGCCCCTCAAAGCGGTCGAGGGTCTTGGGCTTCAACGTGTCAATGCTCTCCGCGCGTGAGAGAAGCACGTGTTTCTCTCCCTGCTCTGTCAACTGCCTCAGCAGTTGATCGCTCAGAAACGGGGAGACCACTAGCATGCGATCACATCTTCGATCTAGGCGCAGCCTCGGACAGCCCGGCACGCCCTGTGGGTAGAAGGCGGGATCGCTTTCGAATGGCCACGGTACGTCGAAAGCCACCCTCCTGACTTCATCTTGCAGCAGTGCGATGTCCTCAGCGATGCGCTCATCGACTGGATTGACCGCAAGCTCCGGCAGTTGCCGTACGAAATCCCCCAGTGGGTTGTTGCGGCTGTAGGCGCGCTGGCGGTGGGTCGCCAGATGTCCCTCGAGGCGCAGCATCAGATCCCATGACTTGTCGAAGGTGAGATTGCGGCTGAGATTCAGAAGACGGTAGAGAGGCGGCTCAGCTTCCGCGTCGGCCACGTAACGTAGGAGCCATACTTTGGGGTGGAAAACCCCGCCACCTGGCGCCTGCACCTGGATGATGATCTTCTCAAGGAAGCTGTAAAGGTAGTTGTCCGGAGGTGGAACAGCGATGCGGCCGGCCTGGCAGAAGATGGCAAGTCGATCAGCGTTGCGACGCACGCCATCCAACAGCAAGACGGGATCGTCTAGCGCCGATTCGGAGTCAGACACCTCCAGCAGCGCCAGAGAGAGCGGAGTAACCAGCAGGGTGAGCAGGTCCAACGTGAACGTGGTGCCGATGCCGCGGTCAAAGCGGTAGCCTTGAGGAGGGCGGATGGCGTCCAAGAAAAGCTCTCGTTGGTCTGGCGCGAGCATCATCTATCCTCTAAGTGCTCATCAGTCCACGAAGCATGTCGTTCGTGATCCGGCGGGCAATGGGCCAGCGGTACTCCAGCTGGGCTATTCCTGCCGCACCACTCCACATCTCCAGGTGTCGTTGGTTCTCCAGGCGGGAGCGCCCACGCTTGAGCCGCACTTCCCGATCGCGTATGAGAGCCCTTGCCGCATCGTTGGTTGCTATGTCTCCTGGTCTTCCATCGACAAGCGATAGCCCCAGCCAATGGTCAACAAAGCGTCGCGTAGGGACTGGAATCCGGGCGTGGTCCAGTACCAGCTTCCAGAATCCGTGGCGATTCCAGGCAGCGAGCTGTGCAGAGCGGGCGGTCAGTCCATTTTGCCACTCTTCCAGACTCTCTTTGTACTCCTCGATACGGTCCTGTCGCTCGCTGAGTTCGGCCAACATGAGATTGTAAAGGAGTACAGCCCCACGCATCGACTCCGAGAAGTTGTGCGCGTGGGCGAGCCATGCTTGCTGAGTTGGGAGGAACAGGCTCAGCTGGGGATGTTGCCAGATGAACTCCAGATCGTCCACCGGCTCGCAACGGTCGAGTATGGTTGCCAGCAGGCTGTCGTGACACGAAAGCATCACCCGCTCGCGCAAGTAGCGCGCCTCCTCAGGTGTGACTTGGAAGTCAGCCTCATCGGGGAAGCTATCTGGGGCCTTGGGTAGACCAGGGTCCCAGTTGGCGCCGCCCCATCCCTCCACCGGTTCGTCGTCGTCGGTCTTCAGCTGTTCGCGCTGCTGCTTGTAGAAGTGGTCAAGCCAACGGTGATACTGGCCCTGAGAGCCGGAATGCCGGAGGATGCCCCAACTCCGGAGGCCGTTCCAGTAGATACTGGCAGGAAAGCGCTGCAAGCTGGCCCCAGAGACGCTTCCGATGACACCGTCGCTTTCCCCAGCATCTTGCAGTGCCCCTATGAGCTTGACCTCGTCCGACCGTAGTCGCTCAGAGATCCTGTGCGACGGGACTCTGCGTTCCTCATACTTGCGATAGAGCCAGGGCGCGAAGAGGTAATACCTCGCCCGTGTTTGGAGAGTGCTGGTGCCGGGGAAGAATAGGTCGGCGAAAGCATCGCGTATCGTACCCAATCCCAGTTCATCGCGCGTGTCGCGCTCCTTGAAGAGCGCGACGATCTCCATCATCTTGCGTCGGTCTTCCTCAGAGAAGTCGATCCAGGCGATGGATGATTGCAGCATCGTTCTTCCTTCCGCCCTTGTGCAGAGTCACTCAATAGCCAATCGGCTCAGCTTCCGCCCAGACCGGAGGCAATCTTGCTCAGGACCGAATGGGCCAGGAACGCCCTAGAAGGGTATCTCGCCCTCTTCTTCACCCGGTTCTTCGGAACCTGCGTAGAGCTGCGTGCCGAACATCCTGGCGAACCCAGTCCACCCATTCTCAGAGATTGGTTCGCTCTCAACAGCGTCGAGAAATCCTCGGATGTCTCCGTCCGTCCAGTCGGCGTGATGTAGTGCCACGGCCTCCAGTGTCTTCGGTACGACGGGAGACCCTCGCTCCAGCGCCCCGTGGTGGGCGAGGATGGCGTGCAGCAGGCGGTTGCGAAGATCTTGTGGGAAACCCGAGATGCTATCGATCGCGTCTGGACCATCAATGCTCCCTCAACAACGTGGTCGATGAGTCTCCCCTCGTCGGTGAGATCGAGAACAGGACCCAGCCACAGATGCGATAGCCGAATCGCGCTGCCCTTGCCATTGAATCACCACTCGCCCTCGAAGTAATCCAGATCGATCGCTTTCAGGACATAGGTTTCCACCTCACTTACACCCACACCGTGGTCAATCATCAACTCTGCCAGTTCTTCGCCGTCGATCAGCACGATCCTCCGATCGAGCCTATCCGCGAAGTCCCTGGCATCCGGTGAGAATCGTGAGGTCGTGACTAGAACCCCCTTCCTGGCTTTCTCGCCTTGCAGGCTCCCGGCGAAACCCTGCACAACAGGCCTGCCAACAGTGTCTTTCCACCGTTTGGCCTGAACATAGACCGCATCCAAGCCAAGTTTGTCCTCCTTGATGATGCCGTCTATTCCACCATCTCCGCGCCCGCCTATCGCTCGCCCGGCGTCAGACCTCGAGCCTCCGTACCCCATGGCCACTAGAAGGTCTACCACGAGCTTCTCGAAGAAACCGGGATCACAGGCACGCACCCGCTCGAGCAGCTCTTGCGCTAGTTGGCTTCTCAGCCCCCTGTGGCTCGACTCGAGAAGCTCTTGCGGCGTCAGTTGACCTTCCCAGACATCCTCTTCCTCATCAGCTCTCTGCTTGGGCGCACGGAACTCTATGAACTCCGGGAAGCGATCCAAGAGCTTGATGTCGATTTCCGAAGGTTCTTCCTGAAGAACCTCAACACCGCGGTCAGTGATCCGGAATCTCCCCCGTCCCGTGTACTCAAGCAGCCCTGCCTTCTTCAGATACGTGCGCGCCCACCCGACCCTATTGTCGAACTTCGGCTGCCTGCCACTGGAGAGCCGTTCCTTTCTCTCCTCGTCCGACAGACCGAGTTGAGCGGCCAAGGCATCCACAGCCTCGCTTAGAGTATGCTGCTGGCGGTCACCGGTAAGCGCCAGCAGCGGCAGCATGACAGTCTGAAAACCCGGAATGCTCATCCCTTATCCCCCGTTGAGATTCGTGCGAATACCGCACGGGCTGCCGCCAGTGCACAAACAGCTACCCCCGACATGCGGGACGGCCGGAGCGAAGAGGAGACGTTGTAGTGGCGCCGCCTAACAACTCACCTCTCCATTATAGCACTACCTTTGCTGCTTGTCAATACGTCATGCACAGGCGTGCCGAGATTCAGACCTTGCCACACAGCCACACCCTCCCGGAGGTTTGGAACCTCCGGGAGGGTCGATTGTACGGGCGGGGCGCATCCCCTTCGACTTCGCTCAGGGCAGGCTTCGATACGCTGCTGCGCATCTATCCTTCGTCAGTACTTCGGTACGGCCTTCGGCCTACTCAGCATGCAGCTGAGGACGCAGCTCAGGATGCACCCGTCTGGTCTGGCCGAGACCTTGCCGCCCCAACGGGCGGTCGGGAGAGCCCTAGAAGGGGAGCTGTTCCACCTCGTCGTCTGCTTCAGGCGACTCCACAGGCCCGGGGTAAAGCAGCGTCCCAAACATCTTGGCGTATCCCGTCCAGCCCTCCGCCGAGGGAGGTTCACTCTCCACGGCGTCGAGGAAGCCACGGATGTCTCCGTCCGTCCAGTCGGCGTGGTGTAGCGCCAGGGCTTCCAGCGTTTTGGGCAGTACGGGAGAGCCCTTATCCAGCGCCCCATGGTGGGCCAGGATGGCGTGTAACAGGCGGTTGCGAAGGTCTTGAGGGAAACCTGCGATGCTGTCCATGGCGCGTTGCGCCACTAACGCCCCCTCCACCACGTGCTCCACGAGTCTGCCCTCGTTCGTGAGATCCAGCACCGGGCCCATGGTGTACGAGGTGGCCTTTCCCACGTCGTGCAGTATCGCCGCCGTGAGGAGCAGGTCGCGATCGATCTCAGGGTGCTCGTCGGCAGCGAAAGAACAGAGCCTGACCACGCCCAGGGTGTGCTCCAGCAGCCCGCCGATACAGGCGTGATGGTACCTCTTGGCGGCCGGCGCCTTGTTGAAGGTGACGGCGAACTCCTCGGCCCCGAACAGTTGCTCAAGCAGCTCAGAAAGGTAGGGGTCCTTGACTGTTGCCCGCACCTGCAACAACTCCTCTCGCATCTCCTCCCGGTCTCGCTTGGCCTGGGGCAGGAAGGGGGAGAAATCCCGGATTTCCACAGGCTGGAGGCGCTCGATGCGGATCTGGCGAGACCCAGCAGGATACTCCTCCACGGTGCCGTAGATGCGGACGCCAGAGCCCACCTCCAGTTGCTCCATCAGCTCAGGGGTGAGGTCCCAGTAGCGGGCCTCTATGCGGCCCGTACTATCGGCCAACATGGCCCTGAGGTAGGGGTCCCCCTTCTTGGTCTTGTCAAGCCTCGATTCGGCCAGCAGGTAGACTTGGCCGCTGATAGTTCTTCCGATCTCCAGGTCCTTGATGGGTACTCTGGCCATGTTTCTTCCTTTCCTCCGTGACGCGGACAGAAGCGCCCGACCCCGCTCAGATCGTGTCAGAGGTCTTGCCCGCGACGCCGTCCAGCGGGTCCAACAATCTCACTCGTTTGTCGTAGTTCAGCAAGCACAGGACCGACCTGGGCCGTTGTCCCAGCAGTTGCTCCACCGCAGCCACGTACCGCTGCGCCTGGGCCAGGTAATCCTCCTCAGCCAGCAA
>Ga0307378_10012524_pt1 | contig 10815 bp, 8 predicted proteins | sample UN1MG_FD_202238 | JGI IMG/M metagenome (GOLD analysis project Ga0307378, IMG submission 202238) | Soil microbial communities from Risofladan, Vaasa, Finland - UN-1 | ecosystem: Environmental > Terrestrial > Soil > Coastal area > Acid sulfate soil | place: Finland: Risofladan, Vaasa | collected...
TGGACGCTGCCCGAGACAGTGATGGGGGATATGCGTAGCCCCCATCGCTGGCTGAAGCGGGCAGCGTCCCCATCGTCCCCCGCAATCGGGAGAAGAAACCCTTCTTTTCCTAGAGGATTCCTATATAATAGATTTTTTCGAGGAGGTCCCCGTGAATTTGAAAGCACGATTTCAAACGGTTCTCATCCTTTCAATGGTCCTGGGCTTGATCGTCTCGAGCCAGGCCCGCGCTCAGGCCCGGCAGGCCCCGCCGCCGGAATACAAGGAGCTCGTCGCGGCTTATGACATCAAGGACACTTCGGCCCGGGTCAAGGAATTCGAAAGGATCAAGGCCGCTTACCCGAACAGCCAGTACACGGAAGCGATCGATGGCAGCATCGTGGAGGCCAAGGTCGAGCTGGCCGATACCATGGATTCCATCCTCGCCCTTCAGAAGGACCTTCTGGCCAAGGGCCGAGGGCCGGCCCGCCTCCAGAACCCCACCGAGGCGGCGGACCAGATCCTCCGGCATCCGAAGCTCGGGACTTTCGACAAGGCCGCAGTCCTGACCGTCGTCCTGAAATACAAGGAAGATGCCCTCAAGGCCGCCGAGGACCCCGCGACCTACGAGGGGATCCCCGAGAACCGGCGGGATTACTTCAAGACCCAGTTCGTCAACGGCTTCGGGATCCTGGCGGCCAAGGCCTACTTGAACGCCGGGGACGCGACCCAGGCCATGGCGGCGCTCGAAGGCTATCGGAAGGCCGGCGGCGCGGCCGGCGGCAACTATCAATATGTTCTGGCTGGCGTCAAGGAGAAGATGGGCCGGGTCGACGAGGCCTATAACGCCTATCTCACGGCGGCCGTCGAAAATTTCGAGGACTCGAAGGACCGGGCCGAAGGGCTCTACGTCAAGATCAACGGCGGGGCCGACGGCTTCGAGGCGGCGCTCGAGGCCAAGCTCAAAGCCCTTCCGTTCCACCCGGAGGCGTTCAAGGCTCCGGCCGGTTGGAAAGGCAGAGCGGTTCTCGCCGAGCTCTTCACGGGTTCGGAGTGCCCGCCCTGTGTCGGCGCCGACCTCGGCTTCGACGGGCTCATCGAGTCCGTCCCGGCGAAGTACCTGGTCGTCCTCGTCTATCATTTGCCCATTCCACGGCCGGACCCGATGATGAACCCGGCCGCCAAGTTGCGTCAGGAGTTTTATGGCGTCAACAGCACGCCGACGGTTTTCTTTGACGGAACGAACAAGATGGTCGGGGGAGGGAACCGCGGCATGGCCGAGGGCAAGTTCGCGGAGTACAAGGCCGCCGTCGAACGGCTCCTGTCAACCGCCCCGGAGGTCTCGCTGAAAGTCCGGGCTTCCCTGGCCGGCGAGACGGTCAAGGCCGCCTTGGAGTTCGATAAGGTCGTGCCGGGCGCCGATTATCTCGTCGCCCTCGTCCAGGGCGAGCAGGAACACAAGGGCTCGAACGGATTGCTCTCCCACAAGATGGTCGTCCGCGACCTCCTCGCGATCGACCCGGCTGCGACGAAAGCGGCGGCATTCGACCTGGCCGCTTCGGAAAACGGCGCCGACGCCTATCTGACCGAGTTCGAGAAGACCTACACGCGGGTCCCGAACTTCAAGTGGGCCGTCCGGCGCAACGCCATCGCGCGTCAAGGCCTTAAGGTCGTCTTTTTCGTCCAGGACAAGGAGACCAAGAAAGTCCTCAACGCCGTCATCGCCGACGTCAAGTAGGGGTGGCTGACTTTCCGGGGCCGTTGGGGTAATATCCCCTTGGCGCGAGCCGCGACGGCCATGGAAAGATACAGGATCCTGCCCCACACGGCCGATGGCAAGTTCCAAGCCTTCGGCCGGACGCTCGAGGAGGCGTTCGGGAACGCCGCCCTGGCCCTGTCGTCGTTCATGTGGGATTGGTCGAAGGTCGAACCGAGGGTCCGTCATTTCGTCCACGTCAAGGGTATCGACAGGGAGCAGCTCCTGGTCAAGTTCCTCGGCGAAACCATCTACCTTTTCGAGACCAAGCAGTTCCTCCTGGCAAGAGTCGACGGGCTCAGGATACGCCCGGAATTCGAGGGTTTCAGCCTCGAGGCCCTTTTGGGGGGCGACACGATCTCCGACCGCTACGCGCTCTTTGGCGACGTCAAGGCCGTGACCTACCATGAGCTGAAGATCGAGGAGTGCGGCGGCTTCACCGTCCAGGTCGTCGTGGACATGTGAGGAAAGCCATGGAGCTTCGGAAGATCAGCGACAACATCTGGGAGATCCCGAAACAGGGCGAAATGAAGGTCCCGGCGGTCATCTACTCATCGGCCCGGCTGCTCGACGACATCCGCCGCGACAAGACCCTGACCCAGGCCCGGAACGTGGCCTGCCTGCCCGGCATCGAACGGATGTCCTACGTCATGCCCGACGCCCACCAGGGCTACGGATTTCCGATCGGCGGCGTCGCCGCCTTCGACCTCGACGCGGGCATCATCTCGCCGGGCGGGGTCGGCTACGACATCAACTGCGGTGTCCGCCTTCTCAAGACCGATTACACGGAGACGGACGTCGCCGGAAAGCGCAAGGAGCTCCTGGCCGAGATCTTCAAGGAGGTTCCCGCGGGAGTGGGGAAGGGGGGGGTCACCAAGCTCAGCCGGGGCGTCCTCAAGGAGATCCTGGTCAAGGGCGCCGAGTGGGCCGTCGAGAACGGCTACGGACGGAAAGAGGATCTCGAGCGGACCGAGGAGTACGGCCGGATGAAGGACGCCGACGCCGACGCCATTTCCGACCGGGCCATGGAGAGAGGCCTTCCCCAGCTCGGGACATTGGGTTCGGGAAACCACTTCCTGGAGATTCAGAAGGTCCATGAAGTCTACGACGAGGTCGCGGCCCGGGCGTTCGGCATCCGCGGCGCCGGCCAGGTCCTGGTCATGATCCATTGCGGCAGCCGGGGGTTCGGCCACCAGGTGGCTACCGATTACATCGAATCCATGGAGAACGCCTTCGGGGTCAAGGACCTGCCCGACCGCGAGCTCGTCCATGCTCCTTTTAAGTCCGTTCAGGGCCAGCAGTATTACCGGTCGATGTGCGCCGCGGTCAACTATGCCTTCGCCAACCGCCAGATGATCGCCCACTGGGTCCGCGAGGTCTTCGCACGGGTCCTGGGCAGTTCCGAGGGGATGGACCAGGTCTACGACGTCTGCCATAACGTGGCCAAGGTCGAGACGCACGAAGCGGGGGGACGATCGAGGCGGCTCGTCGTCCACCGGAAGGGAGCGACACGGAGCTTCGGCCCCGGCCGGCCCGAGATCCCCGAGTGTTACCGCTCCGTGGGCCAGCCGGTCATCATCCCCGGCAGCATGGGGACCTCGTCTTTCATCCTGGCCGGGACGTGGGAGGCCGAGGGGCTGAGCTTCGGCTCTACCGCCCACGGCGCCGGCCGGGTCATGTCCCGGCACGAGGCCGTCCGCCGTTTCCGCGGCGAGAGGATCCGGGACGACCTGGCCCGCAAGGGGATCGAGCTCAGGTCGACGAGCTGGAAAGGCGTCGCCGAGGAGGCCCCCGAGGCCTACAAGGACGTCGACGAGGTCGTCCGCGTCTCCCACGAGGTCGGCCTCGGCCGCCTCGTGGCCAAGGTCGTCCCGATCGGAGTCATGAAGGGCTAGACCTTGACCGGGGGCTTTCCCGGATCCGAGGAGCTCCGTCGGCCGCGGCCGGTTTTTGCCGCAGTCTTGCCCAGGAGAGACTCGGCGCTTAAACAGTTCAAAATGTCGCCGGGCCCGAGCCAGGCCCGGCGGGCGATGCCCAGGCCGAAACGCATCATGGCCAGCCCATCCGCGAAGTGCGTATCGGTCCCCATCGTGATCTTGACGCCTTTTTCTTTGGCCTTTTTGAGGTGGAGCTCGTCGAGGTCCAGCCGGTCGCAATAGGAGTTGAGCTCGAGCGCCTTGCCGAGGCGGGCCGCCCCGTCGATGACCCTTTCGATGTCCACATCGTAGCCTTCGCGTCCGGAGATCAGCCGGCCCGTCGGATGGGCGATCGTCCGGACGTAGGGATTCTCCAGGGCCTTGAGCATCCGCTCGGTCACGTTCTTCTTGAAACCCGAATGGACGGCGGCGACGACGAAGTCCAGCCGGCCGAGGAGTTCGTCGGGGAAATCCAGGGAACCGTCGGTCCGAATGTCGACTTCGCTTCCCTTGAGGATGCGGAACCCCTTGAGCGTTCTGTTGAACGCCTCGATCTCTTCGATCTCGGCCGCGAGCCGGTCCGCCGCCAGGCCGTGGGCGTAATTGGCCGCCTGGGAGTGGTCGCAGATCGCGACGTAGGAGTAGCCCATCTTCCGGGCCAGGCCGACGACCTCGGCCAGGGACAGGTCGCCGTCGCTTGCCCGGGTGTGGACGTGGAGGTCGCCCTTGATGTCCCCGGTCTCGACGAGACGCGGCAGGCGGCCTTCCCGGGCGAGTTCGACCTCGCCGCGGTCCTCGCGCATCTCCGGCGGCACCCAGGGCATCTTCAGGACCCGGTAACAGTCCTCCTCCTCCCGGGACGCCAGGCGCTTCGCGCCGCGGAAGACCCCATATTCGGAGATCTTGAGACCGCGGTCCTTGGCCAGGCCGCGGAGTTTGATGTTGTGGGCCTTGGAGCCCGTGAAGTAGAGAAGCGCGGCTCCGTAGGCCGATACGTCGACGATCCGAAGATCGACCTGGCGCTCGGTTTCGCCGGCCCGGACGACGATCGAACCCTTGGTCTCGCCGGCCGCCAGGACGTGGACGGTGTCCGGGTGGCGGGCGAAATAGCGGACGATCTCCGCCCCGTTTTTTCCGCAGGCCAGGATATCGATGTCGCCGACGGTCTCTTTCATGCGGCGGAGGGACCCGGCGGCCGAGACACGGCTGATGCCGGGCGCTTTTTCGAGATAGGCGATGACCTCGTCGGCGACGCGGGCGGCCTCGCAAATGGAGATCCGTTCGGCCCCGCGCTCCCGGGCCTCGATGCCCTTGCGGATGTTCTCGACCTTCTTCTCGCCCATGCCGGGGAGCCCGGCCAGCGAGCCGTCGGCGATCGCGCGCTTGAGGCCGGCGAGGTCCTTGACGCCGAGCCCCTTGTGCATAAGGTGGACGGTCTTGCCGCCGAGACCCTGGATCTCGAGCAGGCCGAGCAGGCTCTCGGGGACATCCTTCATGACCTCGGCGTATTTCATCATCTTCCCGGTCTCGAGATATTCTAAGATCTTCTTGGCCAGCCCCTCGCCGATGCCGGGGACCGTTTCGAGCTGGCCCTGCCGGGCCACCTCACCGACGTCTCCGGTCATGTCCTGGAGGATGCGGGAGGCCTTCCGGTAGGCGACGACCTTGAAGCCCGTCTCGCCCCGGATCTCGAGGGCGTCGGCGATCTTGTCGAACATCCCGGCGATTTCCCGGTTCTTCATCGACTTTCTTTCTCCCCAAAGGAACTGAACGATATCATACACGAAAGCCCGCCGTGCGCGCGATAGCGGGAGCCCGGAAAAGACCCTTTCGGCCGGTTCGGGCAGGGATCATTCGGGCGAGGAGACCTTGATCCGAGCGTATGCAACTTGCGGAGGGAGCCGATCGTTGTATTAAAAAAGGAGGGTTCCATGAATAAAGCCCGTTCTATCAAAGCGTTTCTCGCGTTATCGGCCATCGCGGCCGTCGGCCTCATGGCCTTTCAAAGCCGCGAGGATGATCCGGCCAAACAGATCGACAGCCTGAAAAAGCAGGTGGCGGTTCTCGAATACCGCGTCGAAAAGCTGGAGGCCGCTATTCAAAAGATAACGGTCTCGATCCCTCAGGGATTTCCCGAGCTCAAGCAGCTGCCCAAGGGTTGGCAGAGGCGGGAGTTCAACGGCATTCCTTATTACATCATTCCCATTGATACGGGCGTGAAGGTCCAGACGCTCGAAAAACGCTGATCCCCGAGGCCCCTCCGCGGCCAACGAAGCGGCGGGCCGATTTGACAATTCTTTCGCCGCCTCTTAAGGTAGAGGCGCCATGAAAGTCGTTCTGGCCGGCTACAACGTCGACGGCGCCGTCCTCGACGAGCTCAAGAAGAATTCTCCGCCTCGCGAGGATGTGACGCCCGAAACCTTGTCCGCGTCCTACGCCCGGATCTCCCGCGATCCGCGACCGGTCGACGAGCTCAGGGCCGCGGCCCGGGCCGAGGTCGACCGGGCCCGGCGCTCCAATCAATCCATCATCTTCAAGATGGGGCACCACTCCGTAGCCGAGCATGCCGTCTTTAATTTCGACGTCATCGGCGTGAGCCGGCTGGCCATCGAGGAGATCGAGCGCTTCCGGCTCTGCTCCTTCACCGAGAAGTCGCAGCGCTACATCACCCTGGGCGCGGATTTCGTCATCCCCGAAGAGGTGCGCCGGGCGGGGAGGGAGGAACTCTTCGTCGGAACGGTCAAGGCCCAGAACGCCCTCTATCACCGGCTCTACGAACGCCTCAAGCCGTTCGTCTTCGGGAAATACGCGGACGCCGCCGCCAACCCGAAAAACCACGCCGTCCTCGACGGCTGGGCCAAGGAGGACGCGCGCTACATCGTCAGCCTGGCCACGGAGGGCCAGCTGGGCCTGACCATCAACGCCCGCAACCTGGAGCTCCTCATCCGGCGTTTCGCCGCCAAAGACCTCGAGGAAGTCCGGGCGCTCAACCTGAAATTATTCGAGCTGGCCAAGGGCGTCGCACCGTCCATCATCCTATTCACCGACCGGGGCGAATTCGACGCGGAAACATATCCCGACATCGCCGCGGCCGCGGCCAGGTGGCCGACGCCGGAGCGGGGAGGGAAGACGGGCAAACCCGGGTCGAAGGACGTCGTCCTGGCCGGCATCCCGGCCGACGGCGACGCGGCCGTCGTCGCCGCCCTGCTCCACACGGTCACGCGCCTCTCTTATCGGGAATGCCTGGACCTGGCGAAAAAGGCCGGGGCTTCGGCCCGGAAGGACATCGTCCGCCGGGCCTTCAAGCGAATGGAGTTCTATGATTTCCCGCCGCGCGAATTCGAGCACGCCGAGCTCGTGTACGACCTCGTCGTCTCCGCTTCGTGCTTCGCCCAGCTCAAGCGGCACCGGATGGCCACCTTGACCTGGCAGCGCTACGATCCCGGCCTGGGCGTGACCGTCCCGCCATCGGTCCTGGAGATCGGCGCCGAGAAAGAATTCCGAGCCGTCATCGACCGGACGAACGAGACACACGCCGTGCTCGAAAAGGAGATCGGTCCGGCGGCGGATTATGTCCTGACCAACGCCCACAGGCGCCGGGCCCTGCTCAAGGTCAACGTCCGCGAGCTTTACCACATTTCCCGGCTCCGGGAGGACGGCACGGCCCAGTGGGAGATCCGGCGGGCCGCGGCCGAGATGTCGCGTCTGGCCAAAAAAGCCCTGCCCCTCACGTGCCTCATGCTCGGCGGAAAAGACGCCTATCCCGAGACCTACGCCAAGGTCTTCGGCCGTCCACCGAAGATGTCTCCCCCCAAGATATTTCAATAAACCGGGAAAAGGGACGGGGCGTTCAGCCGGTCCGGGTTCCGTTTTTCCGCCCGAGGGCGAAGACCGCTGCGATGAGCGCAACGAACGCGCCCGCCGCTCGGGCCGCGTCGACGGGGGACAGGCCGTGCCAAGTCATTCTCCCGGCGACGTCGACGGCGTGAAAAGACAGCACGCTCGTGAACGACACCGAAAGGTAGGCGGCCAGCCCGATCCCGACCCACCACAACGAGACGTGAGAGCCGGGTTTCCTGAGCGCCCTTATAAAGAGGAAGAAGAGCCCCAACGCCGCCGCGGCCACGGCGGCCATGAGCGCTTTCTGGAAGGGCTTGCGAAGTTCGTAAAAGTTTTCCTCCTCGGCCAGCCGGCGGCCCCACGCGGCCAAGTGCCCGACCACGCCGGAGAGTTCGAGAAAGGCGCTGAGGAGGAAGACCGCCGTGAACGCCAGCCAGGTCATCCGGTCCCTTTTTTCCCTCAGGGACGCCTCCGGGATTTTGCGGCCGGCCTTCACCCGGCAGAGGGCCGCCGAAGAGACGAGGAGGAGGAAAATGGTGGGATGGGCCCACGGCGAGGGCCTGCGCCGCGAACCCTTTCCGGCCGCCTTGGCCGCGGCGGACTCGGCGGCGGTCAAATAATAATAGACCTTGGATTTATTGAGTCCCAAGTTTTCTGGGCCCGCGGCGTCCCTCTTGACCGGCATCAGCTTCGTGCTGACGGCCCGTGTCCCGTCCGGCCATCGGCCCGTCGGGCTAAGGAAAATGATAGCGGAAGCGAAGGCCATGTCCTCCCGCTCCGGGATTTCGAAGATGAACGAATAAGTCTCGCCCCCGCTGGCGGCCCGCGCCGGCCCGGAGGAGGCGAGATATCCCCGGATCCTCCGGTCGGGTCCCGCCCGGTGAAGAGTGCAGCTGATCTGCGTCTCCTCGACGGACCGATCCAGCTTGACCCGGATCTCGAGCGGCTGCCCGACGACCGCGGCCGCCGGCGCGTCTACGGTGAGCCAGCCGGGGCGGCGTTCCGTGTGGTCGAGGAGAGCCCAGGTCGCGGCGAAGATGAAGACAAGGGCGACGACGATCCCCGCGCGCCGTGTTTGTCTTGTCAGTTCCGTCTCCATTCCGGGCCTGGCGCGATGACGGCCGGATCAGGCCCCGGGTTCTAGAACGAAGACGCGCCGCCCCCTGACTTCGATGCGGCCTTCGAAGTAGAGCCGGACGGCTTCCGGGTAGATCCGGTGCTCTTCGACCAGGATCCGGGCGGCCAGGATTTCCTCCGTGTCGTCCGGGAGGACGGGCACGACGGCCTGGAGGATGATGGGGCCCATGTCGACCTCGGCCGCGACGAAGTGGACCGTGCATCCGGAAAAGCGGACGCCCCAGTCGATGGCTTTCTGCTGGACGTGGAGACCGGGGAAAGACGGCAGAAGCGCGGGGTGAATGTTGACCAGCCGGTGTTTGAAGGCCTCGCAGAACTCCGGCGTGAGGACTTTCATGTAACCGGCCAGGCAGACGAGGTCGATCTCCCTTTCGTCGAGCTGGCCGATGATCGCTCTGTCGTAATCTTCGCGGCTGGCGAAAAGTTTGGGGTTGAGGGCCAGGGTCTCGAGGCCCCATTCGCGGGCCTGGCCGAGACCCGGGGCATCCTCTTTATTGCTGAAGACGAGCCCGATGTCCGCGTTGATGTCTCCCCTCCGGATGGACTCGCGGATGGCCATGAAGTTCGAGCCGCGGCCGGAGAGGAAGACGGCGATGCGGCCCCTTTTGCGGGGACTCCGGAAGACGATGTCGTCCATGATCCCTCCCTAGATCCGGACCTTGAAATAATTCGGCAGGGCGTCTTTCCAGGCCCGGAAAGCTTTTTCGACGGGGAGGCGAAGGAGCGTTCGGCCCCGATGCTCGACCGCGATCGCGGCGCCGCACGTCTCGCCGATGGCCCTGACCGGGACCTCCTTCCGCCGGGCCAAGTCCCGCAGACCGTCGAGGTCCTTTTTCCGGCAGGTCATGAGGATCCGGGATTGGGCCTCTCCGAAGAGCAGGGTGTCGGGGCGAATGGCGTCCTCGAGGGCGACGGAACAGCCGACGTGTTTCCGGCCGTGGAAGGCGCATTCCGCGAGGGCTACCGCCAGGCCTCCCTCGGAAAGGTCGTGGGCTGACCGGACCAGCCCGGCTGCGATGGCGGCCAGGCAGAATTCTTGATGGCGTTTTTCGCGCTCCAGGTCGATCGAAGGCGGAGCCCCGGCCTCGAGGTCATGGATGAGCCGGAGGTATTCCGATCCGCCCAGCTCTTCACGGTTTTCTCCGATGAGCACGATGACATCCCCGGCGGCCTTGAATCCGGGGCTGACGGCCTTGCGGATGTCGTCGAGGAGGCCGACGATCCCCAGCACGGGCGTCGGATGAATGGACAGCCCCTCCGTGTCGTTGTAGAAGCTGACGTTGCCGCCGGTGACCGGGATGTCGAAGGTCCGGCAGGCCTCGGCCAGGCCTTCGACGGCCTGCTCGAACTGCCACATGACCTCGGGTTTTTCGGGGTTGCCGAAATTCAGGCAGTTGGTGACGCCGATCGGCCGGGCGCCGACGCAGGCCAGGTTGCGGCAGGCTTCGGCGACGGCGATCTTGGCTCCCGTTCTCGGGTCGAGCCGGGTATAAAGGGAATTTCCGTCCAACGTGATGGCCAGGGCCTTTTTCGAACCCTTGAGCCGCAGCAAGGCCGCGTCCGCCCCGGGCAGGAAGACCGTGTTGACCTGGACCATGTGGTCGTACTGCCGGAACACCCATTCCTTGTCGGCGATCGTGGGAGAGGCGAGCAGTCTCAGGAAGACGTCGTCATAATCCTGGGGAAGAAGCAGTGCCGGAAGGGACGTTCTGCCGGCCGGGGCGGCGGGCGCCTGGCTCGGCCTGCGGTAGGCGGGGCAGAGGTTGACGACGGCGTCGACCGGGATGTCGACGACGACCTCGCCCTTGAAGCTGATCCGGGCCCGGCCGCCCTCGACGACCTCGCCGATGACAGGTGCGTCCAGGTCCCATTTGGCGAAGACCGCCTGGACCGCCGGGACTTTTTCAGGAGTGGCCACGAGGAGCATGCGCTCCTGCGATTCCGAGAGCAGGATCTCGTAAGGGGTCATGCCGGCTTCGCGCTGGGGGACCTTGTCGAGGTCAACGACGATCCCCATGCCGCCCTTGGCTGCCATCTCGGTCGTCGAACACGTCAGGCCGGCGGCGCCCATGTCCTGGATACCGACGATAAGACCGCGGTCCATGACCTCGAGACAGGCCTCGAGCAGGAGTTTCTCCTTGAAGGGGTCGCCGACCTGGACGTTCGGCCTCTTGTGCTCTGTCTCCT
>Ga0307378_10012525_pt1 | contig 10814 bp, 13 predicted proteins | sample UN1MG_FD_202238 | JGI IMG/M metagenome (GOLD analysis project Ga0307378, IMG submission 202238) | Soil microbial communities from Risofladan, Vaasa, Finland - UN-1 | ecosystem: Environmental > Terrestrial > Soil > Coastal area > Acid sulfate soil | place: Finland: Risofladan, Vaasa | collected...
CGTACCTTCCTTGGAAGATATCTTCATCCAGACGATCGAAAAGCAGGACACAGGAGCACAGCGGTGATCACACGGATCCGGCCGGTGGTGCGCAAGGAGTTCCGGCAAATCTTTCGTGACAAACGAAGTCTTGGAGTCATTCTGTTTATCCCCCTGTTCCTTCTGGTCATGTTCGGTTACGCCGTCAGCCTGGATGTACGAAACATCCCGATCGGTGTGCTGGACCTGGAGAATAGCAGGGAGAGCCGCGAGTTCCTGCGAGCCTTCGAGAACAACGAGTACTTCGATATCCGGTACTATTTACTGAGTTATAGCCAGATCGACGAGATGATGGAGGAGGGGGAGATTAAAGTTGCCCTGGTAATCCCCCGCGATTTCACAAGGAAGCTTTGGAGGGAGAATACCTGCGAGGTGCAGATGCTCCTGGACGGGTCGAATCCCACTGAAGCCTCAACTATGCTCGGATATTTGGAAGTGATCAGTCGAAGTTATTCCGCCGAGATTACAGCAGTAATCAACGCAAATCTGAGCTATGCGGGAGGCCGGCCGCCGGTCCCGCTGGATTTCCGTCCCCGGGTTTGGTACAACCCCGAGCTGAGAAGCTCCGTGTTCCTGATACCGGGGCTGATCACATTCATCCTGGTCATTACCGCAGTGGTGAGCACAGCGCTGAGCATCGTGAGGGAGAAGGAAAGGGGCACCATGGAGCAGATCCTGGTCTCACCCTTGCACCCGCTGGAGCTGGTCGTCGGCAAGACCATACCTTATGTCCTCATCTCCCTGATCTCCGCTTTCGGAGTCTTGGGAGTGAGTTATCTTCTGTTCGGTGTGACCGTTCACGGAAGCTATTTACTGCTGCTCCTGGTCATGTTGCTGTTTCTGTTGAGCTGCTTGGGGCTGGGAATCTTGATCTCGACGATTTCAGCGACGCAGCAGGTGGCTTTTACTCTGGCGGTGCTCATTACGGTTCTACCGTCCTTTTTGCTCTCCGGGTTCGTGTTTCCAATCCGCAATATGCCTTGGATCATCCAGGCGATCACCTACCTGATACCGGCACGCTACGCCCTGGAAGCCCTACGCGGCATCATCATCAAAGGCTCGGGGCTGCTGTCCTTCTGGCAGGCAGTGCTGGGTCTGGTTGTATTTTCTGCGGCCACCCTGGCTTTGAGCACTTTCAGGTTGAGGAGAGCCGGCGGTCATGGTTAAAAAAAGACGTATTGGTTGTATCGTACGCAAAGAGTTTCAGCAGCTTCGCCGGGATCGGCGTATCCTTCCCATCGTCTTTATCGCCCCCATTTTACAGCTCCTCATCCTCGGATATGCGGCCAATCTGGACGTACGTGATATTCCCGCAGTTGTGTGCGACCTGGACCGCAGCCGGGAGAGCCGCGAGCTTCAAGAGGCGTTTTTTGCCTCCGGATATTTCCGGCCCGCTTCATTCGTGGAAAATTATAAACAACTCGAGGCGCGATTGAAAAACGGGGAAGCAACGATTGGGATCGTGATCCCGCAGGGCTTCGGCCGAAGGCTCGCGGCCGATACCGGCCCGCAACTGCAGCTGTTCGGTGACGGCTCGGAATCCAGTCTCGCGGTTATCGCCTTGAACTACGCATCGATCATCGTGGACCGTTACTACAACCGCTATCTCCTCGATCGGCTTGGAGGTCTTCCTACATCCATGAAACCTGTACAGCCAGACCTCAAGATCAGGATCTGGTACAATCCTGAGCTGAAGAGTCGGAACTTCATGGTCCCGGGGATACTGGCCATGCTCTTGATGGTCATGACCATGATGCTCACTTCTCTCGCCATAGTGAAAGAGAAGGAGGTAGGCACCCTCGAACAACTGATCGTGACCCCGATTCGTCCTTTCCAGTTGGTGGTGGGAAAGCTTGTCCCCTTCATCTTGATCGGAACTGTGGACATTGCCCTGGTGATCCTGGTGGCACGGCTTCTGTTCGGCATCATGATCGCGGGAAGCGTGTTTCTGCTGTTCGCGCTCTCCGGAGTGTTTCTCATCTCCACCCTGGGAATAGGACTGCTGGTCTCCACCGTGTCCAAGACCCAGCAGCAGGCTATGATGACGTCGGTTTTCTTCGTCATGCTCCCCATGATCATTCTCTCCGGCTTCGTGTTTCCGATCGAGAACATGCCGCAACTGATCCAGTACGCCACCCTTGTTTTGCCTCTGCGGTACTACTTCATTATTGTACGGGGGATTTTCCTGAAAGGTGCCGGAATTGCCGAGCTGTGGGATGAAACCCTGATCCTGTTCGGCATCGGTGTGCTGATACTGGTCGTGAGCGCCCTGCGTTTCCGCAAGCGGCTCGAATAGCGCTTTAAAAGCGAACCGTTAATCGCCGAACGCTTCTTTATAGAGATCGACTGCTTTTCTAATGATGTTCACCGCCTCCGGCCTGGAACAAATTTCCATTACCGAAGTCTTTGAGTGCTCGAGGGCTTTATACACATCGAAGAAATGCGACACTTCATCCACCGTGTGCTGCGGAATATCCGAGATGTCCTGTAACCCGTTGTACACCGGGTCTTTGAAAGGGATAGCGATCATCTTTACAACCCCGTTAGGATAGCATTCCACTGGGTATTTCGATGATCGCAATGAAATGCTCCGCCTGGATCAGTCGGATGTCGATATCGTGCCAGGGATTCACTAAACACCCACTGTGTCGGCCATAATCGAGGCTGATCGCCACCAGGTGTAGTACTCGGACTGCAGCTGCTTTTCAGAGGGGAAGGGGTAGAATTGCAGTCCTTGACCGCTACCCACAAAAATCCCCGTCTGCACGGTCCTGAAGGAAAACGCTTGTGGGTGGATACGATCTACGATTTTTGTAGGTTTGTTCGGATTGTCTCGAAGCTGAATCAGGCAGTCCCGCAGGTGTTTAACGGCGTGGTACGGGAGGTCCTGAATGTTTCCGGTCTCCGGATTCTCCGCCAAGTCTCCGAGACGGAGGTCGACGAAGCAGATCTTTGGAATGGAGATCAAGCTTTTCGGATCGGTGACGTGGAGAGTGAACTTTTTTGGATCCAGAGAGCTGACAATCCGCGGATGAACTGGACATATCTCCTGATAGAGGTGGTACTTCTGAGAGTATTCCGGGATATCCCTGGAAGGCTCGATCTCCATGACCCGTCCGTCGGGGGTAACCAGATAGAGGCTGCGGATTGCATCCAGAGGTATCTGTTCTAAAACCCTGTAGATCGCGGCGTACACCGAATGTTTCGGCTCCCCGTTTACATGGGGCACGCATCTTCGCTCGACATCCTTCAGCTCGAAAGGTGTTTTTCTTAGATCTCCCAGGGAAAAGAACATCGCCTGGCCGCGAGTGCGTTTTGACGTCCCCACTGCCAGGTAAGTACCAAAGTCTGCAGGTGGCAGCATCGATGCTATCAAGGCTTCCGGTATCAAAGACAAATACAGGTGCACGGCCATGTTCATTTCCTCAATCTACAAATATTATAACTCTTCGGTCGGGTCGGTACAAGTGTTTCTGCTTTAAGGTTGAGATCGAGGAGAATATCCGGATCCGCTTCAGATAGCCGCGGATCCTGCCACGCTGATTTCCGGCAGTTTAATAGCAAGAGGGCCCTGAAATCCGGTGGTGCTCTGTGTTTCCCGGGATAGGTACATCTGGGCCTGAACATCCTTAATGTTCCCTGACACCGAGCCTCCGGTAACGGGGTACCTCTGTCCGTCAGAATCTGTGTAGTAGGCCAGACGGAACTCGCCCCCGAAGTCTCCGGTCAGGGGTTCGGCGATAAAGTCGGAGAAGGCTACCACTTCCAGATGAGCTCCGCGGCGCAGCTCTTCCCTCGCTTTCGATCCCGGGGCTACTGAGAAGTTACGAAAAGCTCCGGTGGGCGGAACCTCCAGGTAGTGACAGAAGCGTAGGGGGCCCCAGTAGCGTTTCAGCAGCCCCGCTTCGACAATTTGTGTTAAGCGCAGGGCCAAACCGTCATAGTCGTAGGGAGCCGAGGATGGGGAGTTCTTGAGGTAGGGTTCCAGGGTTAGATTTATGGCATCTCCGGCGATTTCCTCCCCCTGAATGCTCTCTCCAACCTTTGCCTTGGAGACGCCGGAGTACACGCTCGCCGCCGCCGACTGAGTCAGGTAGTACTGAAAGAAATCGGACACCGGACCCCCAGAGATCAGCACGGGGCAGCGCTTCAGATGGGGAGCGGGCCTGGCCGCAGCACGGTCACGGCAGTATCGAAGCTGCTGCCGAACTTCGGCGGCGAGCGCTTCCGGTTCAAAGTCCGAGAATCTCAAGCTTCTGTGCAGTTCCACTTCCCCGGCCGAACCGCTTGATTCCACGATCAACTCCAAATAGCCCTCGTAGGCATGATAACCGACGTCGAGACCTAGGGAGTTGATGATGCGGGTATCTACCCCATCCAGGAAGAGCTCCGTCGAGTTGATCCGGGCGTCCTCCCCGTCCTCCTGGTCGTAGATGGTCTTGGCGAGGGGAGCAAGCCACTGCTCCAGGGATTGGGCGGTAAAACTGCTCTCCGGAATCTCCAGAGCCTCCGACCCCGGTTCCACCAGGGGATAGTGCTCGTTACGAACGTATTGGGCTGAATCCAAACTCTGTTGTATCAGCGCCCGTATCTCCTCCGAGGTGTAGGTCGGGTGAATCTGAACCAGGACGGAACCACGGTAGCGGTTTGAGCCCTCCTGGAAGTCTCGGTACACGGCAACAGAGGTATGGCGAACATCCTTGGAGCGCTGCATATCCACTTCCCGGCGGATAAAGAACAGCTCCTGTCCCTGGATCTGTCTGTCGATTATCCTCCAGGCACTGATCCCTTCTATGCCGCCCAGGATTTCCTTTAATCGTTTGATCATCATCCCAGCCTCATGACCGTTTTGATATACGGGCCGCCGGAGGAGTTCTTAACAAACTCCTTATACCCTTTCCCGCACATCCCGCTGCCGAAATGCTGCACCTCCCTGGAAACCATGCTCACCGAACCAAGCACATCGGGTACATAGCCGAACATGAATACCGGCGACACGACTTTGCCGGTCAGTTTTCCCTCCCGGATTTCTCTGGCATAGAGGATCTGGCCTTGAATCCCCCAGTTCTTCGGATCTTCCATACCGGAAAGAAATTTCTCCAACAGATAACCCTTCTTTACCGAAGCGATCATATCCTCCAGGTTGTCCTCTCCTTCGGTGAAGAAGGTGTTGGTCATTCGGGCATAGGTTTTCCGCTCGAAGGACTCCCGCTTTCCGTTGCCTGTGGGAGGCGTGCCCAGGCGCAAGGCCGAGAGTAGGTCTGAAATTCCTGTGTTGAATATTCCCTTTTCGATTACCAGGGCATCCCCGCCTGGAACACCTTCGTCATCAAACCAGTAGGAACCGGTTTGCTCGGCTGCCCTGGCTCCGTCGCGTAAGCTCACGATGGGGGAAGCCACGGCTTTGCCGAGGTATTCGGCGGCCTTGGCTCTGCCTTTGATGAACATATCCATCTCTACCCCGTGCCCAAAGGACTCGTGGGCCAGCAGCCCGGCAATTCCCGGGGAGAGGATCACCTCGTACTCCCCCGGCTCGATCCGTTCGGCGGCAAGAAGTTCCTCGGCAATGCTCATCGTTTCCGGCAGTCCCGCCTCCATCTCATCGATCAGTTCCACTCCCTTGAGACCGGAATAGGAAGCGAACATCTCCCGGATAACGTCGTCCTTTCGGAGAACGGGGATCAGATATCCTTGAGCCCAGCTGTAGGACTGTTCCAGGTCCTTTTTCGCTGAAAGAAAAAGCTTGGAAACCCGCATGTGCTCAAAGCGAACCTCGATCTCCACCAAGTGTTCACTGCCGTCAAAGGCCCGGTCTTTGATCCGGCTGAGCCTCCGGGTCATTTCTTCCGTCGATACCGTATCGGCGAGAATCCCAACCTCCCCCTGCCAACTGCCGGACAGGGGCTCTTCGGAAATGAAGGGAAGTTCGGGAAGAGTGAAGGGAAGCTCCTTCACTTTAGCAGCATCTCGCTGAAAGCGCCGGCTAATCTCAGCGGCAAGAGACTCGATATCTTCCCTCGAGTCCCCCTTGAGGTTGTTGAAGGAGTACTCGAAGTATCTATGGCCGTCGTAGACCCGGATCACGGATCCGCGCTCGCACCAGTCGCTCTGCCGAACATCTATGGCCCGCTTGCGCACCGAAAAACGCATCCCGATCGAATCGGTAGACAACAGGGACACGTAGGAAAAATCCCGGGATAGAATCTGTACAAGGTGCTGCAGAGGTTTCTTGATCTTCGATAAATAGGTCGATGGAGACACTTTCATGTGCGCTCCTGCACGGCAGTTAGACTTGTTGGCAACCAGCCTTGTTGTGCGATATCCTTCAGAGCGTCGGGGTGGTTGCGGAAAACAATGGCGTTGAACCCCGACTGTTTCGCCCCTTCCACATTTTCAGGGCAGTCATCGAGAAACAGGACCTTCGACCCTTCGAGCCCGAGAGCATCGAGGCAGGCCCGGAAGATCTCAGATTCCGGTTTAATCACCCCCAGGTCACAGGAAAAGATCTTCGCTTCGAAGGGTTCGATCCACTCGAAGCGATCAACGATCCCTTCGAGTATATCCCTGGGCATATTGGAGAGGATCCCCGTTCGCGCTCCCGCGTCTTGCAGACTACGAGCCCAGGTGAGCACCGGCTCGTTGATCCGGGTCCAGCCCGCCGTATCCTCATCGATCAAGGCCTGTACCTTTTCCATGGTGGGAACACTGCGCCCGGAGCGCATGACTCGGGACCAGTACTCCCTTCCGTCGATTGTGCCTCGATCATAGTCGGGACGCTGCGTTCTGTATTCCAGATCGAAGGTCGGACGATCCATTTCACAGAGCCTCTGCAACTCCACGGTGTGATGCTCGAGGGGCGCCAGGCTCAAGACGTTCCCGAAGTCAAAAACAACTGCCTCGATTTCTGTGTGCATATTCTTAAGCAATATACTAAGATCGCAAGGGGAGTTCAAGAAATGGCGGCCAGGCACAGCAATTCTAATTTTGGCAGAAAACACCGGTGTGGAAGCGGTTAGAAACGAATTGTTGTGGTGCTGTTCGTGAAAGGGGAAGATCAGGCTGTTCAAGATCTCGCAGCAGGAAACCGTTGAATTGCTCCCCAGGTAGGAGTTGATCGGGCGGGCGCCGTTTCTCCGTCCTTCACGATTCCGTTCCCGAACGTAGCGTGGTTCACGGTGATCATCTCATCGACATTGAACAGGACGGTCTGGCTTCCGATGATGTAATGGGCTATGTAGTGAACGTTGCGCATCACAACATTCCTGCACCGGGGGTTCACTCTGTCCTCGGCGCTTGTTCAACACCGCATCGATGCAATCGTTCTCACGCCGGCCCTTCGCTGCACTGCTCCGTCTGCGGGATTTCCACGGAACTTCCTCTGTGTGGTCCGTGGGGGCGCCTCGCCTGGGCCTCGATCGCAGCGGTGGTTACCCGCTCCGAGCCTTCCCCTGCTCAGCTGGGATTATAAAAATTACTATCACTTAATACATCACTATACAAGGGAGAAAACAGAAATGGAGACTTACGCAACTGTCAAAGGTCAAATTGTTATTCCCGCGACGTTACGGAGGAAATACGGGATTAAAACCGGCACAAAAATTATCGTCACGGATATTGGAGATGCCATTGTCTTGAAACCTGTCACCGAACAATATCTGAGGAATTTACAAGGCTCTCTCAAGGGCAAGGGAGGATTGAAGGCGTTGATTGAAGAACGCCGCAAGGATAGGGAAAAGGAAAACTAAGCATGGCTGTCAAGGTTCTAGACGCATACGCTCTGATGGCTTTCTTTGAAGATGAGCCGGGAGCCGACCTTGTTAGAGACTTAATCTTGAAGGCAGAAGACGGCAAAATCAACCTCGTAATGAGTGTGGTTAACCTGGGGGAAGTATGGCATTCGATAGCCCGAACAAATTCCCCTGGTGTTGCGGACCAGTATATTGGCGAAATTAAGGGCATGGCGATAGAGGTTATGGATGCTGACTGGCAATTAACCCGTCAAGCCGCAATATTCAAGGTTAACGGAAGGATTTCTTATGCGGATTGTTATGCAGCGGCATTGGCTAAAGTCCGCAGGGCTGAATTGGTAACCGGTGATAAAGAGTTCAAGCTGCTTGAAAATGAAATCAAGATTTCCTGGTTATTCGATACGGAAATAAATTGATGAGTTCCGAGAGAAAACTTTTTAAGTTTTGTTTCTCATAACTGCTTTTGGTTCAAGGCACCTCGATGTGGCAGCAAACCGATGGGCCCGTGGATGCGCCTCGCCTGTGCCTCGATCGCAGCGGTGGTAACCCGCTCCGAACTTTCCCCTGCTCAGCTGGGATTATAAAAATTACTATCACTTTACGAAATTAATATCAATTTAAAAGATGATGGCAAAGAAAATCCTCGAGCGGTATAATGCACCCAAGGAGTGATGCAACATGCTGCCCTATGAACGAACCATGCACGTACTCGAAGGGAAGCCCACAGATATTCTTCCATTTGTCGACGGGTTCAGCAATATGGAGGCGAGCCGCGCATTTTTCGGCCCCAATGTGATGAAAGGGAGCTGGGATGACATCGCGCTTGCCGAAGCGGAACTCTTCGAATCGGACTGGATCGTCATTCCTGCACCTCTCAACATCCCCGGAGGGCCTGGTATTTTCTGCGATACCATCGCAGAGGACGAGACACACATTTTGTCCCGCACGTTCTTCGGCGGGACCTGGTACTGGAGGAAAAAGCCGTACTACGCAAAAGCGATTCACAATCCCGTGCAGCACCCCGACGATCTATACAAAATTCCTGAACCCGACTGGGAGGGATTACGAAAGCGTGTCAAACAGCTTCGGGACCCCATCAGGAAGCTGAAGGATCGAGGGTACTGGGTCACAATGGAAGGAAAAGGCGCGTTCGAGGCAGCCTGGATGCTCTTTCGGGGGCTGGAGGAAATATGGTATGACGTTGCCGACGACCCAAAGTTCGTGAGGCTGATGTCCGATCGTGCGGTGGATGCGATCATTAGACTCGGGCTCATGGTCGCTGAGGAGTGCGAGGTCGATGCAATTTGGATCACCGACGACATGGGAACCCAGCATGCCCCGTACTTCAGCCCTGCGACATATCGGAGCATATTCAGGGAGCCGAGTTGCAGGATGGTCGAAGCATTCCACGAAAGAGGGTTAAAAGTCACGTATCATTCACACGGAAACGTGATGCAGCTGTTCGAAGACCTTGTCGATGTGGGATTTGATTCCATAGATCCTCTGGATAGCTATGATGGAATGGACCTAGAGGTTTTGAAGAAAAATTACGGTGACCGCACTGTGCTCAAAGGGGGTATTACCTGCACCATCGGGAACATGAGCCCGGTCGAGTTGAAAGACCACCTCCAGAAGGTGGTCTCTACGGGGGGCCACACCCGTTTCATCCTTTCAGGTGCTGGAGGTGTTCCTCCCGAGATGTCGATAAAGAACCTCAACTATTACCTGGAACTCGTGCGGAGGATCAGAAGAGGAGACCCTCCCCTCGAACCCTGACAGTTGTGCAAAAGATCCTTTGCATTTGAAAACAACAAAGATTTACCTTCATTAAAATATTATCGAATTATTGTCTCTACGCTCTGAGCTTTTGTACGAGATCCCTGCACGCATCCTGAAATATACCCGCATCCACCGAATAGGCGATGTACCGAACTCCCGCCTCCCGCCACTTCATGGCATTCTCGAGTGTATCCACAAAGGTGCCAACTGCAATATTTCTCTGAAGGGATTTTCTTGCGATTTCCTTCATTTTTTTTTCGACCTCAGGGTGCTCTATCTCTCCCGGAACCCCCAGGGACTGCGAGAGATCATAGGGTCCGACAAACACCACGTCTATGCCTTCAACTTTCACGATATTCTCCAGGTTCGATAAGCCTCGTACGCCTTCAAGCTGTACAACAACCAGGGTTTCGTTCGCCTCACGAAAATATGCAAATCTGTCCATAGAAGAATAACGTGCAGCCCGCACAAAACGGCACACACCACGCATTCCGAGGGGCGCAAACTTCACACGCCGCACAACTTCCCGAGCCCCCTCCTCATCGTTCACCTGGGGAACCTGTATTCCTCACGCTCCGATGTCGAGAACTTCACCCGCAACCGATGAATTGCCTTCCTTAACCCGTACAATGGGGAGCACACCGCCTATCTCCGCTGCCCGAATGAGGTTCTGTGCGCTCTGCACACTGTTTGGCCCGTGTTCAAGATCTATGATAACAAAATCAAACCCTCCGTATCCCATTATTTCTATGAATCCCGGGTCAGATGTCTTGGGAAAGAGCCCGAGCACGAAATCATCGTGAAGTTTCCTTTTGAACATTCTGATTATGTTACTCGGCATAGAGCTTTCCCCCCTCAAAAAGATCTTTCTGTCTTCACATACAGGAACGGTATGCACCAACCGCGCCCGTGGAACAGGAGAATTCAGTATCTGATGTGTTCAATGGTTTGTGCGATGTAATCGAGCTTTCCTCGGTCTGCCAGGAGCACATAGTGGGGCAGCTGAATGGACCGCTCGTAGATATCCGAAACAACCGGGAAGAGCGCATCATCGGACTTATTCCCTCCCCAGTTTGCCTGTGTATAGTCGATTTTCTCCCTGAGGAGAGACTCCCGGAAGCAGGTGAGCCTGTGGAGAGGTGGGTAGCAGTCATCCGTGGGAATACCGTTTTCGTTGAGCTTCCTCTTGAAGCCTTCCTTTGTGATGTTTTCAAACTTCGAAGGGTCAAAAATGAATGGATATGTGTA
>Ga0307378_10012527_pt1 | contig 10813 bp, 15 predicted proteins | sample UN1MG_FD_202238 | JGI IMG/M metagenome (GOLD analysis project Ga0307378, IMG submission 202238) | Soil microbial communities from Risofladan, Vaasa, Finland - UN-1 | ecosystem: Environmental > Terrestrial > Soil > Coastal area > Acid sulfate soil | place: Finland: Risofladan, Vaasa | collected...
TGGTATCTATTACGAGGACTACAACGGTAGCTATGACAAATACTATTACTGGAACACTTATATTCTCGCACCGATCGCTAGAATACTTGACTCGATGTTTTCTCTGCCTCCAACATACAAAGGAACGGGGCTCAAGAGAAAGAAATACGAATGGACCTGGCAGAAACGATTTCTAATTAAGGACAGAGGATCCAAGGGTCAAGTTGGCCTGATGGATTTTATTGGAGGTTCTGAAGATGAAGACAATGGATGAGTTCAAACGAATGAGAGAGTACACCAAGGACGTGGATGCTAAGATTCACGAGGTTGGATACTGTAGAATATGCAAGAGATACCGATCGCTAACGAATAAGGTGTGCCCCAACTGCAGATATGCAGCCGACAGAGCTAAGAGAGGACTTCCCCCAATCACCTTATATACCACGTAGGATATGATAACATGGTTAGTTTATCAAAGCTTAAGCAAATTCTCCGATCCAAACACAAGGACGGAAGACTGGATTATCAACTACACAATATTACATTTGAGGAAGCGAAAGACCTCATTCTAAGTTACATCGAACTACACGCGAATAACAATGGAAAGATGATTCATGGCTACGCCTGGAAAGGTACAACCTTACATTTTGTAGACAGAAACGGAACCGAGGGAGAGCTAAATGAAATTAAACGAAGGCGCCTCAAAGGCATCAACCCGAAAGGGGATACAGACCTCAGCAGACAAAAAGCCAGGAATTACAACCTTTCAGAAGCTGGTAGTTCCAAAGTCATCAAAGACGGAGGACATGTTTCTGAAGTCGACGATAGCAGGAATGAATGAACTGCTAAGAGGAGGATATCCTAAAGGAGCAATTATTAATCTGGTAGGTGTTCCAAAATGTGGCAAAACTACATACGCGATCCAGGAATCTTTGGGACTTGGTATGCTGGGACATCGAGTATTATATGTGTTCAACGAATCTCCAGTGGAACGCTTTTTGACAATTTTCAACAAGCACAGGAAAGATATGAGAATCCCCGAAAAGGTCTACGAAAATCTAGATATATCCTTACTAGATCGTACTGGGAAGGTCGTGAAGTCAGCACAATACGCGTCGATCGAGCGCTCCGTAAAGCAAGACCTCATTTCACCAATTACATCTTTCTTCCGCGATGGATTACCAGACTTGATCGTTATCGACTCGTTCTCGAAGTTTGTGAGGAGATATCCTGCTCAGGCATTCGTCTATGTAGAATACTTGATGAGTGGGTTAAACGGCTTGTTTCAAAAATCGAATCACTGGCCTGTCGTTATATTAATCAACCAAAAATCCACAGGTTTCAACGAGAGAAATACAGAAAGTGTTCTTGGAGGTCTTGGTATCGTTCACGAGCTAGATGGGAGCATCGTCATAAGGACGGAACTTGTAGATTTCTATACAGCTCGAGATACCGCGTTGGATCGAGGAACAAAACAAAGATTCTTGCGCATTGAATCCCTAAGAGACCTCGATGTGAACGAGGATGAACATATTCTCCTGAAGGAGCGTGGAAGACTAAAGATTGGTCCCGCCCTCAAGACTCTAATGGCAGCTAATTCCGAAGGGCCGGGGGAATAAGGTCAAATCCCTATCAGAGCTTGAGAGTACGACCGTACGTAGGGCGCAAGTGTATTGGGGGGAGGGTAATATCATTCTTAGTCTCCGTCCTTTATACGCCCTTATTTACGGCCGTACTTTCACCCACCTTCCAAACATCCAAAAAAAATTACCTACTCCCCATTGGGAGTAAGCAATTGAATAAGAGAGTAGGGAACCCTCCAGGTTGTGAAATCCACCAGTATGTGTGCCTTCTTGGGATTCAACTTAACAATCTTTCCGTCGTGTTGTTCCCCACGTGGTCTTCCGAATCTTACCTCGTCTCCGACTTTGAAGTCATAATTTTCTACGCGATTCAATTTGCTTTTGGCCTCTCTCCATAGGGTTCTAAGATACGTATAGTCCTCAAATTCGGCCTTCCTCATCAATTCCTCAATTGTCTTTTTTTCTTCGTTGGTCCATGCCATATCTATCACCAAGAGGAGATGATACTCAGACTATATATACTTTGCTAAAATGAACACCATCCGGCCCTAAGGTTCCGATCGTAGTTGCTTTAATGATACATAGTCCAGAACATGAATCTGGTCGGATCCTGATCCATTCGAATCTGCGTAGACATATAGTTGCATCTTTCCTGAGGGAATCGCAGAGGCGTTAGTACAGGTGTGAAGAATCTCACCGTCCTTGATGAAGTATATCTCGTCATCATCCTTGTTGATCCATATCTCCCACCAACCCGTCCCACTGCCTACAGAAGGAGTTCCCTGGTCTGTGGTTCCTCCATTCTTGGTATCACACTGTATACTCCATGCCCCACCTACAGCTTCTGTTATCTCAAATACTATGCAGTGAGTACTATCTCTGTACAACCCAAATACTACATGCATGTAGCTCGGAGTCATTGAAGCCCAGTAGAACTTTGCTACTGGAAATAGGTTTACGTACGCAGACCTGATATCATTCCATGAAAGAGTGGCATCATCTCCAGCCTCGGAGTTATCTACTGTTATTTCCAGCCTACCATTACTACCACCATCCTGGAGAGCAATTGCTGTAACTGCGGATCCAGAAGTCACAGATTTATACCAAATATACTCGTTCACTACCTTTCCAAAGAAGTCATCCTCGAACAGAGCAGTTTCATAAGCCTCGTGGTGACCGTAGAGAATAACCCTACAGTCTGTGATGTTAGCATCTACGATAGTGGATACTCCAGCACCGACATAGACGTAGGCCAATACTAGGTGATCCGCAGGAACCTGAGGGGGGTTGGGGATTGCTGCTGGAGTTCCTGCTATGACTTCAATAGGGACGGAGAAGGCATCAAAGTTCAGGTCAACCACTACGAGGTCGATTCTTGGGTTGGATCCATCTGCCGTAGATATTGTCTTACTGGTGGTAGCTGGAATGTGACGAGGGCCGTATGGTCCAATGCACTTACCAGCTGTAACTTGAACACCCATAGCGGGCGTTCCTTTTTCACTTACCACTAGTCCAGAGAGAACCCGACAATCGTTCTCCCATAGCAGTGCAATATCTGAGGCATATAATACCTCGCCTTCGGCTCTATGCATTAAACTCCCTCCTGTACTGTGACTTTAACTGATATTCGTAACTCGATCGCTGAGGTCTTTGCGATGCCTGCAAAGGTCTGTCTCATTAACATATTTCCTCCGCTTGACATAGAGAACAAACCTGCCTCCTTATAAGTCTGTCCATTTCCTTCGGTTGTTAAAACAGTCGTGTCAAATTGAACCACATTCTGAGCAACCGATTTGTTGGTGCAGGTCTTTCTAAACTCCTCAGAACCTAAGGCGTCATCTGTACTAGCTTCTGTGGTAGAATCTGTTCCTAGAGCCTGGTCAGAATATCCTTTGGATCCATCTGATTCTGAGTCCTGTAGAAGAGTTGCGATTCTTTCTTTGGCGTCGTTAGTTAATACCATATTATCACCTATGGATACTCCTGTGTTTCAGCTCCTCTTCCATCTCCTAGTCGTCCGGTTCCACCTGCCCCTAGAACACCATTCGTGGAATGTCCTAAGATGAAAGCAGTTCCAACCCCTCTTGAGTATATGAACAACTCAACCTTAACCCCAACTGCTTCATATAATCTGAAGTATTTGATCAGAGTTCCAGAGGTATCAATGTCCTCAGATAACTTTCTTCTCATACGTTCTATTTCTCTCTTCAGAGCACTATCCACTGTGCTATCCCAAAATGCTAGTTGGAGTTCAGTTTGGTCTCGGTCAATAAATATCTTGGTTCCAAACAAAGCAAATTTCTGGTCTAATCCCTCTTCATCGATAGCGATCCGAACCAGCTCGTTTTGCTTTACAGATTCATGACCGTACACTATGGTCTTACCTTTTCTCACGATCCAAGCTCTCTCATCAAGAAGGGACTGTCCTCTTTTCTTTGCATCATCAATAGATTCTATTTTCTTGTCGATAATTACTTCATCTTGAATGAATGGCTCAGTTGCAGATCCATAATACATCTGACTTTTTATGTCCTCGACCATAACCTGTATCTGGGTTCCACTAGGAGAACTCCCATAAACATAGACTCGGTTTATGACCTCCTTTCCATACTTGTCAAATTCCCAATCTATGATATCTCCGTCCTCATCTAATATCTCCCGGCCGTAGTCAACCCAACCCTCTGGCTCGTACTTACAATCTTTATCCCAATCGACCCAGAACCACCTGTCATCTTCTGATGCTAGCTCATTTATCTTCTGTAAGGCCGTTAAACCGGCCCATGTAGCGGAGATCGCACGGCCGGTGGCTTGTACTCCATTATCGGACAAGCTGGGCCCATACTTGCTTATAAGGTCCTTAACAATATCATCGCTATCTTCTGAGGAATATATCTCTACGATGTTCTGCTGTAACTGGATGATGAATCCATAAGCTACGCACTTCAGGTGATTGTTATCAGATCCTCCCGAGGTAGACACATCCATTAAGATACCATCGAACACCAAGTCGCCATAGTCTGTCTTCGCCCATATCTCTACGAACTCCTCCAACAAATCGTTATTATCCCCGCCCCCGTTCTCAACGCTAAAGCTTAGCGTAGATACCTGTTTGGCTGGTCCAAACTCAGCAATCTCATCATAAGTATCCGGAATCACGAACCCTACATCGTCCAGCTCAATATCAGCAGCGTTCTTATCCGTTACGTGGATTCTAATCCCAATAATATACCCCGTATAATTGGAATCATCTGAAAAATCAAAAGTATACAAGTTAAATTCGTCATCCTCACGCGCAGTCAAAGATATACTCTTAGTATCATTCCAAGTTCCATCGGTGTCTGTAATATACCTGACTTTTATATTATCCGCCTCACTATGCTTCAGCCTTGCTACTATCTGTTTGAACTTAGAAGCATCCACACTAATACTAAGCTTCTGCAAATACGCCGTGGTGCTGGACGAAGTTGCACCTACTAAACTATCTGCAACCGAAGGAGTCCCTAGTCCCGAGCTGGTCCATCCGGAACCTAGGGCACTTTCATTGTACCAGTCCCATAGCTCAATGTATATCATGCTCTCGACCTACACACCACAAGAGACAAGGTGTATGTGATTTTGTTCTGGGCCTCGCTCTGCCACTGGTGATTGAAATTACAGTTCTCAATGTAAACAATGTAAGATTCTCCATAGAGATAGATAGTACTAGTTCCCTTCAGATTCCATTCGTCCGCCATCTCCTCAAGTGCATCAAACTTATCCAAGAAGTCGGTTCCTGTAACATATCCATGGATCGTAATCTTTTTGACGTGCTTCCCAAAATACTGACCATAGGGACTCCTGAACGTCCCATTCTTTCTTTGCACAGTCTTTATGATATGAATCTCATGAGTTGGATTAATAGTGACAATATTAACCTTTAGTGTATTCTTTGTGGTTTCTTCTGATCCAGGCGCACTGTAATCATTACGTCTCATCTCAGGATTATGTAAACTTCTCGTCACGACCAGATGCCTCCCGTTCCTGTTCTTAACTTGTCGTATAACTTCTTTCCTACCTTCTCAGCAAGAACATCTAGGTCCCAATCACTAGATATACTTGGGTTCTGTATTATCACAGTGATATCTCCCCCAAAACCCCCAGCACCCGAGGTTCCTGGGCCTTGAACTACATCACCCTTATGCAAGCTTGCTAGACCATCATTAGTGACAGTTCCTCCTATCTGAAATGAGGGGATTCCAAACTTAACATTCTCAAAGAACTTCCCGATATTAAGACCTTCAAATAGACCAGTGAAATCTTTCCAAGCGTCACCAGATACAAGATATTCAATGGTATCTACTATAGTCTGAATTACAGTTACCACTGCATGGAAGGCAGTAGCAATTCCCAGAACTACAGCCTTGATGGGGAGAAGAGCTATTTTTATTATGGTGGATCCTAGCTTCACTCCATTTTCAAAAGTAGCCATTGCCGTGACCGCATTTGAAATTACACTGATAACATCGCCTATTACTTCTTTAATAGAGACTCCAAATACAGATTGGAATAGCTCATCAAGTGGAGTTAGCACTTCTGTATCTATGATTTGGAAGAACTCAAGCCACGTATCTTTTAGTCCTACAACAAGACCAACCATAATTCCGATTGCAAAAGAGGTAACTGCTTTAAGAATGTTAAGTAGAGCAGTAAATCCACTTACTCCAACTCCAGCTTGATTTAGGGCTTCGTAGACCGCCCATCCTACGGCTACAAGTCCTAAGAGTTCAGCGGTCATTGCAAGAATAACTAGGGAAGCGACTATGAATAAAGCAGTAAGAGGAATTATAAAAGCACCAATCAAGACCATTACGACAAAGGTTGCTAACATTCCTCCAGCTAGAAGACCAAATACAACAACCAGAGCCACGGCAGTGACAAGGAATTTACGAGTATCTTCATCCAGGGACATCCATCCGTCATATAACTTCCAGAGAGCTAAAATTATAGCATCTAGAGCAGGCATTAGAACTACAGCTAAGGAATCTCCCATAGCTTCGAACCAAGCACTAACCTCTGCTAGATACATCTTCATCAAAGCCGAAGAGTATAACATCTTTGCCCCGATCGCGATAGCTGCAGCTGCTACTCCCAGGAACCCAAGTTTGACCTTTGTTGCTTGCTTTGATAGGAACTCGGTAACTTGTCCACCTTGTTCTTTGAGGTCATTGAATCCGGATTTGACATCTTTTAGGCCTTGGAGCAAGGGTCTTGCCTGGGCCATTATAGTGGCAACGATACCACCAGAGGATCCGGCTGCTGCTGCGCCGGCTGCTGCTGCTGCTGCTACCATTATCTTCCCTTTCCTGCGCTTTGTATTCGTTCTTCTTCTTTTAGTCTTTTTTCATCTGCCATGATCAACCATCTCCAGATTTTACTTTTGGGCCACCTCTGGAACTCGCCGTATTGTAGTCCAGTTGACACCATGGCAAATTCAATCAACTCAGCTTCTAGCTCCGTTAGGATTCCCTCAGAGTGCATCACCATAGCAATTAACCCTTGAGAGAAAATTCCCTCCCTCACAGCTCTTCTGAGTTTTTTTCATCATCTTTATCCAACTTAATACTAATTGGACACTGTTCAGCCAACCACTTACCTAAGACTCCTGGTATTCCTATGAGATTGAATCCCTTAGGAGAAGCCTTGATACATTCCTTGAGCTTAAGAACTTGCATCCGCCCTGCTTTAATAATGACCTTGTCTTTTTCTCCTTCACCTCCAGCTTCTACGTATGTACATTTATCTTGAATCTCCTTCTCTTTAATCCACGGTATCTCCTGTAGTTCAAACTTGTACCGCTTCTCGTTATGTTCCCAGAATACGATCCTAGGCTTAAGTAGTTCGTAGACTTCGAGCATGTCCTCTGCTAGGGGAAGTTCTTTTTTGACTTCCACTTCTTCTGTCTCTTCTCTCTCGGTTTCTTCCAAATGAATACCTCCTCAAGGTATTAAAGTTCCGTCGTCGACCTTGACCTCTACAGAGATCGTAGTACACTCTCCAGAAAGATGGCAAATAGGAGCCATTGCATCATCTGGATATGGAGTCTGATTCTTTGAAAGATAAGCCACACTCGTGGTAAACTGGATATAGTCGTTGGTATCTCTTGACATCTTTAGGGTCCAGGCTGCTGCACTTGAAGTTAGCAGATCGAAGTAGGTATCGTCTGTAATTCTTACATCTGCTTCGAGTTCATACCGAACGAACCCTAGATCGTTGGCTTGTGGTAACTGTGGATCCGAATCTGTCATATAATGTTCAAGCTTTCCAGTCCTAACCATTTTAATCTTCCAGCCCACTAATGTTCCCACTGACTGTCCCCATGCCGTTAGAGTGACGTTTCCTGCATCTACGTTGAATGGTTGAAGACCGGTTTTGGTTGGTGTACTCAAGGTTGAGGTTTTGGTTACAATCCTGGGCTGTATTCCAATCGTGAACTTGGGGTTGAAATCCCCCTTCTTTGCGGATGCTTCGAACTCTCTAAGATAGCTATCTAAGCACTGCCTAACAAAGGTATCGCTTCCAGTATCTTTGATAGGATACTCCATAGTGATTGGCTGAGGAAGACTATCGTCAGGAACCGTGATAGTGCTAGTGATTATTGTATCTGTGAGGATAAATACATCAGTTCCAGAATCATGAACATTCCGAATTGGAGGAGAAACTACTAGATCCACAGTTCCTCCACCTGATACAACATTTACCACCTCAGCTGCTCCATCGTCATCTGTTCCTATCTGAATCTGTTTATCATTTGCAATCCCAGTTCCAACCACAGTAACTGTGGTATCTCCAATAGCTAAAGCGCCATCAAGATCATCGTCCTTTGTGCTATGATTTCCTATGATTTTAATCCAACCCCACGCCCTAGCTGCGAAGTTGAAATCCACAGGTTTATAGGAGAGGCTTACCATAGGACATTCTTTCACTCCAACAGATATAGACTCTGCCTCTGGACCATCGCCAATTGAGTGATTTGGTGCTAGCTTCTGCTCCATTTCTGGAGTATCAATTCCTCCGTCAAAGGGCCCAATATACCGACCTAGAACTGGAGCTACAGTTCCAAGAACGGCTTGGACGCCGTATGACACCGCTGATTTAAGTAAGTTTACTACCATGTTTCTTCCTCCTGGAACCTAAGGGCTGGGTTTTTCTTTAATCCTCCATGATTCTGAACGGCTGGACTAGGGTGTAGTCCCGAGTGAAATGGAAAAGACCGATTGCTCGGTTTGAATGATTTAGGCGCTGTCCTCTGAGGGCGTACAGGTATATTCCACCTCCGTACGCGGATAGGTCGCGTCTAACTTGTGATATGGCCTTTCTTGCAGCATGTTCTAGCTGAAGGGCCTTTTGTTCATTATTGGATCGTACATCGACGGTGACTCTTGCTTTAAGGGATTCACCATCATAAAATAAGTCTTCTTTCTCAGCGGTTTCGTCGACCTCGTATGCGAGACAATAATCACCTAGACCGACATCAACCTTTTTCTTAGAAGTAAGCTTGCCCCAGAAGATTCCGGTGGGTTTTGTAATAATGTCGCCATCCCATTTTGCTGTCATAGCAGCTATGACGACATCCGCCCCGTCATACTCGGTCATGTTACTCACTTACTTAGTGTTTATTTCGAGGGGATTATGAAATGATTTCCGATTGTTCTCTCTATTTGTTCTTTCCATTCTGATACTATTGATTGGTCTGGAATGGATCCTCCACCTTCTGCTATCTCTACTGTCATACGAGAAGGACCCATGATACATTTTAGAGCTGCCATCATCGCGGTGGCATCTTCTACATCTAGAGGGACTGCAGCATGACCCCAATCATAAGTCAGTTGGCATCCCCCGATGCGATAGTGTGGATACTTATTCATGAAGAATATCCAACCTTTTTCAAAGTCGATCCAATAGTCTTTGAGCCATCCTTCTACACAATTATTTGTAGATAGAACGAGATCATAGTATCCATCTGACCTAAGTATCTCAATCTTATGGGTGCCCGAGACAAAAGTTTGCAAGGGGAAGAAGTTCGCCCTAACACGGTAAGCGATTAATCGCTTACCCATAGGACCAACTTTCACACGATCGAGATAATGTCTTTCATTTGTGACACGTTTGGCCAGAAATGAGTTATTGGTTCTTTCGTTGAAGTCGGCTTCGCACTTTGTTATTATGTCTTCGATTTGAGCTTGAGTTAGAAGTGAAGATCCATACCCCGACATACCTAAATAAAAAAGCACATCGGTTGCTGCACAGTATGTCGGGGCCATGGTTTATCACTCATAGATGGTTGCACAGTGTATTTCTCTCCCCAGAGTAAATATCCGTGTCTCGTGGTAGGTCGTAATTGACAATGCGTTGAGCGCAGTCTCTAGATCATCGGAAAGGTCGTTTGGGTTGTCGACCACTGTATGCTCAACTGAATATGCCATTTACATCACCCCTTTCTCCAAGAAAGTCTCGCTGCTACTAACGAGGTGGCTGCTGCTGCTGTGTCTCCTGTTGCGTCATGGGTTCTCTGCAGAAGAATCTGTAGGAACTTACCTGGCTTGATTCCAGTGACTGGACCTCCCCCGTCTCCGCCGTTTCTTGTTCCCAGCCTGAGGACGGTTTTGGTCAAATACAACGTGGTTCCTGGAACAGTTACGGTCACAGCATCAATACCCACTCCGGCATCGTCTAGATCATCGGTGGCATCCGGTGGTGTAACATTGACAGCTCCGTCAAATGTAACACCTCCTGTGGTTGCACTGTTGAACCAGTACAGCTCAAGCATTAGATCATCGTAATAGTCGTTGGGCACTATATCATTGATGAATGCAAGATCCGTACTGTCATGGGCGAAGTCTAGTGAATCATACTGCTGTTGTCCGTCTGTACCATTTGCTGCAGTCAGCGTTGGAGGGTTGGTTCCATCGAGAACAAAGTCGTCAGGAAGGTAAACCTTTTCTCCTCTTCCGGATCCACCTTTTGCTGCGACTATGTCGAATGCCTCGATAGGGCCATGAGGTGAGATATCGTCTTGCATATCATATACGTCTTTTGACATGTTCTTCACCTATTACTCCTTTATTCTGTCTTTTTGGTCTTCTTTTTCTTTGTGGTCTTCCTCACCGGAGATTTGACTTCCGTTACCCTATCTGAGAGAAGGAGCCAGCCCTCTGGACACGACTCCTCATCATACAGATGGTCATTGAAGAAATCCACATCGATTTGCAGCG
>Ga0307378_10012530_pt1 | contig 10812 bp, 8 predicted proteins | sample UN1MG_FD_202238 | JGI IMG/M metagenome (GOLD analysis project Ga0307378, IMG submission 202238) | Soil microbial communities from Risofladan, Vaasa, Finland - UN-1 | ecosystem: Environmental > Terrestrial > Soil > Coastal area > Acid sulfate soil | place: Finland: Risofladan, Vaasa | collected...
GCATAGGCATCCACATTGGTCCTGTCATCGCGGGCAACATCGGAACCGAGGATCGGCTCGAATACACCGTGATCGGTGATACGGTGAACGTCGCCAGTCGCATTCAGGACGCGTGTAAGTCGGTCGGTGAGGGGCTATTGATATCTGACGCCGTGAAGAAACGCTTGCCTTCGGATATTCTGCTACGCGCCCTGCCGGAGCAGCGAGTAAAAGGGCGGCAAGCGCCTGTGCAGATTTATGCGGTCATAGAGCAACTGAGTTCCGATTAGTCGAACGTCGCCCTATGGCACAACCCGGACGCTCGCAATGATCAGGCGTTCTGGCTGATCATGGTTTGAAAACCGACATTGCCCGCCCCTCACCGCCCCTCTCTTCTCCACGCCACCAGCATCAGCAGCCCCACCGCCAGCACTGCCAGCCAGGCGGGGAGCAGGGGCGTTAGCCTGACACCTGTCACGCGGTAGGCGTCGCGGGAATGCAGCGCGATCCAGTTGCGGGAATGGGCGCGGCGGCCCTCGGGGACCAGGCGGACATCAGGGACGCCCTCGCCGAGCCAGGCGAGTTTTCCGCCGGTCGCCTCGGTCAGTGGGGCCAGGATATCGCCGGTTGCCAGCGGCGAGGTATATTCGGCCGGGCTGGGTGGGCCAACCGCCGCGACCGCACTCAGGGTGCCGTCGGAGAACCGCCAAAGGCCCTCGGATGCACCTTCCAACAGGGCCTGCCAGCGGCCGGGGGCGACCTGCTCGACGCTGAGTTCGCGGGTCTCGGAGCCATCGGGGGCGCTCGCGATCATCGGGCCGGGCGGCTCGGCGGCCAGGGTGCGGCGCTCGACCAGAACGCGCTTACCCTCGACATGGGCAAAGATCGCCTCCTCCTCCAGCTCCGGCTCGCGCATCAGCCAGTGGGCGAGGCGGCGCAACAGGTCGGCCTGCGGCCCGCCGCCCTCGAAGCCCCGGCTCCACAGCCAGGCGTGGTCCGAGGCCATCAGCGCGACCCGGCCCTCGCCGACCCGGTCAAGGATCAACAGCGGCCGGCCCTCGATGCCGCTCATCACCACGTTACCGGAGGTCGGGGTCACGTCGATCTGGCGCAGCCAGCGGCCCCAGAGCGGGCCGTCGGGGCCCATACCCGCCGCCTGCTCGAGCCCAGCAGTGACCGGGTGGCGCTGGCCAAGCTCACTGACCCGGGGCAGAAATGGCTCCTCGATCACCTCCAAAGTGGGGGTGGCGGGCAGAATTTCGTTCAGTGGCGTCCGGCTGAGGCTTTGCGCCCCGGCAAAAGCCGGACCGGAGGCGACCAGTATGGCGCCACCGTCGCGAACATAGCGGCTGATGTTGGCGAGGTACGCCGCCGCCAGCACGCCGCGCCAGCGGTAGCGGTCGAAAACGATCAGGTCGAAGCTGTCGATTTTTTCCAGGAACAGCTCGCGGGTTGGGAATGCGATCAGCGACAACTCACCCACGGGGGTGCCGTCCTGCTTGGCCGGGGGCCGCAGGATGGTGAAATGGATCAGATCGACGGTCGGGTCGGATTTCAGCAGATCGCGCCAGGTCCGCCCGCCGGGATGCGGCTCGCCCGAGACCAGCAGCACCCGCAGTCGGTCACGCACCCCGGTCACGGTGGCGATCACCCGGTTGTTGCGGTCTGTCAGCTCGCCGCTCCGCGGTGGCAGGCGGATATCGACGACGTTCGCGCCGCCATGGGTAATGTCGATCCGGAGCTGGCCTTCCCGGTCGGTTGGCAGCATGTGGATCTCCGGGACACCGCCGTCGATGGAAACCTCGACGGCGATCTGGCCCCCGATGTCGGCGGCGCCATGGACCCGGGCGCGCAGTGCAAAGGTCACGAATTCGCCGACAATGCCGAAACTGGGAGCGCTGGTGGTCTCGAGCGCCAGGTCGAAGCCGTCCTTCTCGCCGGCGATCAGCGCGTGGATCGGGGCGGGGAAGTTCTCCAGCCGGGCTGCATCGTGAACCTCGCCATCGCTCAGCAACACCGCGCCGGCGATCTGACCGGGGGCGACATGGGCGGCAGCCTCGTCCAACGCGGTCAGGAGTCGGGTGCCGCGATTCTGGCCACTGTCATCGGGTGCCACCTCGACGACCCGCAGCTCCAGTGGGTCGATGGGGGTGGAAAGCGCCTCGATCCCGGCGCGGAGCTGGGAAGCGGCGGCGGCGATTTGCGCGGTGCGGTCCTCCAGCGTGGTGGATTCGGAGCGGTCGACGACCAGGAATGCGACATTCTTCAGCCTCTCGCGCTCCTCGCGTTTCAGCTGCGGCCCGGCCAGCGCGAGCACCAGAAGCCCCAGCCCCAGCCCGCGCAGAGCCCAGCCCGGCAACCCGCGCCACAGCGCGCCCGCGGTGCCGAGCACCACCAGTGCTGCGAGTCCGGCGATGAACTGCCAATCAAGCTCGGGAATGAAGGTAATAGCGAGTTCCATCAAAACTTATCCTTGCGGGCGCGATTTGTGCCCGTGGCAAAAGCCGCTGAAGCGGCTTTTCGGCACCGCCACCCGCCCCACCTCCCCGCCCGACCACCAAAGGTCCCGGGGCATGATTGGTGGTCGGGCGGGGAGGTGGGGCGGGTGGCGGTGCCGTCAGGGCATAAACCGGCGCAACAAAATATCATACTCATTGCCCCAGCCTCTCCAGAACCGCCGGGGCGTGGACCTGGTCGGATTTGTAGTTACCTGTCAGTGCATACATCACCACGTTGATGCCGAAGCGGATCGCCATCTCGCGCTGGTTGTCGCCAGCCCGGCCAATCGGGAACTGCGGCGAGCCACGTTCGTCGACAGCCCAGGCGGAGGCCCAGTCTGCGCTGCCGACCACGACCGGCGAGACATTGTCGTCGACCCGGTCAAACTGCGGCAGATCGGATCCGTCGTCTGCGAGCTTGTCGCCAGGTGGCGGCGCCTCGGCCCAGACCCTGGTGCCACGCCAGCGGCCGGGGAAAGTGGCCAACAGATAGAAGCTGCGGCTGAGCACATGGTCGTGATCAACCGGTGCCAGTGGCGGCAAGTTGAGGCCCCGCGCAAGCTGGCGCATATCGACGGCTTTCGCACCGACAGCGCCGGAAGCGCCGGTCTGGGTGTCGATCACCAGCATGCCGCCGCCGGTGAGATAGCGCGACAGGTGTCCCATCGCCTGCTCGGACGGCATTTTCGCAGCATCGAGGGGCCAGTAGAGGACCGGGAACAGGCTCAACTCGTCGGTCTCCGGGTCAACGCCCATGGGTGGGCCGGGCTCGACCGCCGTGCGCTGGTTCAAGGCATTGCCGAGCCCGATCATGGCGCGCTCGGAGACCCCATCGACCCGGCTGTCGCCAGTGATGATGTAGCCGAGCGTGGTCTCGGCAGTGGCGGTAACGGCGCGCTCGATAGACATCTCGGCAGTCGCCTCAGGGGTGGGGGTAAGGAGCGCCAGTACCAGGGCGGCACCGGCGACCGGGCGCAGGCGCCTGCCCGACCTGCGACCAGACAAGCGGCCCGATAGCCATAGCGTCGCCAGCAGATCGACCGAGCCGAGCAGCACTGCCAAGGCGATCAATTCTGCCCCGAACCGCCGAGCCTCGACGCCGCCCAGCGTCTCGACCACGGCGCCGGAGGGCGCAGTCGGGAACGGCGCGAGCCGGTCGCCCTCGGCGAACAGATTGACCACCATGGTCTCGGCCGCGCCCGCTGCCCGTGCGGCGCCGTCGGCGCGGCGATACAGCCCCGGCGGAACGGCACGGCCCGGCTTGCCTTGCCCGAGCAATTCACCCGCCACCGGCTCGCCCAGGTCGGAGGCCGGAACCGGAACGCCATCGACACCGATCATCAGCACACCGCGCCACAAAGTGCCGGCGAGCTCGGCTATCGTCGGCGGATCTGGCGCGCGGCCCGGCGCCAACGCCATCAAGCCACCGAGCATCTCGACGAACAGGCCCGAGAGCGGCAGCGACGACCATTCGGCATCGGCTGAGATATGGAACAGCACGACATGGCCTTGTCCGAGGCGTTTGGCGGTGACCAGCGGGGTGCCGTCGTCGAGAGTGGCCCAGACCTTGCCAGCGAGATCGGGCGACGGTTCCGCCAGCACCTGGGTGCGCACATCGACATCTTCGGGCGGAATCAGACGGCGAAATGGCCCCGACGGATCGAATGGACCCAAGGTCTTCGGCGCGCCCCAGGCGAGGGCACCGCCAAGCACCCGGCCGCCGCGGCGCAGGCGTACCGGTAACAATTTGTCCTCGGCCCCGGTGCCGAAGTCGCCTTCGCCGACCGCCGCGGCGAGGCGCGGCCCAGCGAAGCGGATCAGAAGCCCGCCAGCCTCGACCCATTCGGTCAGAGTCTTGCGCTCGGTCTCGGTGAAATCGCCCTGGTCGGCGAGGAGAATCGCCGCGGGTGGGTCAGCCAATACGTCGTCAAGAGCGGCCTCGCGCACCTCGGCCCAGGGCACCAGCGCCTGGTGCAGGTAGTAACTGGCCGAGGTCAGCGAGGCGACGACGGTTTCGGCCTGCGGGCCGACAATGGCCGCGGTGATCCGCCGGATACCGGCATCAGCCAGCGCGCTGCCTCCGGCGCTGGGGTTCTCGGCGAGTGCAATGCGGCTGACCCGATCGAGTAATTCGGCGGGCAGGTCGAAGGCGGCGGTGGCGGCGAGGGCTCCGGCGCCGAAACTGGCATCGGCCTGGCCAAGGCGGCGCTCCAGCTCGCCCGGGCGGGCCGAGTAGGCGACGACGGAAATGGCGGCCGGGCCACTGTCGGCGCGAAGAACCTCGGCGACCATTTGCCCGTTCTCCAGCCGGGGCGGGGTCAGGGCGCGGGCCGTCGTGGCGGGACCGATCAGACGAAGCGGGCCAATTTCGGCCAGCCGGGCGGCCAGCGCGGCGGTTGCTTGATTGTGGTCGAGCCCGTCATGGAACCAGATCGTCTGGGCTGGCTCGGGGACAGCACCGGCCTCGATTGCCGCCAGAACGGCGGCGTGGTCGGGGGCCCAGGGGGCGGGGCGGGCCGCTTCGAGAATCGCGCGGGTGGCCTGGGCTGGCAATGCGGCAGGGACCGGGCCGCTGGCGGCCTGCCACAAGATAACCGGGCGGGCGGCTTGCGCCGCCTCGTTGATCGCCGCCATTGCCGCCGCCTTGCGGGCAGCCCAGTCCGGCGCGCTGGCCCAACCCTGGTCCATCAGGATCAGCACCGGCCCGGCGCCCATTGGCCCCAGCCGGGTGCTGGGGTTCAGGATCGGCCCGGCGAAGCCGATGATGACTGCCGCCAGCGCCAGGACGCGGAGCAGGAGCAGCCACCATGGGGTCTTCGATGCCTCACGTTCGGGGTCTTCCAGTCCGAACAGCAGCCGAACCCCGGCAAAGATCTCGAGCTTTGGGCTGGGCGGGATGGCGCGCAGCAACCACCACAGGATCGGCAGGGCGACTAGGGCCGACAGTAGCCAGGGGTTGATGAAACCGAGGGCGGCCCCGAATGCACCAATGCTGAACATCAGGTTCCCCCCAACGCCGCATAAAGCTGCAACAGCGGCTTGCGCGGGCTTTCATCGGTGCGGTGCATGATCAGTTGCCAACCGGACCGCCGGGCAACCCGGGCGAGATCGTCGCGCCGCTCAGCCAGGCGGTGCAGATAGGCATCGCGCAGCGAAGCTGCTTGGTCGGTCTCGTGGCGGGCCTGGCGGCCGACGCTTTCGAACCGGGTGCGGCCGGCAAAGGGGAACTCCTCCTCGACCGGGTCGAGGATCTGCAGGTAGACGCCAGCGATGCCCTGCCCCGCCGCTGCGAGCAACGTTGGGAACACCGCGTCACGCGGACCCATGAAATCCGACAGGAACACGGCGTGGCTGATGCGCGGCATGGCAATCGGTGGCGGTGCGCCGAAATCCGGGGCGTTTTCCGGCTGAGCCGCGAGAATCCCGGCCCAGCGCATCAACTGCCGCTCACCGGTGCGCGGCTGCTCGGCCTCGGTGCCGATCAAGCCAAAGCGTTCGGCGCCGCGCGACAACAGGACGCCCAACGCCAGCGTCAGCAAAGCGGCGCGGTCGGCCTTCGAGCGGGGTACGAGGTCCGATTTGAAGTCCATCGATTGCGAGCGGTCGCACCAGACCAGCACGGTCTCGGCCGCCTCCCACTCCATCTCGCGGACATAGAGTCGGTCGGAGCGGGCCGAGCGGCGCCAGTCGATCAGCGAATGGGGGTCGCCGACATGGGCGGCACGGTATTGCCAGAAGGTCTCGCCGGTGCCGGAGCGGCGGCGGCCGTGGACCCCGGTGACCAGCCCGGCGGCCAGACGCTCGGCCTCGACCAGCAGCGGCGGCAGGGTGCCGGAAATGCGCTCGGCGTCGCGGCGCAGCCAGCCGGCGCGGTCGCGTGGGGTTTGGGCGGCGATGGTCATTCCGTCAGTTCGCCTGCGATCAGCCCCATTTCGAGGAGCCCTGTTGGTTTGAAGATGACTCCGACAACGAAGGGAAGGCCGTCGGCCTCCCATTTCACCCCTATTTGATGCTCGCCCCGGACCTCACGGTCGCTCCACGAAATGTTCTCCGTCGTGTATGCGCCGACCATGGATTGAAGGAATTCCGGAGTCGGGCCATCGCCGGCCAACTCACCGCTCAGCGTGCAGACGAAAGCACCGAAAGTGCCCAAATCGATCATTGCCATCATCCAGTCGTTCAGGCCATTGGCCCGTTGCAGCATGAAATCACCCCCGAACCCTAGGCGGCGAAATTCCGCCTCGCTGCCGGCGAGGTCCGGCAGCTGTTCGAGGCAGGCCTGGCGAAAGACGCTGGCGAACTCGTCGAGCGTGTACGCTGCCGCGGCGGCCGGCATCGCTGCGATGGCGAGCGCAGAGGCAACCGCGATGCGCCAACCTATGATCAAGCCGCCTCTTCCAGCGCCGTCCCCGCCAGCAGGTCGCCGATCACCCCCTGAATTGTCGCCCCCTCGGCCCGCGCCGCGAAGGTCAGGGCCATGCGGTGGGTCAGGGCCGGGCGGGCCAGTGCCACGACGTCGGTGATCGACGGGGCCAGCCGGCCATCTATCAACGCCCGGGCGCGGGCCGCCAGTATCAGCGCCTGCGCGGCGCGCGGTCCTGGGCCCCAGGCCAGCCGCTCGCGGGCGATGTCGCTGCCTTCCGGGCCTTCGGGCCGGGCGGCACGGACCAGGGTCAGGATCGCCTCGACCACCCGGTCGCTGACAGGGATCCGGCGGACCAGCTGCTGCAGCGCCAGCAGGCCCTTGGCGTCGAGAATCGCCTCCGCGGTGGTTTCCTCAATGCCGGTGGTGGTCAGCAGAATGTCGCGTTCCTCGTCGCGCGACGGGTAGTCGATGTCGATCTGCAGCAGAAAGCGGTCGAGCTGGGCCTCGGGCAGCGGATAGGTGCCCTCCTGCTCGATCGGGTTCTGGGTCGCCAGCACGTGGAAGGGCTGCGCCAACTTGCGGTGCTGGCCGGCGATGGTGACCTCGCCCTCCTGCATCGCCTGCAGAAGCGCCGACTGGGTGCGGGGCGATGCGCGGTTGATCTCGTCAGCCATCAGCAGGCGGGTGAAAACCGGCCCCTCGATAAAACGAAAAGCGCGCGAGCCGTCCGGGCCTTCCTCAAGCACCTCGGAGCCGAGGATGTCGGCGGGCATCAGATCCGGGGTGAACTGGATGCGGTTGGTATCGAGCCCCAGCACGGTGCCGAGCGTGGATACCAGGCGGGTCTTGGCCAGCCCCGGCACGCCAACCACAAGCGCATGACCGCTGGATAGAATCGCTGTCAGCGCCAAGTCAACCACTTCGGTCTGGCCGACGATGCGCCGGGAGATCTGTTCTTTTACCAACGCCAGCGTTCTACCAGCCTGTTCGATCTGCTCAATTGGGTCTGACTCGGCGTCAATCATGGCTCAAGGTGTCCCTTCGGGGTGTCAATGCGCTATCCTTCACATAGCATAAGTTATGCTGGAAGTGCGAAAGGCAACAGGGCGACGCGATGACAAAGGGTACAAAAATGGAAAACCTGTCGGACCCGGGCGCTGCCGACGGCCTGGCCAAGGCGGTGGCGCGGGCGTCAAAGGGCAAGAAGGGACCGCCGCCGGTGCATCTGTGGAACCCACCCTATTGCGGCGATCTGGATATCCGAATCGGCCGCGACGGCCTGTGGTGGTACCTGGGCACGCCGATCGGGCGGCTCGAGCTGGTGCGCCTGTTCGCCTCGGTGCTGAAGCTGGAGGATGGCAAATATTTTCTGGTCACCCCGGTCGAGAAGATCGGCATCACCGTCGATGACGCGCCATTCCTGGCGGTCGATTTCCGGGTCGAGGACGCGGATGCCGGGCAGGTGCTGGTGTTCGAGACCAATGTCGGCGACGAGACCGCCGCCGGGCCGGAAAATCCGATCCGGGTGGAGCGTGACCCAACGACTGGCGAACCCAGCCCCTATGTGCATGTGCGGCGCGGGCTCGAGGCGCTGATCGACCGCAAAAGTTTCTACCGGCTGGTCGATATTGGCGAGCATCGCGAGGTCGACGGGGAACGCTGGTTCGGCCTGCGCTCGGGCGGTACGTTCTTCGCCATCATTCCGAGCGTGGAGATGGAGGTTTAGGCGCGACCCCGGGGGGTTTCAACTGACGTCATCGGGCGAAAAGTCGGTTTCGCTTCTGATTGCAGCCACTCCGCCGACCGGTGATCTGCGTCCGGGTTGTGCAAGAGGCCGGGTTGTTTAGGAGGGCGGAAATTGGTGGATCGCGCAACGAACAGCCGCTCAGAGCCCTTAGTGACCGATGCTGCACCAAGCACAATTCGACCTGAAGGGCGGCTCGCCACCCGCAGATGACGCCTGATGACCCCAAACGGACTCGGCCACCCAGCAAGACAGTCATAGTCTGCGGAGCAAGACTATCGTGTTGCGAGCGACTCTCTGATCAGTTGGTCGGTTTCGGAATTGCCCCAACCAAGTAACTGCTCGTTCACAGCTGATCCGGCCTCGATCAGCAGGTGGACAGTCGCGACGTGGTCCTGTGGATGTCCGGTTTTCCAGCCATGGTTCAGGCCATACAAGCTGGCCGCTAATGGCGTTCCTCCGAATTCATTCTTGCTGTGTATCGTCGGGGCTGGGTCGTGCAGGAGAAGAAGCTCAACGATATTGGCGTAACCATGGAAGGCGGCGCGATCGAGAGGGGACGAGTCGTGCACACCGACCTGATGGGGATCGAAGCCGAGTGCGAGCATCAACTCGACGGCGCTCGGATTGTACGACCAGGCAGCTCTGCACATTGCGGTAGGATCTTCTGAGATCAACCGGTCCAGGACACCTTCGTATTCAGCGCAGACGGTATCAACAACAACACGGTCGGCTCGCCAGACGGCATCCGCGAGGTTTGTCATTGGTGAGGCGTGCTGTGATATGAAATCAACTAAATCAGCGTGCCCACGCGTTCGGGCAACTTGAAGGGGCGTTGTGTCGTGCCCGATCCTCCATTTGTAGATGTCGCCGTTGCCGAGATTGGTCCAATTACCCTCGCCCATGCGGGCGTTGCAGCAATCCGGGTCTGCGGCGATGCAGTTCTTGGCGTGTGGGATCGATCCCCAATAGGCGGCCATGAAGATATCCGGCTCGGCACCATGGTCAAGAAACCGGAATACCAGATCGCGATTCCGAACCAGGTACTGCAGTGCGGACGACCCATGATCGTCACATCGCGCGTTCACGTCGGCGCCATTTTCGACCAGAAAGTCGATCATCTCGACATCCTGGGCGTAGTGGAGCGGATGCTTGCCATCGCCGCCAGGACTGGTGATGAGACTGGGATCTTGTTCCAGCAGTTCGCGTACCCGCTGTTTGTCATTCAAGCCGACCGCCGGCCAAATGTCGACGATGGCGCCTCGCTCGATCAGCGGCCCCGCGACGTCAGGTGTTAAGTCCTCCAAAATTCCAAACCCGCCGGCTCCCCAACTGGTTTTCTGATTGATGTCGGCACCGTGTTCCAGCAGGAGGTCGACCAGTTCAACGTTGCTCCGGCTGCAAAAGATCGCCGAACTGTCAAAGGCGAATATCTGCGCGTTGACTTGATCTGATAATTCAGAATGGTTGGCGAACCGCGTCGCAATCGCCGCGTTCAACCGCAGTCTTCCATCGGTCAAGTGGGGTCGTCATTTGGGGCACTCCACGACAGAAATAAGGCGCATCTACATAGTCGAGTTTGTCTACAATCTCAACGACAAAGGTCGGGCTGGTAAATTGGCGCAAGCTGGTTCCGGCTGCGGTTCAGAGACGAACGGCAGGTTACGGGAGTTGCAACGCAACATGCTGGGTCGTGATCGAACGGCGGGTATGGGCCGTTAGCGCCGTACTTGGTTGAAGGTCGATCGGCAACTTTGTCCGCTTATCGACCTTCGACCCGGTGCGAAGCGGATGCTTGCTTGGGGTCAAATTGCGGCATCAGCCCGATTGACGCCAGCGTCTGTTCGCAGATCCTCTTCGGACCATTCTTCTTTCGCAGAGAAGTCCTTGATGAAGTGCTCGATTCTCATTAACCATAACTGGCGTTTTTCTGAAAATCGTTTATTATTAATAACTTAACACCGCTATCACGCTTGATAACAGCCGATCATACTCAACGGCACGGTCTGCCGGGCTTCGCGGAACCAGGCGCTCGCCGCGAGATCGAGGGCGAGGGCTGCGTCAGGCCCCGCTCCCGGCGGCAAGTTCTTCGCCATCATTCCAAGCCCGGTGATGGAGGTTTAGCCGGGCCAAGGATTGCCCGGCGCAGCCGCGGCAATACGCCGTTCTCGGCGATCCAGGCCGAGTAGGCACGGTAGTCCGGATCCTCCATCAAGTGCCACTCC
>Ga0307378_10012531_pt1 | contig 10811 bp, 9 predicted proteins | sample UN1MG_FD_202238 | JGI IMG/M metagenome (GOLD analysis project Ga0307378, IMG submission 202238) | Soil microbial communities from Risofladan, Vaasa, Finland - UN-1 | ecosystem: Environmental > Terrestrial > Soil > Coastal area > Acid sulfate soil | place: Finland: Risofladan, Vaasa | collected...
AGAAAGTAGGTGTTATCGCCTGGGCAGGAGGATTGTTGATAATCTTTGGAATGACTATATCTCAAAGGAAAGAAAAGATATAATCTTTTATTTTTTTATTTCTTCTATCAGGTCTTTCACTTCTTCAAGTTTTTCAGGGATTGTTTTAGGCATACCTTCTTTTCTGATATATACTTTTTCCCAGAAAGGTTTAGAAAGTTCACTATATTCTTTCGAGTATTTATCCAGATGTTCTGCGCACTTGGTTAATATTGTATGAGCGTTGCCGTGTGTAGGGTAAGCATTGCATTCATTGACGACTTCCCTTAACACCCTGGGATTGTCAATAATCATACAAGGTAACATTAAATTATCAGAATAAGGTTGTCTTTTCCTTATGGCCTTAAATAAGGGAGAAGCCAGAGCCTCTCTTAATGTGGTATTTCTTACATTATGAGTAGCACAGTGGGTAAAGACACAGGGTTCATAATCTCCTTTTACATTTACATGTAAATATCCGGATTGGCGGCCTCCGGCAATACAGCCATTTACGTGCATTCCATCATTCCAGAAATCCCCGATAAAGACCGGGTACCTGTTTCTCAGATAATTGACTCTTCTCCAACCATAAAGTCTTTGTTCCGGAGTCTGCATCAAGTTTATATCAGGATTTTTGCCAATAGGGATGTAAGTAAAGTACCAACCAAAAGGACAGCTTTTTTCTTCGGTTAATAATTTCATTAGTTCATCACTGTAGACGATTTCAGTATTGTGTCTGGTTGGAGTAATAGAAAAACCATAAATTAGTCTGGCTTCCTTACAGTTATCCATAGCCTCCATTACTTTTTCCCATACCCCTTCCCCTCGGCGCTGGTCAGTCTCCTTTTTTAATCCTTCTACACTTATAGCCGGGGCAACATTACCTAATTCTTGTAGTTTCAAAGCCATATTTTTATCTATAAAGGTTCCATTGGTGTAAATCATAAAAGTTGCGTCATTATGTTTTTTGTAGATATCTAACATATCGTCTCTAACAAAAGGCTCGCCTCCGGAAATAACATAGAAATAAGTTCCCATTTCCTTGGCTTCAGTTATAATTTTATCCACATATTCAAGAGGGAGGTCATCTTTTTTAGAATAATCTCCGGCATAACACCCTATACATCTAAGATTGCATCTCATAGTAGGGCTGATAACTATAGTAGCAGGACAGGGGATACCTTCTTTTTTTTCAAAATTCTCTCTATTTTTTGGCCCCAGCAAAATATAATTAATCATAAAATTTAATACTATTTTATCCCGAACATTAGGGTGGATCTCCTTTAATACTTTTTGGGCAAGAAAATAAGCAGGAGCTTTGTCCTCAAACATTTTTCTGACTTTGCCTATTTCGGGTTTGAATTTAGGAGCGATTCTTTCTGCAGCATAGGTTAGCCGAATAAGATTTTCATCAGAAGTATTACTTAAGGCTTTCATAATAAGGTTTACAGTCTGTTTGGTAGTGTAATTTTTAAATTTTTCTATATAATCCATGATGTTTTCCTCCTATAAAAAAAAGCTAAAATTATTTTTAAAAATTTAATCTTTGTATTTCATATTTATTTCATTCAAAGTTTCTTTTAAAAAATTTAATAATGATTTTTGCTCATCTTTATTCATCTGAGAAACATATTGATTGTAGGTTTGAATGTAGTCTATATATTCATCTAAGTTATTACTTGGACCGGTTACATATTTCGGAATATTATTTATATATTTGGTAAGAATCCCAAAACATATTCCTACAAAGACAGTTAAAGCCAATTCAATATAAGCATTTGTCGCATTGGTAGGAATAACTTGACTTAATAATTGTATTTCAGCTATCCCTTCGGTAATTTTTTTTATGAGAAGGATTAAAATAAGTAAGACACAAGCACAAAAAATAAGGGGAGATTTGGTTTGCAAGGCTTCTTTAAACAGATCTTTTAGGTTAAACTTCCCTTTAATTTCCCCAAATTTTTGAATAATTTCTTTTTTTAATTTATTAAGCTCGGTTGCTTTTGTAGAAAGTTTTCTTTGGGGAAGATTGGAGATGTTGTATCCTTTTTTAGTAGGAAAGAATGTGATAGTAGAACGGCCTAATTTTCCCCATTTATAATTGTCTGATTCCGGGATTAGGTACTCTACTCCTAGTAGACTTTCCTTGTAGAGTAATTGTAACATATCATAAGCGGTCCATTTGCTTACTCCCATTTTTCGGGCTACTTCTGAATAATGAATGGAAGAGCCTTTCTCTTGGTATAAATCGATTAACGATTGTAAAAATTCTTTTTGCCTTGTGGTAATTTTCATGATAAATAATCTCCCAAAAGACCCAAAAAGTAATTTAAAAAAAATATATTTCTTACAACTCTTACAACTTCATTATATCACTTCAAAATAATTTTGCAAAATTTTTAGAATTTTTGTCTGTGTCAATACTTTGGGGGTAGTTTTTTCTGGTGAAAAAAATTCTTTTGGTTTTGGGTAGACCTACCCCTCTGCCTGTGCGTGCCTGCCTGTGTGTGTTCGCACGCAGACAGGTTATTTTGTTAAGGCTTATTGTCTGGATAAATAAGCATGGTTATCCTTATTTTATTTAGGTTACAGTAATACATCACTATCAACTCTCTTTAGTTTTTTGATTGATTAATTAAAATATCCTACTCTGGATAGTTCTCGTAAAACACCCACCCAGGGTTTGTCCTGATCCGGTCCTGAAAGTGCCGGTATGGTTACCTCGATAAGAGGAGAAGTCTCTGTCTCTTGGTTAAAATAGGAAGCAGGCAGAGGTGGTTTGTATTTGCCTACTTTAATATTTCGTTCTCTTTCGGTCTCCCACCAGTTATCCCATTCTCCATTGATGATAGTCTCTTTTATCTTTAAGAGGGCCAGGGCTCCCGGTTTACTCCAGCTCATCCCTCTTTTTTTAAAGCGAGCAGCTATCGCCTTATTGATGTTTGATTCTATCGCTCCGGCCCTTTCTATCTCTTTATCTTTTAGTTTAAACTGATTGGTAATCCCTTGACGGTTACGAGATATGTAGGTATAGAGTTTTACTAGATTGTCTTTCTCTTTAAGGTCATAGGGATTTCTGATCATCTGGTCTATTACAGCTAAACCCTTATCTATCTGGTTAGATAACAGCAGGTCTTTTATTACCTTCTGCTCTTCTTTCCTTCTTCTTAAGAATTCTTTAAACTTTTTATAAAGATGGTAGAGATCAAGAATATAAGTGGCAGAAGAAAAGTAATCTTTAATCCCGGAGGTGATCCAGGAATCTCCGTCTCCGCCGAAGATAACCTTTTTTACTTTGGAGAGGGAAAATCTTTCCTCTGCCAGGAGACTTAGTTTTTCCATAAAGTCTTTCCCGGTACCGATAAAGGTGAATTTCTCCTTTAGTCTTTTGGATTCACCTGTTTTATAGCGGGCTTCTTTGCCAGTATAGCCTACTCCCACTTTTACTTCCAGCTTTTCTTTTTCCTTCTTACCCCTATGCTGTAAACCAATATAGGTAGCATCTGCTTCTATATAGGCAGTATCAGGGGCCTCTTTATCCGGGTAATTTAAGTTCTCTATCTGTTTTAACTTCTTCTCCTGGTTTTCCATGATTAACTTGCCTTCTTTTATTACTGATTGTCTTATGGCTTCATGAGAGCGGAAGTTACCCAGTAAGAGCCTGGCTTGAGTTACTACCTCTCGGTAAGAGGAAAGACTGGAAAGAAAATCTTCTATCCTGGCTCGAGATAGACTGAGGCGTTGGTTTTTAACTATACTTAAGGCCTCATCTAAAAGATATCGGGACTTACCCTTCTTATCTTTATAACGGGTACGGGAATAGAGGATATCACCGAAACGGGTGAGAAAGTATTTTTCCCTTTTACCGGTGTTCTTCAGTTTCCCTTTTTCTCTCTTATTCCGCAGGTAATTATCTATATCGGTAATAGCTTTTTCAAATACTTTACGGGCTATACTCTGTAATATTTCAAAGAGCATATCCTCCAAGATATCAAAGGTTAGACCTTTAATAGGTATTTTAACCTTGACCTCGGGGAAAGTTATTGTTATAGTATCCATGGGTGTAGCTTACCTCCCTTTTGTAAAGGGTTTTGTTTATATATAGGTAAGTCTACACCTTTTTATTTCTCTTTGGCAATCTTTCCTCTATTGCTCATAGTATTCACCAAGAAAGAAAGTTACTATTGTGACTATTCTTTTTTCTCTAATCTTCCTCTAACTACCCCACTAAAGTTTACACTAACGAATTTTTTTAAAAATACCTGAATAAAAGATTTTGGTATTATAGTAAAAAGTATTATAATTATATAAAGTATTTCTCTTTTTCTTAAAAGAGATGAATAGAAAATGAGATATGAAAATTATTAATAAATAGAAGGGAGAAAAGTTTAATGAAAAAAGATAAAGATTCTTTAGATAATTCCGCAGCACAGGATGAATTAAAGGAATTGGATAATCTGGAAGATTCATTGGAAGATGAAGATTTGAAAAAATTAGATTAAGAATCAGACTAAGCACAATAAGTAAAGCGGGCATCTGGCCTGTCGAGGTAGGGGTCGGATTCTCATCGAGCCCGATAAATATTTAATGTCATTGCGAGCTCCGATTTATCGGAGCGTGGCAATCTCGGGATTGAGATTGCTTCCCCTGCTTTCGCAGGGGCAGGCTTGTTACATTCCTTGCAATGACAAAAGGGTAGGGTTTGATTTATCGAACCAGTTATCACAATTTAAAGGAGGATAACAGAATGGTATTAGAAGCAATTAAAAAAAGGCAGAGTGTTCGAAGTTATCAGGACAAAGAAATTCCAGAAGATGTATTACAGCAGGTATTAGAAGCAGGCAGGTTAGCCCCGTCAGCTAGCAATAAACAGTGCTGGAAATTTATTGTAGTAAAAGATGAAGATTTAAGAAAAAAAATGGTTCCTGCTTGTAAAAATCAGAAATTTGTGGGAGAAGCCCCGGTGGTTATAGCAGGGTGTGCTACTAATCCTGATTATGTGATGACCTGCGGAGAGCATAGCTACTCCATTGATTTGGCCATTGCTCTGGACCACATGAGTTTAGAGGCAGCCTCCCTGGGATTGGGGACCTGCTGGATAGGGGCTTTCTATCAGGATCAAGTTAAAGAAATTTTAAGTGTACCAGAGGATGTGAGAATTGTGTCTCTTATGCCTTTAGGATATCCTAAAGGGTTAGGTACCAAGACCGAAAGAAAACCTTTATCAGAAATTATTTGCTATGATAAATATACTTCATAGACATTGTTGGGGGACAACGGTCCTTTGGCAAACTTTAATTGTAATTTGTAGCAGAACGGCTTTACCGTGCTGCTCTCTGAGGACACGGCACACCATGTACCTACTTTATTTAATTTACCGAAACAGGAGATTTAGCCCTACTTCCTCATTAAATCCTCTTTCTATTTCTCTATTTATCTCTTCAATTATAAATTCACCGACACCGCTTTATTATATCCAAAAAAGTTTCATGTTTCCATAAATACACCTCCTCCCGTTTTAGAGTCCTAAAGGATGATTCAGCAAAGGTATTCTAATAAGGATTTCCTTTATTTTATCTTTAAAAACAACAAACACGCAAGAACACTTGACAAACTAATATAATTATATTATTATTTTTATAGTAAATATACCAATGGAATACATAGGTTGGTTATAATAAAAAATGAAAAATACCATCTATAAAGAATTAAAAACAAAAATAATGTCTGGAAAACTATTGCCCGGAAGTAGTTTAGTTGAACGTGAGATTAGTGATGAATACAGCATAAGTAGAACACCTGTAAGAGAAATTTTATGGCGATTAGCTTCTGATGGTTTGCTTGAACAAGAACCTTCAAGAGGATATATAATAAGAAAGATATCATTAGAGGAAATATTTAATATATTTCAAAGCAGAGAGGGCATAGAAGGTATGGCTGCAAGATTAGCTTGTCAAAAAGGTGATGATAAATTTTTTTCAAATATAAAAGAAATAAGAGAAAGAATTAAAGAAATTGATATTGAAAGAAATTGTCAGGAAGGTGTCTTTTTTGGAAGAAAGTTACATGATTTAATCATTGTGACAGCAAGCAATACTTTTTTATCAGAATTCTATAACAAATTAAAAGATCTTACAGCTTTAACAAGAAATATTACACAAAAATCAGTTTTGATTGAAAAAAAATCTAAGGAATCACATTTAGCAATTATTAATGCGCTTGAGGAAAGGGATGAAGAAAAAAGTGAGTACTGTATGCGTGAACATCTAAGGACTACTTGCCGGTTGATGACTGATTATTTCTACCCAAATCTTTTTAAATAAATAAAATAATAAAGATTAAACAATGTATATTATTATTGGCTATTAAGATGATATATCGTGAAGTAGGTAATTCTGGAGTAAAAATACCAATTATTGGTATGGGAAGACACTAGTATCTGAAGAGCATGCTGAGATCTTGAACGCTATTAAAAACAAAGATAGTAAAGATGCTCATAAGAGAATGTACGAGCATTTGACTGGCGTAAAAAGAGATTTACTATAGAAGTAAGTTTAGATAAGGAGATTTAAAGATGTCATTTACACCAAAAGGAATTATTCCCGCCATGGTTACCCCCATTAATGAAAGAGGAGAAGTAAACAAAGTAGCATTAAGAAAACTTGTCGATTATCTAATTGAAGGTGGAGTTCATGGTCTATTTCCTGTGGGAAGTCAAGGAGAATTTTATGCCCTGGAAAAAGAGGAAAAGAAAATAATTATAGAGATTGTTTTGGATCAAGCAAAAGGAAAAGTCCCAGTATACGCAGGAACAGGAGCAATCACCACCAAGGAAACTATCTCCCTAACTAAGATGGCTGAGGATATAGGTGCAGATGCTGTATCAATAATTACTCCCTTTTTTATCTCTCCTTCTCAGGACGAGCTTTATGATCACTATCTTTCTGTTGCTGGATCCACCCACTTGCCAGTGCTTCTTTACAATAACCCGGGTAGAACAGGGGTTAATCTTTCAGCCGCTTTAGTAGTTCGTCTTTCTAAAGTTGATAATATAGTTGGGATCAAAGATAGCAGTGGAGACATGACTCTAATCGCAGAGTATATTAGAAAGACAGATGATGACTTCTCTGTTTTAGCTGGAAGAGATACTCTGATTTACGGAACACTTTTATATGGGGGCAAAGGAGCAATTGCAGCTACAGCAAATGTAGCTCCAAAGTTAGTTTCAGAGATTTACGAAGCCTATATAAGAGGAGATATAAATAGAGCTAAGCAAGCTCAAGCTAAGTTAGCTCCCTTAAGGTCGGCTTTCAGCTTAGGGAGTTTTCCTGTGGTAATAAAGGAGGCTTTAAAGCTGATTGGTATAGATGTTGGAGATGCAAAAGCTCCTATTAGCCCACTATCAAAGGATAAAAAAGAAATATTGAAGAATATACTCAAGGAGCTTGGCGTTCTGTAACCACTTTTTTGAAACCAAAAAAACTATTTATTAAGGAGAGATGTAATGCAAAAACCGAAAAAAGTTGTGATGGTTGGTCTGGATGGTCTTAATCCAGATTTAGTTTATCAATGGAAGGGTGAACTTCCCAATTTAAGCAAGTTGATGGAAGAGGGAATATATGGGAAAATAAAAAGTACTGTTCCTCCCATTACACCCCAAGCGTGGAGTTGTATACTTACCGGTAAAAACCCCGGACATTTTGGCTATTGGGACTTTACTTACAGAGACGACTACTCTTATGGACAGTCTGAACTTGTAAATTCAAGGGTGAGAGATGAAAGGGTGGATACAATTTATGAAATCCTGTCAGGCTATAACAAAAAAGTAGCAATAATTAATGTTCCGGTTACCTATCCCCCTCCGGAGATTCCAGGTGGGTACAGTATTTCTTCTTTTATGACCCCCAGTTTGAATAAACAGTTTACCTATCCTGATTCATTAAAGAAAGAAATTGAAAAAATAATAGGCCAGTATATCATTGATGCCTCTACCTCTGATATGAATTTTCGACAAATGGATAAGGAAGTGGTGTTGAAACGAATTTATGATATGGATAAACAACGATTTGAGCTAACAAAGTATTTCATAAAGGAAAAGAAATGTGATTTTGTGTTTACCGTGATCATGGGCACTGATAGAATGCCCCATCTATTTTACCGCTACTTTGATAAAAACCACAGAAGATATATTCCCCATCCCAAGTATGAAAATGCATTAAAAAATCATTATGAGTTTTGCGATGAGAACATAGGAGAAATTTTAAATTTAGCGGATGAGGATACAACAATGATCGTGACAAGCGATCATAGTGTTCAGAGGTTGGATGGGAGGATTAATTTAAATGAATGGCTGATTAAGGAAGGCTATATGAAACTTAGAAAAAGACCTGAGGGGTTAGCCTCTTTAATGCAGACAGATATTGACTGGTCTCAAACCAAAGCTTGGGCTACAGGTTTTACCGGTCAGCTTTACCTTAACCTAAAAGGAAGAGAATCTCAAGGGATAGTTGATTCCCAAGATTACGAAAGGCTTTTAGACGAGCTAGCTGAAAAATTGAAAGCTATAACAGATGAAAAGGGTGAGAGGTTAGACACCAAAGTGTATAAAAGAAAAGACATCCATTCAGGTGAATATGCAAAATTTGGTCCTGATCTTTTCGTTTACTTTGATAACTGTTACTGGAACATAAGCGAGCTTATAGGTTATGACTCAATTTACTCTTATGATACTCCTAAAGGTCCTGATGATGGTGGTCATGGTCCTTTTGGTTTTTTTGCAATGGCAGGAAAAGGAGTTCCCAAAAGAGGTAAAGTATCCGATGCGGATCTTTTAGATATAGCACCTACAGTATTGCATTTATTTGGAGTACCTATACCCCAGGATATGGAAGGGAAAGTATTAACTAAAAAAGAGAGGGTATATTCGAAAGAAGATGAAGATGAAATCAGAGAAAGATTATCTCGATTAGGTTATCTTGGTTAATTATCTTCTAAAAATAGTAAATACCAGATTGAGGTTTTAATAATTGAGAGGAAAGTACAGATGAAAAAAGAAATACCTACAACTTATTCACCCCCTGGAATGCTTGATTGGCCTTGCGGCATAGAAAGGTTAACTAATGGCAATACTCTTATTACCGATGCCGGTTACTGGTCAGGGTTTGGCAGTGAGATCTTAGAAGTTGACCTTATCGGCAGGATAGTATGGCGCTACTCAAATGGCTTGGTTTTTGCCCACAGTTCTAAAGTATTAAAAAATGGTAACATCTTAGTTAGTGATACCTGGAACAATAGAATTTTAGAGATAGATAGGAGGGGCAATATAATATGGAGTTCGGAGAGTTGGGGCAAGGGAAGTGGTATACTAAGTGATGGTTCGCATCTTCGTTATCCAAATGATGCAGAGGAAACGGAAAGGGGAGCAATCCTTATCTCTGATAGAAATAACGATAGAATTATAGAAGTTGACAAAAAGGGAAATATCGTCTGGAAATATACTGAACTTAAGCATTGTCATGATGCAGACAGGCTTCAAAATGGAAACACCATTGTGGCAAGTTCTGACCAAAATAAGGTTATAGAAATTAATCCTCAAGGAGATATAGTGTGGTCATATGGAGATGGGTCTTTAAAGATGCTTAATTGGCCAAGAGATGCAGACAGGCTTCAAAATGGAAATACGCTAATAACTGATTCAAAAAACAATCGCATAATTGAGGTGAACAATAATGGTGAAATTGTCTGGTCTTTTTATTTGGGTTATTTTGGGATGCCTTATGAGGCAGATAGATTGCCTAATGGAAATACGCTGATCTCTATCCAACAGCGCAGACAGGTAATAGAAGTTGATCCTTCAGGTAATATAGTCTGGAGTTTTAGAAACTATTATCAGGGTCATATTAAAGAGCGCTTAATAAACGGTGACTTTGAAGAGGAGGCTTATCCTAATACTGGATATCCTGCCGATTGGGCCAAATGTACTCTTCTTTCTGAAGGACCGGGGTGTAAACTTTTTTGGGATTCACAGGTTCACTTTAAAGGAACTCATAGTGTAGGTATAGAATACTATGGAACAGGAAGTGTTTGGTGGCAGCAAACTGTAAGAGTAACTCCAGGAGGGCTTTATAGATTGACCGATGTGGTTAAAACCGCTGACCTTGACGGATTTGCTCATACTCAGGTGGCATTTTTAGATAGTATGGGCGGGTTTTTTACTTATACTTCTTTCCTTCCTGGAACAAAACCTCGAAAAGGAACAACTGACTGGGAACAAAATACTCTTGAAGTAAGAGCTCCTAAAGAGGCTACTGCAGCAGATATTAGATGTTTTGTCATGGGAAGAGGTAAAATTTGGTTTGATAACATATCTTTTGAGGAATTGCCCTGGGGATAAAAAATTACCTGCTCGGTTTTTTTTGTAGTAAGTAAGCGATGATAATTTTATGAAAAGACACTGATAAGGAGGTAAAAATGGTAAGTATAAGATGGTTAGGACACGCGGCTTTTGAAATTGTAACTGATAAAGGCAAATACATCTATTTTGATCCTTGGCTTAACAGAAATCCCGTATCATCGATAAAGACAAAAGATATTAAAAGGGCTGATATTGTATGCGTAAGTCATGGTCATAACGACCATATAGGAGATGCCATTGAAATTGTAAAGACTACTGGCGCAAAACTTATCTGTTCACCAGAGATAGGTCATTATGCTGACAGTAAAGGTCTAAAGTATAATGAAGCCTCTTGTACTTTGAATATAGGTGGCTCAGCAAGGATAGACGGGATTACCAT
>Ga0307378_10012533_pt1 | contig 10811 bp, 11 predicted proteins | sample UN1MG_FD_202238 | JGI IMG/M metagenome (GOLD analysis project Ga0307378, IMG submission 202238) | Soil microbial communities from Risofladan, Vaasa, Finland - UN-1 | ecosystem: Environmental > Terrestrial > Soil > Coastal area > Acid sulfate soil | place: Finland: Risofladan, Vaasa | collected...
AGAAGGAAATTGAAAAATTGTATAGAGAATTGACGAAGTGAAAATGATTGACAAGCTCTCAAAAAAGGAGACCGCATGAGCACAGACATAGTAGAGATCAAAAAGAAAAAAACCTATGTAAAGCCGCGCCTACGGGAAATCGCGCTGGAGACCAAGCAAGTGATGGCCGGAGCGTGCAAGACTATGGGTGGTACGCCAGCCATGATGAAAAGGCATCATTGTGGGATTCAACAGGGCTGCATGGAAGATGGGAGTTGAGCATCAACCGTTCAGAGTTAAGGAACTGGCTAAGAAATATCCCGAAGAATTGGAGAAGAACAATTTCGATTCCTGTACGATCCGCCATTTGAAGGAATTAAATAGGTTTCGGCCTTTTCCCCCGTAAAACTTGCTTCATCCACTGAATGCCATAATAATTCTTTACCTGCGGTGGTCTGAAAATGGCCTTCTACTATTATCTTTCCTTCATGGATAAGGCGATGACAATTACTACAGATATTGCAAAGGTTTGACGGATGATTGGCATTAGGAATGTCTCGTCCCCTAATGTGATGTTCGACAAGAATATGGTCTTCTTCGCAAACTTGGCATTCGGTTTGGCCTGATCGATTTAATGCTTTTCTAGCTGATTTTTTCATGTTGCCATTGCTACTACCCTTGCGCTCATTATCTGTTTGTTAAATTGTTCCCACCTTAAAATTCCAAATCCATAAATGCCCCATTCTTCGCCCCAACTATTTTGGATATACACTCCCGTAGAATCAAAGCCGCATAGAAGAATGGCGTGTCCACCCCTTGTTGCAGCATTGGAACTATTTTTTATGATACCCGTTTTTTTATCCACTTCGTTCCAATCAGTAGTAATCATAAAACCAGCTAAGCAAACGCCATATTCATGAAGGGCAAATTTAACATCTTGCTGGGAGGCATTGACGTTTTTGCCTTTCCCTACAATTAAGCCCTTAGAAATAGCTGCGTCTATTGCGCTCCACAGATAAGTTCCTTCTTGGTTTGGAATGCCGTCTATTTTCTTGGCGGCTAAGTAAATTGCATCTCCATCGATTTGCTCTGGGAAATGTTCTTTTTTCCAATGTTGAAATTCGCAATATCCCGCAGCAGAATAACCGGCGCAATGTGGAGTTTGATATTGATTGCTAGAGGATAGGCACATATCCCGATTATCAATTTTACGAGGAGCCACGAAATTAGGGGCAGTTAAAATGGCTTCCCTATCTGCCATTTTGCTTAGCGGCGTGTCGAATGTAATTAAACCACCTGCCTTGAAATTTGTTTTGTTATATTTGCTGAAGAATGAGAACATAATACACCTCTAGTTGTTGATGTTAGTAAATGCGCTTTCAGGGACGAAATTAGTAAACGCGCTATTGTCCATTAATGGGGGCCTTGGATCGTTCTTTTTACAAGTACTAAGACACCCACTGAATACAAAGCTTATGATAATTCCAACAATTATGGTTTTTGCAAGTCGTTTCACATCTATATTATACAATGTGATTTGTATTTTTTCCTTCGCTTTTGATGTATAATATATGGAAAGGACAATTGCTATGTGGGAACAAAGAAAGCATAACAAAGAGAAAGAACAAGGTTTTTTGGATCAGGGAATTTCTAGGCTTGTGGCTCGACTTTTAGCTCAACGAGATATTTCAGTTGAGAATGTGGCTTCTTTTCTTGAGAGTAGCTACAAAAGCCTTTCGCATCCTCATCGCCTTCATAATGTTAAAGAGGCTGCCCAAATATTCTGTGATGCTATTTTACAGAAAAAGTCGGTAGCGGTTATAGGAGACTATGATTGTGATGGCGTTATGAGTAGCGTAATGATTAAAGAGCTTTGTAATTGCTTCAAACGAGATTGCAAAGTTTTCCTTCCCTCCCGTTTCTTGCATGGATATGGACTCACTAGGGCTACTTTAGACGCATTTAAAGCAACCTGTAAAAAGCCGCCGTATTTGTTGATAATTGTTGATTGTGGTTCGAACAATGAACAGGAGATACAAGAGCTTAAGGAATTTGGCATACAAAAAATAATCATTATAGACCACCATGTAATAGACAAGACAAAACAATCCAAGTCTGCAGATGCCTTTGTTAGTTGGCATCTTTCGGATTATCATGAAATGTGCGCTGCCGGAGAAGTATTTCAGTTTATTAGGGGCATTAGGTGTTTGACCAAGAAGATTAATCCAGTAGAATTCCTGTCTTATGCCGCCTTGGGAACGTTGGGAGATGTAATTCCAATTGTGGGAGACAATCGAATTATCGTTAAACATGGACTTGGACTTCACGCCCTAAACCACATTGTTTCTTTTGGATTGATATCTTTATTGAAACAGTCGGGAGTTGAGCTAAATAATTTCTGCCAAGATGACGCTTTATTCAAAGTAGTACCTAAGGTGAATGCCGCAGGACGACTACAAACCCCCAAAGTGGCGTACAATCTGTTTTTAGAAAAAGATCCATCGACGGCAGAGTTAGTGGGTACTTGTTTAACTGACTATAATACCGAAAGAAAGCGATTGCAAAAAAAGATAGAAGAAGAGGCGATTGCAAAGGCACATCAAACAGACTATAAGAACGGAATACTTGTTTATGATCCATCATGGAACATAGGAGTGGTAGGAATAGTGGCATCTCGTTTAGTTGAAACCTTTAATGCTCCATCTATAGTAGTAGGGCTACATAATGGAATCTTAAAGGGTAGCGGGAGGTCTTTGGATGGCTTAAATATCAAAGAAATTTTGGATGATTGCAAGGAAATGTTAAATGGATATGGCGGCCATAGATTAGCCGCAGGAGTTTCAATAAAAGAAGAATATATAGAAAGGGCTCCTCTTTTATTTGATCGGGCTTGTGAGGCTTATCGTTTAAAACATGGTTTATTAGTGGGAGAAGAAGTTAAATATTACGACGCTAAATTGAAGCCTGCCGCTATATCAAAAGAAATGGGAGCATTACTTCGACAGCAACTTTATCCATATTGTAAAACCAATAACCCCGAACCTGTTTTTCTTCTTTCCGACATCGATATTCTATCCGCAGAATTGAAAACAGGAGATAATTGGAGGTTGTTAAAGTTTGAAGCCGCCAAGAATGGACAAAAAATACCTTTTGGCTTTATGATGTTTACAAAGCAATATGGCTCGGAGGTTAGTGGACGTATTGCAGATATCTATTTCTCGTTTCCGCAGCTTATTACGGGGAGAGAATTTGAGCTTCGCATACAGAATATTGTCTTAAAAGGTTAGTTGTTTTTTTCTTGCTTCCTATGTTATTTTTTGCTATTATTGCATTATTAACAATGAGTATTAAACCAATGACAGGAGAGTGAAAATGAGCAAAACAATGGAACAAAGAATAGCGTACTTGAAGCTATGCTCGAATGATTATTACACTACAGGCAAATCTGAATTGACCGATGCGGAATATGATGTAGAATATGATGCCCTGAAAGATCTTGCTCCAACCCATACCTTTTTCGGAGAAGTGGGAGGCATAGACGAATCTCATTTGTATGGTACGAAAGTTCAGCATGAAGTCGTTATGGGAAGCCTGAATAAGAGTAAGGATGTCGATGATTTTCTTATGTGGCTTCAAGCAACCTATAAAGAAACAATAGAAGTAGTCCTGCAACATAAGGTAGATGGGCTTTCGCTTGGTTGCACATACAAGAATGGGATGCTTCAACGGGCGGTTACAAGGGGAGATGGGATAACAGGAGTAGATGTTACACCCAATGCTAAATTCGTACAAGGCGTTCTTCCTACTATCGATAGCAAAGACAAAGTTGAAGTCAGAGGCGAGTGTTACAAGGACCGTCAAGATTTCTATAGGGATTGGGCTGGAGAATATGCAAATCCTAGAAACTTCACTGCAGGATCTATTAACCAAAAAAATCCAAAAGTCACCGAGGAAAGAGGATTGTCTTTTGTGGCATATGAAGTTGTCGGAAAAGATTTTGCTACAGAAACCCAAAAACTTAAATTCATTATGGACAATGGCTTTATAAACCTCCGCGAGTCCACCAAGAAGATTACGGGAGATGTTAAAGAGGTGGCAGCGGGAGTAAAGCAGTATATGGATGCAATTGATCGTTCCAAGCTACCCTATGATATTGATGGTATTGTGGTTAAAATCAATGACATCAAAAAGGCAAAGGCATTGGGTTCTACTAACGAAGGAAAGAGGCCAAGAGCCAATCGCGCCGTCAAATTTGCTTGCGAACAAAGAGTAACAAGCGTTGTAGACATAGAATGGAATATCGGAAGAACTGGACAACTTACTCCAGTTGGACTTTTGAAGCCTGTTGAATTGGGCGGAACCATAGTGAAGAGGGTTTCTCTCCATAATATCAAGTTTATGTCTGAATTGAAGCTTCGCCCAAATGCTAAGGTTCTTCTTCAGAAAAGCGGAGACATTATTCCTTACGTTGTTAAGATGGTTCAAGATGGATCAGGACAGTTTAGGCTTCCTTCTCATTGCCCTTCTTGTAACAGTATTTTGGAATGGGACGAAACCAAGACTACAAAATGGTGTCACAGTTCGTCTTGTCCTGCTCAGTTAGCATCGACAATTGAGCATTGGTTCAAGAAGCTTGGCGTTAAGGGAATTGGGTCTGGCATTATTGAAAAGCTTTTGGGCTCGGCTACGGTTAACTCTATTGCGGACATGTATGATCTCGAACGCCATGCCCCGGATCTTAGTGAGTTATTCGGCGCAAAAGCCTTCCAAAATATTGTTGAGTCCGTTAATTCAGTTAGGGAAGTTTCATTGGCTAAGTTTATCGAGTCTCTTGGAATTGGGCAAATTGGAAGAATGTCAAAAGATATTGCTGCCATTGCTCCTACGGTAGATAAAATAGATGCCTTGAAGGTTTCTGATATAGCGACACTAGATGGATTTGCTGAGACAAAAGCTAAGTCGTTTGTTAATGGGTGGCAGCAACAGAGGAAGGAAATCGAAAAGCTTCTTAAGCACATCTCGCTTATAGAAGTTAAGGCAGATAGTAATAGGTTGACTGGCAAGAAATTTTGCTTTACAGGCTCATTTGACAATCCTAAGCGGAAAGACATGGAAGCCTCAGTTGAAGCGAATGGGGGAAATCTTAGTAGCGTCTCTAAAAATCTTACGGCTCTTGTTTGGGACGGCGAAATGCAAGGAAGTAAGATTGATAAGGCTAAGAAGCTCGGTATCAAAATTATTAATCAACAGCAATTCTTGGATATGTTGAAATGAACATTAACTAAAAAACCGGTAGACAATCGAACCAAGTTATTGTATAATTGACTTCTAATTAAGAAATATTAAAAGGGGCAAATATGTCTACTAAAAAAACGAATACTTCTCCCGATATCATAGCCCATATTAAAAAGAAGCAACTAAAACTTAAGGAAGTAGCCAGAGAACTCAAAAAACACTTCGTCGGACTAGATCATATTATCGACAAGATCATTAAGGACATTGAAACTTGGTATGTAATGCCTGATCTTCTTAGTCGTCCTGTTATCATATGTCTATGGGGTCCCACCGGAGTAGGCAAAACCGATCTTGTTCGTAGATTGACTAAATTACTTAAGTTTTCCAATCGTTATTGTGAAATAGAAATGACGAATAAGGGGTCAACTTCATCCCCCGCTCATTCTTTAAATGGTAGTGTTTCCTCTATTCTTAGTTCTAATCCCAATCTTCAATCTGGGAGTCCTTCGGTTATTCTTCTTGATGAGATTCAGAATTTTCGTACCAAAGATGATCATGGTCATGAGATTATGGACTACAAATTCAGAGATATGTGGACCCTATTGAGCGACGGAAAACTTCCTTTTGAGGCCGACATAGATTACATTATGCAGTTGTTGTGGGATTATGAAAAAAGCATAAAAAGAGCCCAAGCAGGAATTCCAAAACAAACGAAAGATGACCAAAAGCCTCTCGCTAGCTATAAGACCGTTAAAGAACTTGAGGACGTTATATTTACTGACGACGATGATTCCAACGATGAGTGGAATTATTACACTCTTAAGCATTTTAAGAAAGCCCTTAGATTGGAGGAGCCCCTAGAAGAAATTGCTTTATGGGACGACTTCAAGAAAAAGGCCGTTCTTACTGCTCGAATTAATGACTCAAAGTTGTTGTACGAAGAAGAAGATTATACTAAGGCACTTATATTTGTCTCTGGCAATTTGGATGAGGCATATGAATTTGCAACAGCCGCAGATGAAGTTGATGTTAATGCTGATATTTTTCACGACTTGTCTCTTAAAATAAATATATTAGATATTAAACGCTCTTTGGCCCATAGGTTTAAACCTGAACAAATAGCTAGATTTGGAAATACCCATGTTATTTATCCATCTTTAAGCCAAAGAACATATGAGGTTATTATTGAAAGAAAGGTAGCCGAAATTGTCCGTAGAGTCCAAAACAATCATGGAATAAGTGTTGAAGTAGATTCCTCTGTTCGACAATTAATCTACGACAATGGTGTATACCCAACCCAAGGTGTTCGCCCCGTTTTTTCCACTATTTCTGAAATTCTTGAAAGTTTAATGCCTAAGTTTTTATTGCAAGCATTGATCCAAAGGGAATCTTCTTTGAAAATTAGTTACCGGAATAATGCAATTTATGCCGACATTCAAGGTCATTCGATACGTTATGCATATAAGGGCGTTTTGGATAACCTTAAGTCAGAACGCAATAAGAATCTAAATCGTAAAATTCTAACAGCCGTTCATGAAGCAGCCCATGCAGTTGTATACGCTATATTGTTTAAGCTTTCTCCTCCTCAAATAGTTTCTACTCCTGCTACCCATAAAATAGAAGGGTTTATTTGTACTCATGCTATTTGCGGAGCCAAGACTATGATGCAGGATAAGATTTGCGTTTGGTTGGCTGGCGCAGAAGGGGAGAGATTAATTTTTGGAGAGGCCAATCGTACATGGGGTGGTCAATGCGATCTTAGAGAGGCTACTTCTGACGCCGCTAGAATGGTGAGGCAAATAGGTATGGATCGAGTTAAATCATGGATCAGTTCAGACAATGATACGGAGCTTTCTAACACAGACTTAGAAGGAACAAATCCCTTAATAGAAAACATTATTCAAGACTCTGTTGTTCGAACCGCCGATATTTTGAAGGAGCATTTGCCTTTGTATATCGATGTTACGGAGGCTTTAATTAACAGGAATAAGCTTACCCCTAAGGAATTTAAGGCCATTTGTAAAGAATATGGTATTAAAATCGGTATAAAAAAACAAAAAGATGATATTTACTTGAATTATAAAAAACATTATGATAGATTCAAGAAAGATCAAAAGGAGAAAAAATGAAACAACGACAAGGATTTGTAAGCAATAGCAGCACTACTAGTTTTTGTATTTATGGAACTTGCTTAAACTCATTCGATAAGATCTCTTTGGTAAATGCTATTAAGAAATTTACTTGAATTACAATAAACAGTATGATAGATTTAAGAAAGTTCAACAATGAAAGCTAAGATCTATAAAATCACTGTATCCTCAGGAACGATGGAAGCTATACATGGATTTAGCAGGGAGATAATAGAGATTTATATTCCTGCAATGTCTGTTGTTCTGAATACGGAAGAAGGATTTAATTGCTTCATAGACGATGCTAACGATAGACATAAAAATGCCACATATTTGGGAGAAATCGAGGTTCCAGAACATGTTATTGACATCGTACAACAATATGTAGAGATAACCGCTATTGCCGCCGAAGAAATCCCAAAGTGGTTCGATTCTAATGAAGAGGTCAAAAAAAGGAGAGGAAGAAAATGAAGAATAGACGAGGGTTTGTAAGTAATAGCAGTACCACTAGTTTTTGTATCTATGGAGCTTATCTAGAGTCATCCGATGAGATCTCTTTGTTAAGTTGCATTAAGAGAGGCGCACTCGACAAATTTATCTCAGAAATCGACAAGATATTAAAGGACGAGAAACATTGGTGGTCTAAAACGTACAAAGCTCAATTGGAAATGTTGAAAAGGATTAAGGACTTAGACGAAGATGAGACAAGAATAGTTGAAGAGTTTTTGCAGGATCATGACGAAAAGTTCTTGCAGCTTTGCCTAGGGGATAGTTTTTCTATGTGTTATGGTCCTGAGGGTGATGGTCGATACATAGGGCGCAATTGGAGTGAGATTAGAGATAACGAAACAGGCGCACAATTTAAAGAAAATATAGAAGAATCCTTGAGAACTTTTTTGGGGGCAGAATTCAAATGCGGCACTTACGAGGAGGCTTGGAGAGATGGCTAAGACAACTATTCCAATTCCTGTCTTAAAAATAATTATGAAGGCTTTTTGGGATAAACTGGGACCAGTTTCTCTCCAAAAAGAGAAACTAAAGGCATTAGCAGTAACGAATCTTGTTTTTGGTGTCGAAAAGGATTTGTCTGAAGGCCAAAAATATGAATATGTTATAGGTGGAAAAACCTACATCATATATGACGGGAAGTATCATAAGATAGTTGTCGGCCCTGATTACAATTACTATTTCTCTAAGCGTGACGGAGAATTCAGGCGATGGGGCGCAACTTATGAAGATGATCCAATGTATTCCCCTATTGGTCCTGAAATAGCAGATATCGAAATAACAACCAAATGCAGTGGCTCTTTATCCAAAAATAAGGATGGCTCATGGATTAGAAAACCCTGCTCTTTTTGTTATAAGAGCAATACTCCTCAGGGTATCAATATGTCGTTTGAAACGTTTAAAGAGATTATAGACAAGGTTCCTCTTTGCCTAACTCAAGTTGCGTTTGGTGCCGATTCTACTGCGACTTCTAATCCTGACTTGTGGAAGATGGCAAAGTATTGTAGGGAGATAGGAATTGTTCCCAATATTACTGTTGCTGATGTTTCGGAAGAAGTGGCAGATAAGTTGGCCGACGTTATGGGTGCTGTCGCAGTTAGCCGGTACGAGTGCAAGGACTCTTGTTACGATACAGTCCAGAAGCTTGTTTCTAGAGGTATGTCTCAAGTAAATATACATTACATGATTTCTCAAGAAACTTTGGAAGGCTGTGTTGAAACTATTAATGACATGGTTACTGATGAGAGATTAAAAGGAATGAATGCTATCGTTATGCTATCTCTTAAACAAAAGGGACGAGGCGTTAAGTTTACTCCCTTAACTCAAGATCAGTATTCTATGTTGGTTAATTTGTCGTTAGAAAAGGGGATTAGTTTCGGCTTTGACAGTTGTGGTTGTCGTAAGTTTTTTGACGCAATTGCAGACCATGCCGACTATGAGCGTTTCAAGGAAGTAGGAGAACCTTGCGAGTCAACATGTTTTAGTTGGTACGTTGACGCTAGAGGGTTATGTTATCCTTGTAGCTTTTGTGAGGAGGTTAAGGGATGGGAATGTGGCGTGGATGTTAAAAAGTCCGAAGATTTTATGGCAGACGTATGGAATGATTCTCGGATTCAAGATTTTAGAAAGAAGATTACGGCCAACATTCATAATCCTCATGGCGCAAGAGAATGTATCATTTATAAAGTCTAAGAGGAAAAAAATCAAAGAGGAAGAGGATAAGGAAACTCCCTGCCAAAGTCAAGCAGAAACACCCCAAGAAAAAGAAGAGTTACCAGTTTTAGCTTTTTATGTGGAAAAATAAAGAATAGGAGAGATGAAATGAAGGTAACGAAAATGAAGAAGAACTAGGGGAAAATATACGTAAATACTTGAAAGAACTTATGAATTATATTAATGAACCACTAAAAGAATGCAAACACTGTAAAGGTAAAGGTGTTATTATGGATGACAAAAAATGAATACTGACGCTATTTTGCGCAGAGCAGAACATGAACCAACGCTGGCCCTGAGCCGCTGGCGAGAAAGGATCACCGATGAGGCCAGCATCACAATTCAACAACAGATACCCCGAGATCGTCTTAAAGTCTGAAGCGGCTTCTCGCTCGAAGGCTTTGTTGGCGGAGTTATTTGCCGACCTGCAACGGATCGACGAAACGTCCATCCTGCCGGACGGCGACTGGGTAAGCGTCTGCGTAGCAACATGGGTGGCGGAGTGGGTCAGGCGGTTGAAGGACGCTGGACTCATTACCGCCAACAGGCAATAACCAACACCGATGCCAACAACAACAATAGAAGAGGTAATATTATGAAAACAAGAAATAGATTTGTAAGTAATAGCTCAAGCTCAAGTTTTATTATTGCCATTAAAAGCGGAGATGTATGTCTCCACTGCGGCAGAAAAGATCCTGATATTTTAGACTTTATGAAGAATGGGTCTTTAATGTCGGACACAGCTATCAGTTCCTTAGGCATCGAAGATATTTTGATTAACCGAGGACTTGAATGGGACGGGCCGGAGTTACAAGAGTTAGAAAATAAAATGAAAGAAATAGAAGCTAAAAACGAAGGGTGGAGATTTGCAGATATTGAAATTTCTAACCAAGATGATGTCCTTAATGATTTGTTAAAACAGTCTATAGATAATGGCTCTATAATTCTGATTTCGCAAGAAGAGGAATAAATGAAAACAAGAAATGGATTTGTAAGTAATAGCTCAAGTAGTTCTTTTGTAGTGGCTTTTCCCAAGCGGCCCAAAACAATGGAAGAACTTGCTCGTTATATGTTTGGCGATAAAGGGTTTGATGGTGCCGTTTCTCTTGATTATGGAGATGATTATGTCATTTCCAATCTACAAGTCGTGAAAACAGTTTTTAGCGACATACAGAAACAAAGAAAGGCATCTCCTAAGAAAATAGCAAAAGAACTAGAGGATCGTTATCATTATGGAACATCTCGTAA
>Ga0307378_10012535_pt1 | contig 10811 bp, 6 predicted proteins | sample UN1MG_FD_202238 | JGI IMG/M metagenome (GOLD analysis project Ga0307378, IMG submission 202238) | Soil microbial communities from Risofladan, Vaasa, Finland - UN-1 | ecosystem: Environmental > Terrestrial > Soil > Coastal area > Acid sulfate soil | place: Finland: Risofladan, Vaasa | collected...
GTAACGCCGGGAATCGCAATAGAAGTAACCCCTACATCATCACTAGAAAACGTATTCTCCTCACCCGCACTAGAAAGTATTTGTGCGTTAGTAATACCAACGCTGTTAAAGAACGAACTAAATGAGTTTCTTAACGCGAGCGGTTGGGACTCTACATCAGGGTCATCGGGGTAAGCATATTGAGCAACAAGTTTTACCGATGCATCCTCACCGTCTTCGTCGGTTATCATATCTCCAAACTGAAGAGGGGTAGGAATAGCGGCAGGGCGGATTACCTGCTCAGCACGGCCACCTCTTCCTACCACATTATGACGAATCATACCGTCTTGAATACCTGTACTCTTAAGCATTTCTACTATGTTACCCGCATTACGAATATCGTCAGGAAGGACAGCGGTAACGATACGTTCAACCATAAGCGAAGGGTCATCGCCCTTATCCATTGGTGTACGTTTAATAGGATTATTAGGGTCATCCTTATTTACATCGTAAACAATAATTTGGTCTTTAGTCAACTCAATATAATCAATGAGTGGATTGAGGTTGGCTAAATTATTTAAAGCAGCAGTGGTCTCTTGCTGTACCCGCTCCTCCCTTGCATCTTTATCTGCCTGAGTAGCGTTTGCAGGAAGCTCAGGTATCTCCGTAAAGCCAAACTTAGCTAGGTTATTTAATGAAGATTTCAAAGTCTTCTTATTAGCACTCCTGCCTGCTTCATCATCCGTTATCGGTCTCCTGTCTTTCGGCTCATATGCTACCTCCTTAATGTCAAGCTTAGACTTAATACTTGTCTCTACTGCATCACCCGCTTGTTTAAGCTGAGCGTCTCTGTTAGCCATTACTTTTTTAAAGTCAGCCTCTGAGATACCATTAGGGTTAGTATCAGACTCTACCATCATCTTCCTTAACTCAGCCTCACTCTGTCCAAATAAAGAAACCACTGCCCCTGAATCAGGTTGCATTTGGTTGTCTATCATAAGGATAAGGTTAGGGTCAGCCGCCGCAGCCGCAGGGTCTTGAGTAAAACCAAACATCTCATTGGTAACGCCGGGAATTGGATTACCATTTTCGTCAAGGGAGTTATTTACTCGCAACGTATTGGTAAGTAGCGATGTAACATTAAAGCCATTGGCGAGTTGGCTCTGAACAGCGTTATCAATAGCAGATACAATCTGAGGATTATCTAAAGGGTTCTCCCGTGTCTCTACATTGTTCCTCATAATAACATCGATACTCGTGCCAAGCTGCGTAGCGATACCCTCGGTAGCCTTATTAACGTCGTATAAGTCGTACTTGGCATTTAGCCTATTGCGAAGTTGACTAACAGGGGCATAGTCATTAGGGTTCTGCATCATGATGCCATCCTCCCCATCCTTCTTACCAAGGAGTACCTTACCATCGGTAGGGTTAATCCAAAGCCTAGTGTTGCTGTAGTTGCCTAACCCACGGGTAGACTCCATAAGGTACTCTTCTAAAGCTTGAGCTGCAGGAAGACCCGTCTCAGGGTCTATCTCCTTGCGCTGCTGAAGCTCTGCGTACTTGGCATTAAAATCTTTTCCAAACTCAAAAGCTTCAGTACTTCCCTGCTGTAGGTTAGCTCTGATACCCGTGTAATCAGAAGGGCGCATCTGACCTGACTTTAAAAGTCTCTCAACCTGAAGCGCATACTGTGCTGTATCACCCGCAAACTTAGATGTCCATTCGTTAAAACCTTGGTGGTCACCAAGAGGAGGGTTGTTTATGTAGTCATTAAAAGCTTGGATGTCCGCATCAATAGCCGCCTTCTTTTCTGTACGAACACGGGCTTCCTCATTAACCACATCGGACATCTGTCGCCCAACCTCATTCCAATTAATCTGAGATTCAGCACTCCTCTCTACAAATCCATAAAAATTCTTAGCCATATCTTTTGAATTAATCGTTGCCTCCCATTAAGGCACTGTACTGCTGCATATAAGACGGGTCAAATTTTATTTGATTCATCTGAGCGGGAGTAAGGCCACGTTTAAACTGTCGGAAATCTTTGTTTCCCATAGAGCCAATACTGTTAAAATCTAAATTAGAGAATCCGGGACTTGCCGCATCCCCCATTCCTTTAGCAGCATTACCAAACTTTTCAAATTGGCCTGCATCAAACTGTAGCCCCGCCATAGCTGCTTGTTGAGCGTTTTTGTTTTGTGAGTAAAGAGGAAGAGCTGAAGCACCTGCCGCAGCTACGTCAATACCACTCTGAATCATAGCGGCTTTAGCTGCTGCTGCCTGCTCATCATACATGGCCGCCGCACCTGCTGCGTCCTGAGATGTCTGAAGGTCAATCTGAGTTTTTATATCACTAAGTCGGCTGTCCTCATCACGGATATCTTTATCAAGCTGCTGAAGTTCTTGCCCGTATCCAACCCGCTGTTGCTCACCCATCTGATTCTGAGCTTGCTGAAGGTTAGCCAACTGAGCTATACCCCGAACCCCTGCACCTTGCATAGCCTCAACAGACGAAGCTCCTTGAGCTAGTGACTGCTCAAGCGCCATCGTGTAAGGGTCTTTGCTAATGGTACGTCCCTCCTGAAAGTTTACGTCAAGCTTAGCCTTCGCCTCATTAAGAGCTATATCTGCTTCTCGTTGAGCCGCCAAAGCATTGTTCTCAGCTTTTTTCTTTTGCGCCATAGAGACACCCATAGTGGTAAGGGCAATTCCTGCGTTAATTCCTGCTACGATTCCTGACATAACAATTGTTGTTTAAAGATGATGTGCTCAGGGAGTTCTTTGTAATCGGTGGTATAAACCTCCTTCTCTGCCTCTTCAATAGTTTCGGCATCAGTCCTATACACGCAGGCCCAAACACAGTCCTCGTGCATGTACGCTACCCGCTGTGTACCTGTCTCTGTAAAGACAGTCATAGGGGCTTTAATATACTTAACCTCTCCTGTATCCAAAAGGATAGACATACTGCCCTTCATAAAGAAGGAGGGGTGATTCTGTTTATGGATAAAGCTTACAACTAAAGATTCCTTAGGCATAAATACCTCACGGGTATAGAGACCGTTCTCAAGGTTGTGCTTTACAGGGAACTGCTCATCCATCTCAGTGGTGTGGTGCAGTGCTACTCCCGCTACCTCTTGCAACTTCTCAGAAAAACTAGCTATATCTTCCCACAATACACCCCGCTCACTATGTATATGATACAGTAGTGATTCGGCAGTCATTAACGGTTGGTGAAGTAATGCTTGTAGCTCAGTCATAAATTCAAAGATAGCAGGTTCACGGGAAGGATTTCATTACTTCAGATTTAACTACAAATAGCTCGACGTGAGTAGTTAAAGAGTTCGTTAAAGTTAACTCAGCATAGTGACCTAGGATACCCTTAGACTCTGCAACTTGGTTCTTTATAAACATAGCGTATACCACGGGTACAGCAGGTGCCACACCGCCGCCCGGAATATCGAGAGCGTATTGGATTAGGTTTTGACCTGCAGCAAGGTCTACAGAAATAACTGTCACCGTGCCTGAGTAAATAGGAGTAAGCGTAGCAGGAGATACCACGGGTACTCCGAAATAAATAGAGTCCCCAATACTTATAATGCTTCCAATGTCTGTCGTTAAAGCAAAGCTAAGTACCACATTGTTTCCCGCCTGAATCGTATTAGTTGTATTCCCAATACCATTGACAGAACGCAAAGGGTACTCTTGTGCTGCATTAGCAGGAGTGGTTCCCGCGTTACGAACAAAGGCAAACCAATCGGACTCCTTCTCTACAAAATAGGACGGCTCAATAAAGCCCGTTGTCTGAAGGTCGCTTGTCACGGTAACCCCCCACGGTTCATTTCCCTCTAAAGCAATTGTCTTAAAAATCTTATTGACTATGGGGTCTTGATTTAAAAGAGTGGTAAGGGTAGAGTTATAGTTAACGCCATAATACTGATTCCTTACGGTATTAGTATTGTGCCTATACAGAGTCCCTCCTTTAAACGTATAGAGGTACTGATTCATATGCTTTATGAACTCAGGCTCATACGAATAGAACGAAGGCCACCCTTGGTATCCCGGATTAAACGTAAGCGTATAGTTTTGGTTAGATACAGGCATGATTCTAAATTATGGACAGGCAAAACTTGAGGTTATAATCCCGTTTACTATGTTTACCACATACCTAGTAGCGGGAGTCGCTGAGGGGTGAATAACATACTGACCATCAGCTCTATACGATGTGGCTAAATTATCGGTAAACAAGAAATCACCTGCATTAGGTACTGCTAATTGAGGAGGATTCTGAATGCTTATTAGGTAAGTAGGAAGGGGATAAACAGCAGCCGTATTACAATTCTTACCCTCATCTGTACTTAAAAATCTTGATAGTTCAAGAATTAATTCAGGGCAAACTGTCTGTAAAGTATAGGAGCAGGTTGCGTCTAGAGAAGTAACGGCAATACTAACATTCATCTCGCCTGAGGTAGGCTTTGAAATAGGAAGAACTAACGTACCGGGGGTAGCTCCTAAATTAAGACTGCCATTGGCTACATAATAGTTAGCTAAACTTCCTGTATTGGTATAACTGCCGTTATAGTATTCTCTCTCGACTATGTTATTCCACGGAGAACTAGCAACAAGACCAAAATCATTAGCTGTATTTCCCAAGAAAAAGGGACCTGCTGCAATTCTTTCTCGTTGATACGGACTAACGGTACTGCTCCATATATTAGGAAGGACGCCCGGTAAGGATGTTGCTACCTGAATACCAACGGGTACAGCGCTTGGAGTAAAACGAACCACTACCACTCCCGCTCCCTGACCTGTATTAAAATCAAAGAAATCGGTAGACACCGTTCCTGTCGGGCGAGTAATAACGGTACTCCCGCAATCCTCAGCGCAATCACAAGGCACTGCCCCTCCGCTTGAAAAAGTTCCATTCGTTAGATACCTAACGCCTGAACTGTCTTTATACCACCCATCTGCAGCAGGAGTCCCATTCGGATTTTGTACGCCTGTAGATTGTGCTACAGTAGCGCCATCAAGAATGTAATTAGATATAGTTCCCATTGATTTAAATTATGGACAGCAGTCACATGAAACAACTATTTGAGTAACAGTACTTGCATCCCCATCGGTTACAGTTACAGAGCTGCCATCTACACATACCTCAATTGAAGTATTGGGCGCTAGGTTTACATACTCCACTGTTCTTGTGCAGGTAGTATACCTAAAGGTAATCTGATTAACACCTGTATTAGAAACAGAAATAGTGCTTCCGCTGCTTGCAGCGCAAGAGCATGCGCAACAAGCATCTCCTTCAGAAACAGCAGAGTAGCAAAGGTTAACGATGTTAGGAACGCGATAGTCCCATATCAAGTACAGATAAGTAAATGTGTTTAGGTTTGCCGGAGCGTTAAATGTTCCTGTAATAGGCTGAACTGTCTCCTGAGTAGGGTTAAATATAGTAGAAGCCTGAACAAGTTGTTGAACGTCATACTCTGTGTAAAGCGTATTACTAGCTAACCAACGAAACTTATTATCTGTATTCCATACAAGAGTATTAGTAGATGTCTGATTAGAGCCTACTGTAACAACAGAGCTATCAGTAGGAGTGCTTCCAACGCCTTGCACGCCATTAATAACCTGATAGTTAGAGACAAATCCTCCGATAAGCAGCCCTGTTATATAATTTACCGTAACAGGAACCTGCTGAATGGGAGATACATAAGGTGTTTCTGCAAACCCGTATTGGTTAGTAATTGTCTTCCCTTGGTCTCCATCTGTATTCAGAGTTACCAATACCACCTTCAAATCATTTGGCGCGGGACATGAGACAGTTAAATTGATGTTAGTCAATGCCCCATCCGAAGTAACTATAATGTCAGACTGCGTGTTAGTAACTCCCGAACTAACCGTAAATGAACCTGAAGCTGTAAAAGGGCCATATGTAGTTCCATCAACATCAAATGAGATTGAGCTAGGACTAGGGCTAGGTAAGAAAAAAGAGTATGTCACTAGACCAACTCCGTTTCCAAACTTCACACAGAAACTAGAACTTGAAGCACTTGAAACCACAAGGTTTCTATTTAGCCCACACTCTGAACAGCTTTCTTGTACAGGAATAAGGGTTGTGTTATTGGCTAAAACATACTCATTCATATAGGGGTCAAAGCCCCCTATTTTTTGAGTGTTAAAATTGGATATAAACATATCCCTAAACCATGAACGCATCCCTTGTTCTGAAATAACAGTAAGCTGCTCCTGAGGGCCGTTACCTGTAAGGTTAATTACAGCACCGCGTTTAGCGTCTGTAAAGAAAGAGTTAGGCCCATACTTTACAAAGCTCTCAGGGTTATTGCTAATTCCGTATTCCTCTACACGAGCAATCTGCGTTCCTAATACCTCAGGAACTGACGCAATTGAACCGCCACCCGTACTATCAGAAAGCAAGTTCTTGCCCGTAAGTACATAAGATATCTTGTCTTCTTGTAAAGTTAAGATGTCTGTTTCCCTACCATACAAAAGCTGAATAGGTCCAAACGATTCCTCAAGAGCTTGAAAGTTTACAAGCCCAAGGTTAAACTCGTTAAGTTTATTGATGTTGCTTTCGTTATTGTAGACACCGCTGTACGTAATATCTGATGCACGGTGAGCTTCCTTAAAGTCTTGCGCACTTACCGAAGTAACACGGTTACCTAAAGACAAAACTCTTCCTGCCGCTGAGTCTCTAACTCTGTAGCTTTCTATACCGTTTCCGTAGCTATAGCAATTAAAAAATGCCGTGTCTACCACACCTGATGTTTGAGTAGATATGTCCTGATTGGTAACATTTCCACTATGATTTCCAAGAGCGTCAATAGAATAAGACTCAGAACTTTCGTACCATATATCAGCCGCTGCATCAATAGGCTCTGTTTCGAATACCACCAAATCATCAGACCGAATTACCTCCCATGTAATCTCAGTCTTAGATTCTTTTTTATCGCTCCTTCCACAAGCAGGAGTTCCTATAACAACAAACCTAATTTCGTCTGTACCTGTTGAGCCTGCTCCTGCATTCTTATACCAACGATACCAAATAGTATCACTGCTTTTGTAAGCATTTCCTCCGTAATTATTGTTTGCACTATTAGTCGTAACAGGGTTATATACATAAGTAAAGTCAGGACCTCCACCACCTATAGTGGCCTTACCGTCGTCCAATGAAGCCTCAATGTTATCTCCATTAAACCAATCAATTATATCGTCGTAGTTAGCGCTTGCCGTAAAAGTTTTTTCTAACTCATATATTCTTTTTCCGCATGTTGACTGTTCGCCATCCTTTCTTCCTAATCGAGTGTAGATAAATTTAAACTTAATTCTGCTACCTGCAGGGATATCAAGGGTCTGATAGTTTCCGCTTGCGTCTGCACTTCCGCTAAGCCCTAGATAAGCGACTGTACTAGCAACATCTTTAATTTCGCTTATCGCTGTAGTAGTTCCCGGATTAATAAATGAGTTTGCTCCTAGCGTTGCGTTAAACCCATTAACCTTAATCTTAAGGTAGACTCCTTGAGGAACTATAAATGTATCATCTGTATCTAAAATAAAACCTTCTTGCTCAACGGTTTTATCAAGAACAGTTGCATAGACACATCTTAAAATAGGACCATCAACATCCTTCTTAACTATCAATCGTGTACCCTCCTGAGACTTAGCGGCATTCTCGCCCTCTACCAAGAAGTAGTTATGGGCCGTAACAGGGTCAAAGAAGTATATGCTAGAGTATATGGTATCATAAGTGTCGGCATCAGCCTTAGCCGCAAACTTATACCTAGTAGCAAAATAAGGAGCTATCTGAGAAGGTGGGATAGTTATGCGAACACTATTCTTATTAATAGAATCACCACAAGCAAAAAACGCTGTGTTGTTATTGCTAGTTAGTACAGTACTAGACCTACTAAACTTATCCATATAAATTATCCCAAACTGATACCCGCGATTACTGTGAAGACTTTCGGTATTCTCTTCTTGTTGGAAGAATGCCTCAAGAACATTGATACTGCAGTACTCATATACACCCAACGAAGGAGCAGAGGTACTGTCCACATAGCGCATAGCGGGAAACTGAAATGTAATATTGTCACTACCCGCTGAATGAGTCAATCTAACAGGCTCTGCAGCACTGTCAATTCCGCTTACATATTTACTTACAGGGGAGGGAACGCCTCCCGTTAATGCATCTAAAAGATTACAATTAAAAATGTCCGTTAAAGTAGTTCCGGTACAATACAAAGTTGGGTCGGTCTGTATATTACTAGCAGTACCTACTGAGCTTGCAAATGATGGCGAGTTAAATAACTCAGTAACATTGGCGTAGTTCGCGGGAAGCACATATCTCCACGTTACTTCTGTTCCTGCAGTTTGAACCGTAGGAACATTAGTCATACCACCGTTTTGAAAAGATTGGTGGTTAAACTGAAGCGAAATAGTAATTGCTGAGCCTTGCTTTAAGAGGGTATTTACCGGAGTAAGAGTCATAAAAAATACTGATTCCGGGACTTGATAGTTAGGCGTAAGTGTACCGTAGTTGTATACCCCCGTCGCCGGTGTAATACTAGTTAAATCTGTAATTCCTATCTCTTCTCTTATCTCTGACGTTTGATAATCAATTTGAGTAGGATTACTTGCGGTGTCCCTTAAATCCCAACCCTCAATATAGTTCCCATACATAAGGCGGTTACCCATAAGGGTTTGAGCCTTAGCCAATAAAGGAACGTTGTCATATAATCGTAGGATTTCATCGCTAGGGAGAACCGTATATATTTTGCTATTAGTAAATGAGTAATCGTATGTAGTATTATCTACATATCCCTCTTCTAACTTGTCAATCTTTTCAATTACACGGATAATATTATTGGCTATCTCTTTAAAGAGAAGGTCTACTCCTTTCACTAAACTATTCCCTGAGTTAAAAGAAATAGTGCAGGTATTATTTACGTTTACCATCCCTTCATTAAGAAAGGAGTCTTGGCTTAATTCGAAAGGACCGGGAGAAAAAGCAGGCTTAGACCAACTAGAAGTAGCAGAATACTCATCCTCACCATACCTGTATCGATAGGCAAAACATATAAACCTCTCCTCTAAAAAATTCTCTTCACCCCCAATAAGAGCAGGAGATATATCAGGAGACTCAATAGGAGGAGCCTTAATAACCAATATATCGTCATACGTTATAGGGTCATCTACATAGGCGGTAGGCTGCGGGTACGATTTCTTAACGTTAATCCTGCGAGGAGGATTAAGGTTGTCTGTAAAAAACAAAAGGTCACCCACTAAATTGACTCCATTAATAAGATACTTTTCGTTGAAGTTAAGGGTGGTATTTACCCCTCCGCCATCATTACAGCTTACAAGGTGATATGTAGTAGCCCCCGTGATGGTGTTATAAGAAACAATGGCATCTATTTTCCCTGTACTACTTGGGAATCCTGAAGGCTGATGGACAAACCAATAGATAGTCTCTTCAGCGCCATCCTGAAATGCGCCTATACATCTCGCATTGCTTCCAAAGGAGACATTGTTAAAGCTTAAATCTAGAAGCTTAGTATTGCCCTCCGAGTTTTCTACACTTCCGATATCACTTTGAGATGTAGAACCCAATCGTATGTTTAAAGCATCGACATACTCTCCATCAGGAACAAGACGCTTATCAAGCGCCTTATTCATTCTACCCTGTAGGAAGCTACGAGTTGTATTCGCCATGTTATTTTATCCACTTGTCCTGCCCACGCAGATTCATTAACAACTTACCGGGGTCTATACCACTCATACGAATCTTAGCGTTTCGAAGAAGGGCAGCCTTTTTCTTTTTCGCTCGATTCACAACGTACTCCTGAACACCAAACTTTGCATCTAAAATAGAGTATTGGATATAAGCATAGATGTACTCTTCAAACATTTTGTTGAGGCTTATCTCTGAATTAACACCATTCTCCATGCCATCAGATACATACTCAAGGATACATAGCTCGCCATTCATCTCTGAGCTAAAGTTAATTACCCCCGACTTCTTGTTGATGCTAAAAGTGGGATTGGCATTAGCCGTCTCGGTGTTAAGACCAAACCGCGCACCAATCTGATAATCAAACCACCACCCTCCATCTACATTGTACCCCTCCATACCATCGAACTGAGGATTGTTTTGATTGAGGTAAATGCTTTTCTTTTGATTTGTAATCCTATCATAATCAATGTCCGAGAACTCAGGACGAGCAATGTTTCCATTAATATCAAAAAGAATATTGCAGTCATTATCTTGAAGGTAAGCGTTACTCCAATTCGTTTGGATGTTCTCGGTCAAAGGGCGAAGGACTCCATTCTGATACAAAGACATGCGAACCCAATTGACATAGTCAGGAGGTAAGACATAGCGAAGGGTCTGACATACAGAAAGCTCAAGGATTTTTATTTCCTTAAGAGCATCATAGTTTAGCTCTTGAATACCACGCTTCGCATGGAACATAATTTTGTACCGCTCCTCGTTATTTACAAGGGAGTGGTTCCCGCTATACATAAGAAGAAAGTTGGTAACGATATCAGCTAAGCTTACATACTGATACGAACCCCAATTTGCATTCTTAGGGTCTACTCCTCCGTTCTCATAGTATTGATAGTCAGTAATATATGCCATTATTATTGTTGTTGTTGGTCTAATGTCTCCTTAGTGGTAGCATAGGAAACCACATCAGCCTCTCGAATTTCCATGCCCGCCATTTGAAGAATCTTATTTACTAAAATATACTCATCATCAATTGACAACTCGAAATCTTGATAGTCTGCCTGACTAGAATCAAATACAGGTTCTC
>Ga0307378_10012536_pt1 | contig 10810 bp, 11 predicted proteins | sample UN1MG_FD_202238 | JGI IMG/M metagenome (GOLD analysis project Ga0307378, IMG submission 202238) | Soil microbial communities from Risofladan, Vaasa, Finland - UN-1 | ecosystem: Environmental > Terrestrial > Soil > Coastal area > Acid sulfate soil | place: Finland: Risofladan, Vaasa | collected...
AGTATCTTTGTTCACTCGCAATTGTGATACGGTAATATCGTATCACAAAAATGATCTCCCCCTTTATTCCTGACACACCTTACTATTATCTACACCATTCACAACAACAATTGATATACAGATATCATATTTTTCTGGTATCAGGTCAAGTAAATCCTAATACCGATAACATCTCTATAAAAAACAGATCACCCTGCCCTTTTCAGCTTTTCCTTCCTCTCTAAATATTATCTTGAAATAGTGTAAAATCAACCAAATACTGACAATTCTCTGACAAAATTTGTTAAATAAGGTTGGCCTTAAATCCACCAAACAAAGACAACTCATTGAAATTTAACATTTCTTTTTATTTCTTAAATGTATCTATTTAATTTTGCACGATTTTTGCAGGATTTAAACATCGGTATTCTTGGTAACTTGTGAATTATTTCCAAACACATACACCAAGGTCATATTCCAATAATAAATTAAAGTCAAAAAGGTGGCCTTATGGGAGATTTTGAAATTATTTACGAAACCAGAGGAAAAGCCAGAGAATATGCTCCCTTAGGTGTTGAGCTTTATACAGGCTGTCGTCTCGGCTGCCGTTATTGTTTTGTCCCTGAAACGTTAAATATCAGCGTTGAAGAATTTCGCACAAACAACAAACCGGTAAAAGATGCCCTAAGCAAATTGAAAAGGGATGCTGAATTATTAAAGGCAAAACAGGATGATCGTGAAATCCTTTTATGCTTTCATTCAGACCCATATCAACGTTTTATGGAGGAAGACAAGAATATCACTGGACAAGCCATTGAGATACTCATCGAAAATGATTTGCAATTCACGATTTTAACAAAAAGTGGGCTGCAAGGAACAACCCATTTTGATTTGTTGCGGGATTATGAGAAATTTTCATTTGGTACCACTCTGATTTTCACTGACCAAGGCGATGCTAATAAATGGGAGCCCCACGCGGCAAAAATCGATTACAGGATTGAGGCCATAAAAAAGGCTTGTAACAAAGAAATTAAGACCTGGGTGAGTATAGAGCCGGTCATAGATCCAAAGCAAGCTTTGAAGCTTATTAAAAAATACCATCCAATAGTGGATCACTGGAAAATTGGGAAGATCAATTATCATCCTGAAGTTGAAGAAAAAGTTGATTGGATAAGGTTCAGGAATGAGGCTAAATATTTACTTGATTCATTAGGAGCTAATTATTTGTTGAAAAAGAGTCTTACAGATTTGACTGATCCAGAATCACAACGGGCGGATATTTTAAAGGCCGCAAAAACAAGCATTCATGTTGCAGAGGGTAAAATAGCTAAACAAGAATCACCGTGGGCCGAAGGGGATATCTCGACCAGGAAAGGGAATTGTAACATCCTTGTGATTGCTCCGCATGGTCATAAAAAGGATGATGAGAATACATATGAGATGGTCCGGATTATGGCCGATTCCGGGTAAAGGCACCGGTTACCCGGCGCCCTCCCCACAGATCCGGACGAGCAGATTTCCCGCATCCGGTTCCTCGGTTCAGGCCCTTTTTACCGAGCCGTCAACCAATCAGGCGACACCCCGATTGGCGCATAACTTTGCTGCCCTGCAAGTCATCAAATATTATGGACTATTCGGGGGAGCGGCAGAGGAAAGGTTACAAGAATTTGTCTGAACTTCTCATGACCTATGTTTCCATCCCTGTGGCGTCTTCCAAGCCAGTGCCTCCATGCTTTCTCAGCATATTCGTACACTACCTCCAACACCTTATAGTTACCACGCACCCCAAAATATTGGTAGAACCCTCTTAGTTTGCTGCATAGTGTTTCATACTGCAATTTTAAGGGTTCATGCCGATTTTTCTTGCACCAATCCCACAACATCCGCATAAAGCGGTTTCGCCGTTTTCGGGCGGTTTGTTTCTTTATCACCCAATAGCCCTTGAGGCCTTTGCCCCAATAAAAGGTAAACCCGAGAAAATCAAAGGTTCCTTCTGGTTTTCCGCTCTTTGGTGGTTTCCCGAATGGGATCAATCGGGTCTTTTCCGGATGAAGGTCTAATTTGAAACGTTCAAATCGCTTCGGAAGCACCTCCATCAGTCGCCTTGCGTCCGACTCCAACTGGAATCCCATGATGAAATCATCCGCCCAGCGAATCAGAAAGCACTTCCCTTTCATACGAGGTTCGACCTCTTTGACGTACCAATCGTCCAACACATAGTGCAGAAAAACGTTACTGAGCACCGGAGAAATCACACCGCCTTGGGGCGTGCCCTTTTCCGGATAAACAATTTCGTCTCCCTCAGCCACTCCGGCATTTAACCACTTGCCGATAAGCCGAATGATGCCGCCGTCATTTACCCTGATCCGGATCGTATCCCTAAGCAACGTATGATCGATGTTGTCAAATAGTCCTGAAATATCCGCACTCACAATCCAGTTGATGTTCAGGTTGCGGCACTTCTCGCGAAGTTCGGAAAGTGCCCCGTGCTGGCTTCGGCCAGGCCGGAATCCATGGGAAAAATCGTGGAATATCGGTTCATACACGATTCCCATCAGGGTGGCTACCGCCTTCTGGACGATCTTGTCCTCCAATGCCGGTATCCCAATGGGGCGCTTTTTACCGTCCTCCTTATCTATCCAAATGCGTTTAACCGGTGATGCAACGTACTGACCTCTTTGCAGCCGTTTGTGTAGATTATAGAGGTTTTTATCAAGATTTGCGGCATACACTTTTGCCGTTATCCTGTCCACACCGGTGGATTCATTCTTCCGCAATTTGCGAAATGATTTCTCCAACAGGGACAAATCAATCCTGTGCGCCAGGGACACAAACACCATGTCCGGATCCGCATCCGCCAGCCTCTTTATCCGAATAAGCGATGTCTCTCTCACCAAAACCGGCGGTTTTTCCACCGCTTTTCCACCTGAACGACTACTTGAACTGTGAGCGTCCTGCGACGCAATTCCCTGGTTATCCGTTGATATGGTTTGTGATTTCTGAGTATCTCCCATAGTTCCTTCCAGAGAAACGTTATACCCGGCTTCACCTTCCCTACAGTGGGTCGCTTGGGCACACTTCCCCACCTTCACGTCCGCCCTGATATCTGCCGACATCGGTACTATGATCCGCTAAGACTTCCGAATGCTTGTCCCAGGTTTGTTCGCTTCTTGCTTTCCGCCCCTGATACCTTACCGTTTCCGACAAGGCCACATCCGGACCTCCCCAGTTTCCGAGCTACCCCTTTGAAAACATGCCCTGGTCTCAGACCCCGGTGGTGACTTGCATCCTCGCCATAGCGCATACAAGTCTGCTGCCTTCCACTCAATTCACAGTGTCGGCTTTCATCTCAATTTTGAGACTGATCCAATCTGACCACGATTATACATTTTTCGGGGCTCAATACAGAGCCTGCTATCTCACTCCATCCAGCTCCGGACTCCCGTCACCGGGTTTGCCCGTGGACTTCGCTAATGAGCTGTTGGCTAAACTTTGCTCATGTGGGACTTCCGCAGACCCGACTACTCAGCGCCGAAGCAAGCTCCGCAATGAGATTTATTGTCTGATCCTTTCTCCTTATTGCCAAGGCAAGCCCTGCAATAGGGTGCACTGTACTCTTCAATGTGCGGTCACCCACTGGGTAACACTATCGAATTTCATCTACCTTTCGGTAGATTCCCAACGATTCGGACTTCGCTGGGCGCGAGAATTAGCCTTGTTAGACCGATTCATCTGAAGATGACCCGGCCATGGAATCTACAAGTCGCTCTGAAAATAAGACACCCAAACGATCCTCACTGGTATTTAAACCAAGTTCAAGCCTACTTAACATATACTCTATATTTGGCCGGACTTTATCGTCCAAACATGACAAAACATAGATTATAAAATCATCGATTATAGCCAGTTCCTCACTTACTTTGTCCATGCCGACAGCCTGGCCTTCAACACCGAGAGATCGTTGCCACATTGAACGGTACGTCTTGAATACTGGAACAGTTCCGTGAAAGTAGACTTCATTGAATTTCAACTTTCCGATATTGACATTTCCATGCAAGAGATCATTCCGCTCATTTACAACAGAGTGGTATCGACCACATACGGAATTTGAGTAATCGATAGGATGTTTAAACCCTTTACAATTAAGGGAAAGGCTTTTTACTCGGACGTCTATTGGCTGTTTAAAGGCGTTCTCCTTTAAACGTTGGTCCGATTTGATTTCCGGGCGCATCAATAAGTAGAGAATTAAATTAATGAACGCCTCGGCCATTATGGGAAGCATCGATCGAATGCCAAAACAAAGTCCAAAACCACGATTGAATTTTCTTGCCGCTTCGTCCCAGCATCGTGAAGCAGTCTCTTTGTCTTCTGATTCAAGAACGTTCGGTAGCTCACTTAACTTGTCGAGTTCAAGGGACCGAAGCTCTTCAGAAAGCTGTGATACCGAACGTCGAATTCGCTGATAAGGATTGACAAACTCGATCCAGTGTTCCAACGAGTTCCGACAATTTTTCATTTTTGCACCAAAAGATGCGAAGTCAGCCTTGACTTGACAAACAAAATCTTCGCGATCATCTGATGATAGCTCTAATGGACCAATCAGCCAAACATCAGTGCGGTAATTTGTCCCTTGAATATCAACAAGTCCCGCACCATACTTAAATGTCCAATTCCAGTGAACAAGATTGTCTGAATGGTTCCCACGTAGAAAATTCTGAATACCATTTGGCGGCCCGAATCGAACTTTCAAATAGCAGTAGAGATTAACCGGTTTGATCTCGTTGGTGATAGACCAGCACTGTGCACCTTTTGGCCTGTCCTCGGCACGTAATTGTTCCAGGATCTGCTTAGGATGCAGATATTGTAAGGATTCTATGAAATCGGATGGAAGTGTCATTTACTGTCTAACCAGTGATTATACAGTTCTGTTTATCATGTAAATTGTAATGATATACAGAAGGGTTGTAAAATGTGATGCCTTCAAATTTCAGATACCGTATATGAAAATCTACGTGATGTTGAGATACGATTAAGTGATCGAAACATTATCAAGCATTAGCCTTGATGTCAAATTTATCGCATTTTTCTCCGCCCTAATTCACTCTGATTATTTTCACAGCACCGTATAATCTTTCCATATCAATTACAATAGCCACGTTAATCAACAATACCTTGACTTTATGAGTGTTTATGATAATTTGCAAATACCCAACGATGCTTAAACCTTAAAACAAGGGAGAGCCATAGAATGAATGCCGAGACCCCATTTCTTATTCAGAGAGATGGGGTTTTTGTATTCTTGCGAAATACAAATTTTTGACACATATTTCTTGAAAAAAGAGGCATAGACTAACTGTCTGATCTTTTATTCTTGGAAAGAAGTAGGATATTATAATTAAAAGGCATAAAATATGAAAACTTATAAAACATTTTTCTGCATCATTTTGTTAATGTCTATTATCCTTTTTAATCAAAAAATTGTTTTTTCTTCCGAAGGGCAGTTTTATAGGAGTAATGATCATTATTTCTCTATTTATTTCCCAGATGGATGGACAATTGAAAAAGGAAGAAATCCCCATGTGGTTGTAAAATCAAGAAGCCCTGATAGAATGGCGTCTTCATTAGTTATTGTAAAGAACATATCGACCAATAAATCAATTACAGACTTGTTAAAACCCAAGGACATGGTGAAAAAATATATTGATGTTGGTTGGAATGTAAAAATAATTGCATCAGGTGAAACTACCTTTTGGAACGAAAAAGCATTATATGTTAAATTCTTGGCAACGATCAATCATTTAGGTAATACGGTTAAAATGTTAATGTGGCAAATTGCTTTTAATCATCTTAATAAGATGTATTCAATTGGATTTTCTGCTGGAGGTACTACCGATGAAAAAGTAAATCAAAATTATAATTATCATGAATCAGAATTCCAAAAGAGTTTGGCAAGTTTTGCTTTAGATGATTGGAATAGGCCAAATTAGCTGAATCCTATGACAAACGATAATTTTCAACAACGGGCAAGAGAACACTTTAATAAAAAAAAACTATTACTATTTTATACTTTCTATCCAAATACCAAACCACAAAAAAAAAAACAATTATCCTCAACACACAATCCACCACAAATCCAAACCCTATTACCATGACTGAGATGTTTCACTCTAAACCCTTATTGGTGTAGGGCTTACAGAAATCATCAGATTTGGTAAAGAATGGTTTTTTTGATAAATTATACAACCGCTTAATTACTTCTCAAACTACTTCTTTATCAATGTAAATATACTCTCCCAGACCGCTCAGGAGCGCCGTATTTAGGCGTTCTGTCCTCACCCTATACCCAAGTATGCCCCAGAGAGTTCGCTTTTTGTAAAACGATTTAATCGCTCCGAAAGAATATCGTGGTCGTCATGACTGATTAGCGCCAGCATATTTTGTAGACGGGTCCCCTTATCGTAATCGTCTCGATGAAAATTACCGGATTTATAGTGAAGACCACCCCGGTATATTGAACAGGTGGTATTCCGGTTGATATTTTTATAGGGCGCGGGGGGGGGCTTCCCCTTGCCACTGCGAAAGGAGGGGGCAGACCAGCATAGCAGTTCCAGAACCACGTAGCGTCGTCATAAACCATTAAACCAAGCAAGAGGGCGGTTAGTCTCTGTCATGGAGATTGACCGCCTTTTTTGCGTTTGAAGGGAGGCTCAATCAATGAATATCAGAGAATTACAGCAGTCGTATGAAAACAGGATAAAGGACGTCAGAGGGTATATCTATAAGCAGACCAGGGACGATGAAGATTTGCGTCAGGAAGCGTGTATGGCGATGTGGCGGGGACTCCTGAAAGACCCAGGAGGAGCCACAAATGGCTATTTGATGAACAGGATTAAGTGGCGCCTTATGGATGTTTGGAAAAACGGCACATCCGTGGATAAGCCCAATAAGAAGTGGGAGGGTATTAAAATACTCCGATTTGACCCGGCGGACATAGAAAACGAAATTTACGCTGAATACCTCGCAGGCAATGGTTTACCGCTGGATGAGAAGGTTATAGCCAAAATAGACAGCGAACGCTTTCTCCAATTCCTGGATTACAATGAAAGGGAGATTGTGAAATACAAATTAAAAGGTCTGGTTGATAGGGATATTATTTTCGAACTCGGAATAACAAGGGAGCACTATCGCAGAGTAAAGCGTGGAATTAGACCCAAAATCAAAGAATTCTTTGCGGTTTAGCAATCCCATATCCATTCAATATCACTCCACACAAAAAACTCCATATTTCCGCCCCGCTATAAATCTGTCATTTCCAAACAATCAAATTAGGAGGTGTAGAGATGAATGATAGAGTTAAATCAGTATTAAACAGCATTTTACAGAAGTTTGAGACCGGCGATATACCAGAAGCCATAGCATATTCAATGTTTCCTTTCACGGAAGTGCCATCGGCACGATGGAGCCTTTTGAACAGGACGCTGATGTTCATATCCGGCACGATGGATGCCAGAGGCATAAGGCAATGGAACAAGGTCAATCGCTTTGTGAGTAAAGGTTCCAAGTGTCTATTCATCCTGGTTCCCTATATCAAAAAGGTTGAAGACAACGGCAATGATAAACAGGTGCTCATTGGTTTTGGAACAAAAGCGGTGTTCCGTGTTGAGGACACAGACGGCGAGCCGTTGGAATACGAGAACATTGAATTACCGAGATTTCCATTGATTGATAGAGCACGAAGTTGGAACATTAGCATAAAAGCGATACCAGGCAATTATAGATATTTCGGCTACTATTCCACAGGCAGAAAAGAGATTTCTCTCGCAACCCAGGAAGAATGCGTCTTTTTTCACGAGTTGTCGCATTGTGCTCATGAAATTCTCAACAACGGCTTGAAACCCGGTCAAGACCCGCTTCAAGAAGTCGTAGCGGAATTAGCAAGCCACTGCCTATGTCGATTAGTCGGCAAGACCGGTGATAAGCATCTCGGTAATAGTTTCCGCTATATCAGCCGTTATTCCGAGAAATTAAATCTATCCCCTCTTTCCGCTTGTTCCAAGGTGCTCAATGAAGTTGAGCAGGTGTTAAGTCTAATATTGAATGGGAATGGAAATGGGAATAATTCGATTGAAAAATTAGTGGCTTGATGCGCTGAAACCAACAACCCTAAATTTATACAACATTAAAGCCCTCATAGTTTGAAATTCAATTTCAGACCTTGAGGGCTTTTTGCGTTTAATGGAGGCATTGAAATGACCAGAGAACAGGAAACCAAATATGAAAAGCCTGAACGGCTGAAAGAGATATTGTCTGGGGCACTGGCCGGCAAGAAGTTCCGATTGGATTGCGGGCACCACATAACTTTCGGGTATTTCCTCGGGAATGACATTACAATTTACAACGGCAAAGAATTAAAGATTGTATGTTCTCAATGCGGATACTAACAAAAACGAGGAGGTGATATTATGTGTTTTGATGATTTTGATTTTGGCGATTTGTTAGGTTTGGGATTGGCGATTGGCGAAGAAATGACGGAGGAGGAAATTGAACGGCTTCGCATAAAGCGAGAGTTCGAGCAGGACGATGATGATAAACTTGGGACAGATGGGACAGATGTCGAGTGATTTATTAATGTTCTTGGATGTTAAACCACAAATCTCCTAAAACAAGATATTTTAAGGGAAGGTTTCAATAGCAAAAGGTTCTAAAAAATGTCCCAATGTGTCCCATTTGAAAATTCAACCTTTTTTATGGTCGAAGTTTTCTAAAAGCCCGATGGGTGGAGGTTGAAGCCTAAGTTCTGTAGGATAAAAACGATTAGAGCAAAGGTGATGGAAGACAAGAAAATTTTAGGGAGGGGAGAGAAAGCCGATGTTAAACATATAAATAAGCCTAACAATCTTGGTGAACGAAGACAAGAACTTCATAGAAAGGACGGAGTTGAAACAGACATTTAAGCCTTAAACAACATTTAAATTAGTATCAAACAACTGACTGACTAAAACAAAGAAGGTAAAAAACGAATTTGGGCACGGGATATTCTCGTGCCCGTTTTATTTTATGAAAGGAAAAAACAAAATGTTTATTTTAGATTTTTTAGGAACAAATGATTTAATTGAAAAACCCAAAACAGAGAACTGGTTTGAAAATTCACTGCAACTGGATGTCCACGCAGGTTCAACTTATCCCCAGGTTAAAGACCTGACAGATGATTTATTCAAGGAAATATCAAAAAGAATAAGCATCAACAACAAGATTCGGTCAAAGGAAACATTAAAGACGATTCTGCTAAACCTATGGGTCGCTTATCATGATGATAAACCGGTAAATTATTCCAGAAGCCCGAACAGCTACGCTCATAATAGAAGATACGGAAAGCTCCACTTCAAATACAATCGGGTTATTTCAATAATCGACGCGCTGGAGGATATGGGGTTTCTTAAGCAGGTAAAGGGCTTCTACGATAAGGATAAAAATCTCGGGAGAAAAACCAGAATGTACGCTTCCCACGACCTTATCAAGACATTTAATAAAGACATTCCTGGCAGTTTTGAAGTCGTTGAAAGGCTTCCTCGCCGTGAAATAATTGAGCTTAAAGATGAAGCGAAGAGCCTGATAGATTACAAGGACAATGAACACACGGTAAGCATGAGAAGAAATCTGCATCAATATAATCAATTCATCAAGGATCAGGCGATAAGTTTTACAATCCCGACAGACCTGACATTAAAACTGAAATTCTTGAATAACTTGAAATGTAATCTACTCAAGGGAAAGACAGGAGTCAACAAGTTAATAGTAAATAATAATTTAAGAGATAATAATATGAACTTTATTTCTATCAATCCATTATCTAAATACTATAATACTTATAATAGTAATATAAATACTTCTATAAATCATAATACAATATACTCCTCTATTACTACCATGACTAATAAGGTTTTAGATTTAGTAAAATATAATAATGACTTAATAGAAGAAAACAAGATGTTCAGACTGTGTGATTTCGGCATCAGTTTTCTTGATTGTGAATTGAAATATGAGCTTCTGCATCGTGTCTTCAACCTTGAATCGTTTGCTTGTGGTGGTAGATTTTATGGTGCAGGTCATCTTGAGCTGCCAAAGGAAATCAGAAAGCAATATATTAAAATAAACGACAATCCAACAGTTGAGTTAGATTTTGCTGCTCTGCATATCAGAATGCTTTATCACTTAATTGGCATTCCTTATATGGATGACCCTTATACTGTTTTATGCGACAGCGATGAAGAAAGAAAAATATTTAAACTGGCTCAACTGATTGCCATAAACGCATTAGACGAAGAGCTTGCAATCAAAGCGATCAGAAATGCATTTAGAAAAAAATGGATTAAATACGATCTGACCAATAAATCTATCGAAAAACTTCTAACCCGGTTTAAGGAAGCTCATCATCCGATTGCTGATTTTATCAATACCGGGAAAGGTCGGGAGTTGCAAAACATGGATAGCCATATCACGGAAATTATTTTAGTGGATTTGATGAATAAAAATATTCCAGTATTGCCAGTGCATGACAGTTATATTGTTGAGAAAGCTTATCAGGGAATTCTCGCTGAAAAGATGGTTGAAGCGTATGAGAAGGTAATGGGTTTCACGCCGGTGATTGGATAAGTTGGCTTATGGTGCGCCCAGAAGCTGTATATCGGTATTTCTCGATGGGGTTGATAAAATTTTGAAGGGAGGAGATATAGAGAACAAAAATAAATTATAAGTCATCATAAAAAAAGATGACTTGATTTGGTTAAGGTTAAAGCCTCGATTGCCAGTTGATGGAAGTCGGGGTTTTTTT
>Ga0307378_10012537_pt1 | contig 10810 bp, 11 predicted proteins | sample UN1MG_FD_202238 | JGI IMG/M metagenome (GOLD analysis project Ga0307378, IMG submission 202238) | Soil microbial communities from Risofladan, Vaasa, Finland - UN-1 | ecosystem: Environmental > Terrestrial > Soil > Coastal area > Acid sulfate soil | place: Finland: Risofladan, Vaasa | collected...
GCAAAGGCACGATTCTGAATTTGAGTCAGCTTATCTTCTTCACCACGCCGTAAATAGCAACACTCCAGAGCAGCCTGGTTAATATCCGGCCAGCGAACATCAGCAATGTCCAACCTCAACTCAAGAAACCTTCGGACAAGGCTGAAGCCTAGCCTGGACAGCACCCTTTTAGCGACTACATTACCCTCCACTATATTTATATGGGCTACTTTGGCTCTCAGTTCTTTAGCACGATTTATAGCGCAACCAAGGAGTTTTGTGGCCAGTCCCCGCCTGCGATGCTCGGGGTGCACCCAGCAATCAAGAATAACCCGCCCAATATTCAGCTCCGGTGTGATGTCTATATAGCCAACGATATCCTCATCTATCTCAACGATAAACAAGTCTTGCTCAGGGGAGTAGTTCGGCTGGCCTAAGCGCTCAGCAATAACCTGTGGCGAAAGGCAACGCCCAGTCGGCTCTAGTTTTTCGGCCTCAGTATGCAACAGGACATACTTATCAAAATCTTTTGGCTGATAATTTCTAATGGTATAAGCGGAATTATTCATTTCGTTTGCTGGTATCCTCAAGCAATAATTGTATCAGCCTGAGGAATGTTATACAATTTCTACGTACGCCTCAAAGAAAGGAGATTCAGATATAATGACCAAGCAGACTCAGGTGATGGTGGTTACACCGCATCCAGACGATGCTGAATTCGGTGTTGCTGGAACTGTAGCTCGTTGGACAAGGGAAGGGAAGGATGTTATCTATGTGGTATGTACCAACGGTGATAAGGGTACCAGCGACACCAATATGAAGCCGAAGGAACTAGCCAGAATCAGAGAGCAGGAACAGCTGACTGCAGCCAAGCTTCTAGGGGTGAGGGAAGTCATATTCCTGCGTCATCCAGACCAAACTCTGGAGGATACACCTGAGTTCAGAAAGGAGATTGTGCGCCTGATAAGGATATACAAACCAGAGACAGTGGTAACTGCTGACCCCTACCGGCGCTATATTTGGCATCGTGACCACCGAATCGCCAGCCGGGTTACATTAGATGCTGTTTTCCCCTATGCCAGGGATTTTCTTGCCTACCCCGACTTGCTGGAGGAAGGGCTTCAGCCTCATAAGGTTAAGGAGGTATTACTCTGGGGTGCTGAGGAACCCAATTACTGTTCTAATATTACGGATACCTTTGACATTAAAGTCGCTGCCCTGCGCTGCCATAAGAGCCAGATAAGCGACAACCCCTCTAGTGGATTGGAAGAACGACTGAGGGAGCGACATAAGATACTCGCCAAAGGAGAGGATTACGAACTAGCCGAGGCTTTCTACCGGGTCGAGATACGGCGATAGCCTGTTCTCTTAAAGCTAGGTTATGATGAAAGCCAGAGCACATCGCCGCATAGGTCAGGATTATGAGGTCGAGAAGAAAAGATAGCAACCTCGTCTTTAACCTTCTTAACCATGGTAGAATCACCATGTCCGGGGTATATCTGCATATCGTCGGGCAATGCCAAAATTTTTCTGGTTATGGACTCAAATATCTGCTTAAAAGCGGCTGACGATCTTGTCTTACCTGGTCCTCCGGGAAAGATGGTGTCCCCCGATATTAAGTAGTGACCAACTCTAAGGCATAAACTACCCTGGGTGTGCCCTGGTGTATGAAGTACCTCAAATTTAAGGTTTCCAAACGAAACCGCGTCGCCGTCACTTAACAGCATTTCCGGTGGTGAAGGGAGATTTCTTGCGTCTAAAGCATGGGTAGCCAGGGGAACCTTCAGCCTAGCTTGTAATTGGGCGAGGGCACCGATATGGTCCATGTGGTTATGAGTCAGTAATATGTATTTGGGGTTAGTACTCTTCAATCTGTCCATAATTGTGTTTGGCTCCGCAGGGGCATCTATCAGCACACTATCCCGTGTTTTCTGGCATATCACAATATAGGCGTTAGTCCCGAAGGGACCTAGCTCTAGCCTCTCAATCTGGATAGCATTATCTTTGGCTACGACCACCATTTCGCTCACCTCCTGATATTACTTAAGCACGTACCTCGCCAGCAGGAGCAGTACAGCACAGTAACGGACATTTTAAGTAGCTGGGCCGTCTTTGTCAAAAGCTTTGGCATTAGTTACCTCATAAAACTCCTCAATATGAATACCACGAGCCCGCTTACACCTAGAGGGCTTTCTTTCTCTGATTGACCACTCTTTTCCCATCATGGTATAATTTTTACTTGTTTAAGCAGGGAATAATTAGATTTGCTGTATTTTGAGGTACTCTTGAGGGGGTGAATAGTACAGGGGTATTTTTACGTCGTTTAAATAAGCCGAAGTGGCGGAATAGGTATACGCGGCAGTCTCAAAAACTGCTGAAGGGCAACCTTCATGTCGGTTCGAGCCCGACCTTCGGCACCATGAGAAAAATTCTCACAAAAGGCTTATAATTTATGAGGTAGAATGCCGAGTTGTGTAGTGGTAGCACGGGGGACTTTGAATCCTCTAGCCCTGGTTCGAATCCAGGCTCGGCAGCCATAGTGTTCCTCGGTAGCTCAATGGTAGAGCGGGCGGCTGTTAACCGCTAGGTTGTAGGTTCGAGTCCTACCCGGGGAGCCAGATTATTCTTAGATTGGCTTCTCGCTTAGCCTATTAAAATCGTTACTTGCTTCGGAATAACCATTAGTCGATGTGAACCTCCTTGCGAAACAGATATAGTGCCCATCCAACTGTGTTACGACCCCATCGCAAGTAGTTCGTTCGCCCATGAGCTACGCGTGCAAGGATTTCTGACACATCAGGATCGTTCTTGTTTTCTGCTGCGTACTTCGCAGTAGCATACCATTGAAGCGTCTCGTACCGGTCCCAATCGTCCTGATTGCTGACCATTGTGTACAGTGGGACTAAACCTTCGTCTTCGCCGACAAGTACGTTTGCGTAGTTTGTCCCAAACATATCACGCGTGTGGTTCTCGGCAACCAGATACTCTTCATCCGGCTCAATAATCCAGAAGGGTTCACCGACGAGAATGAGGCCACCCGGTTTCGTCATAGCCTTCAAAGCACTTAGAGTTCCTCGATGTCCCTTATACACCCAGGAAGCACCGATACACATGGCAAGGTCGAAGAGACGATCGGGGCTGTAATCTGCTCCGTCCATGTTGAGAATTTCGATTTGAACACCGGGCACCCGTTCCTGTAACTTCCGTTCTGTGTCTGCCACGAAGTATGGGGAGATGTCGACCCCGACTCCGGATACTTCGTATCGCTCCGCCAACCTTGTCAGCATCTCCCCCTTACCGCATGCGATATCGAGTACGGCTGATCCTGGATTCAGTTTCAGGAGTCCAATTAGCTCGTCGAGCTTCGCTGTACTCATCGGATTACAGACTAGGTGGTATCCGTGCGTCACGCTGTAAAATTTCCATATATCCATCTTCCATTCCATTAATGATTCGCTCCCCTGCTGGACATGATTACTGTTATTATCAATATTATTGACCACTTAATTTCTCCTTTAATATAGATAGGGTGATACCAATACGAATATACTTCCCGTAGGCTTTTGGTGATGAATTTAATAAGCTGCTAAATTGTTCAGTGCTTCCAATCTCTACCTTCATAACTCTACTATTTAAGCTCAACAACCATTACCTATACAGCAACTGCCTGTAAAGGGTGTAGGATGATGATAATATGACCTGTATATACTGTCAAGATTTACCCCACAAGCGCCACGTCGCGAAACGGGGCTCGCCTGACTTCCCGCGAGTGCCATACGCCTCACGACCCAGCCTTCGCACATTTCCCTATTGGGCGGGGCGCCACGTTGATAAATGAAATGGTATAATCTACATAGATAGACATATGGCATACGGAATATTAAAAGATAAAGAAAGCAAGAGCAGCGGCTGCCTCAGACAAGGGTGTCTCCTAACCATCTTGATTGCCGTTTTCATCTTCATCATTATCTCTTTAAACAGTAACACCGGAGACGAATCCATCGATAATGGCACTTCAGAGACAGGTTCAACAACGACTACGGAGACTACTTCCGAAGAGACCGTAGAGCCACCCCCAGAGCAGACAGAGGAGACTGGACTCCCAGCGGTAGAAGAGGCAACAGCCGAGCTTCCGGAGGATATTCAGGAAACCCCATCGTCTGAGGAGCTTATCATTCGTGAGTATAGCTGGTCTTATGGTGGCATGGATTGGACGTGGGAGCTCCCAGTTCACCAGCGAATGTATGATTACTTCAAAGAGCTGCCCCGTCCACCTACTATGAATTATTCCATATACGTGACCAACCCGCTGGACGACCCCTACATAGACAGACTTGTGGAGAAAATCAATGGAGCAGCCGTAAGAGAGAATTATTCCGAATACCAGACCGTGGAGTTTGCTACCGCCTTCGTGCAGAACCTTCCCTATACATACGATTCAGCTACATCTCCGTTTGATGAATACCCACGTTACCCTGTAGAAACACTAGTAGATAACGGAGGTGACTGTGAGGACACGTCAATATTGCTTGCTTCGATACTCAACGGTATGGGATACGGGGTAATCCTGATAGAACTCCCCGGGCACTGTGCCGTCGGGGTGAAAGGCGGAGCCAATATCTACGGCACGTACTGGGAGTATAAAGGAGAGAAATACTACTACATAGAAACGACGAACTCGGGTTGGGCGATCGGCGAACTTCCAGACGAATATGCGGGAGTTTCGGCAAATACGTACCCAATGGTACCAGTCCCAATCATAGACCACAACTGGCATCTTGAGGGCAAGACGCTCTGGGCTGAATTGACCGTTGAAGTGACGAATCTGGGGACGGCAACGGCTTCAGATATCTATATACTGGCGAGCTATGACGCAGGTGATGGTCAGGTATGGAATCCGACACAAAGCGAAGCCTTTGATTTAGCTGCTGGCTATCATGTAGACATTACCTTGAATCTCCGCTTTCCACCTCCTGACATACACACTAGGGTACTAGTGCGAATAGTTATGGATGGATATAGCGTTAGCAGTAGCCACTCTGAATGGTTTGATACCTAGTTTTTATCCGCATATGCACTTTAATCCCGAACTAATCCCAGGAGCCCCACGTCGCGAAACGGGGCTCGCCAATCCTCCCGCGAGTGCCATTTTATACGCCTCACAGCCCAGCCTTTGCGCGCTTCCCTATTGGGCGGGGCGCCACGTTGAGAATCCTGTCCTGCCTGAATAGAAGGCGTCTATTCCTGCCTCCCCTACCCCACCAGAGCAAATACTCTGGGAAAACAAGCACCAATGACCAATAACCGGTGGGTTAACGGCCACGGTTCCCTATTCGCCCCCTATCTATCCCAGGATTATCCCGCCGTGTGCCAGCTCCAGGGAAGGCTTCATTTTTTAATCTGTAGAATCAACATGGCGATTAACATGACGAGAAAACCACCGCCAAGACCAAGGAAGATACCTGCAGTAACATTATCCACTAAAAAACCAAAGCCCATTCCGATAAAGAGTCCTGCAGGTATAGCCACTCCAGTTATATTCCATTGCTTCTTCTTATCATCTGATTGCGTGGACATGATACCTCCTATTAACCTTCCATATTAGTCACCTGACATTGTGCCTATACTATAACCCTGCATGTTGGCTGTCAATTTTTACTATTGCAATGTTTTCTGCACTAGCCCCACAAGCCCCACGCCGCGAAACGGGGGATTTGTAAGCGGCACATGATAAATTTGTTTTTTAAGATGCGATACAGGGGCCTTTAGTGTATAATTATTAATTAGGTATCAATCAATAAGTAAAGAGGTGTAAATTGAGCGAAGAATCGGAGCAACAGAAGTTTGCAGTCCTGATTGATGGCGACAATGCCCAGGCATCCCTTCTCTCTAAAATCCTAGCAGAAGTCAGCAAGGTAGGGCTTATTACGATCAAGCGGATATACGGGGACTGGACAACCACGAATATGAATAGCTGGAAGGATTCACTCCACAAATATGCTATTCAACCCGTCCAGCAGTTCAGATACACAATCGGGAAGAATGCAACGGATAGTGCGATGATAATTGATGCGATGGATCTACTCCACAGCAATGATGTTGAAGGCTTTTGTATTGTGTCCAGCGATAGTGACTACACACGGCTGGCAACGAGAATTAGAGAGGAAGGCCTTTTCGTCATTGGAGTAGGAGAGAAGAAGACTCCGGAATCTTTTACCAACGCCTGTAACCAGTTCATCTACTGTGAAAACCTGACTGTAACTGAGGAACCAAAAAAGAAGCCAAGAAAGAAAACGAAAAAAGAAGAGAAGCCTGATGTACATGACCCTCTGCCTCTACTCCTCCAGGGGTTCCAGATGGCTGCGAAGGAAGAGGAATGGGTTTACCTGGCATCAATGGGCAACTTTCTTCGGCAGTTGGATCCGGCATTCGATCCCCGGACATTTGGGCACCAGAAGTTACAGTCGCTCATCAAGGATTATCCGGAAACATTCGTGCTCAAACTAGACGATTCAAAAACGCCACCGGTAGCATACATCGCGCTGACGACCTCACGATAGATTACTCGACCGTGTCTCCTCTGAGTACAATACCAGTCGTACAACCGCTAGGTTGTAGGTTCGAGTCCTACCCGGGGAGCCAAGTTTATTAATACACAGAACTTCCTCAGTTGTGGTTAACCCATTAATAGGCAGGGGCATAGTATAGTCAATAACTACCTTAGGCTCATTCAATTCGAGTCTCTTTACGAAAGTTCTCAGGAAGGATTTCTGCTCCATAAAGTAACTGCTGCCCAGAAGCGCTTTTAAGCTTGATACACTTGTAGAAAGCATGCTAAAGTATTCATACTGGTTTCAGATAGCTTAAGAAAATCTTGAAATGAAGTAAGGAGGAACCTCAAGATGTCTAATACTTCATACGAAGAATTAACTCCTCCACAGCGAATTCTACTTGGTCCTGGACCCAGCAATATTCACCCCAGGGTTCAGATGGCTATGCTAGCACCTATCGTGGGACACCTAGACCCGTACTTTATTTCGATTATGGAAGACACCATGAGCCTTCTCCGTAACCTTTTTATCACGAAGAATAAGCTTACCTTTCCCGTCTCCGGTACAGGATCAGCCGGAATGGAGGCTAGCTTTTGTAACTTTCTAGAACCGGGGGATGTAGCTGTTATAGGCGTCAATGGTCTTTTTGGGGAAAGGATGGTGGATAATGCTAGGCGGTGTGGTGCTAAAGCGATTCCCATAACTACAGAATGGGGACGAATCATTGAGCCTGAAGTTATCAAAGACGCTCTACAGAAAGAGAAGCAAGTGAAACTTCTTGCCTTAGTGCATGCCGAGACCTCTACCGGCGTCCTTCAACCGTTAATCGAGGCTTCCCAGCTGGCGAAGCAATATGAGGCTCTGTTTCTGGTAGACACAGTCACTTCGTTAGGAGGACATGAAGTGGCTGTTGATGACTGGGGCATTGATATATGTTACAGTGCCACACAGAAGTGCATAAGCTGTCCCCCAGGGCTCGCTCCTTTTACAGCTAACGAAAATGCCCTCAGTATATTACAAGAACGTACACATAAGATACAGAGTTGGTATTTGGATCTCTCGCTACTTTCTAACTACTGGTCCACTAATCGATTTTATCATCACACCGCACCGATTAGCATGATCTATGCTTTGCATGAAGCCCTGGCTCTAATCATTGACGAAGGTATTGAAGCACGTATCCATCGCCATCTGAAACATGGTTTGGCTCTCCAAGCTGGACTTGAGGCAATGGGTTTGAAACTGCATGCTCAAGAGGGTTATCGTCTAAGTACACTGACCTCGGTACGTATCCCAGCAGGGGTCAATGATTTGCGTGTGAGACAGAGGCTACTCAGCGAATGGAATATTGAAATCGGGGGTGGTTTGGGGCCATTAAAAGGGCAGATCTGGCGTATCGGGCTAATGGGACATTCCTCGAGTGCAGAGAATGTACTACTCCTTCTATCTGCACTAGAAAAGCTGTTGACTGCGGAAGGCTACTCAGTGCAATCTGGAGCAGGAGTGGCAGCAGCAATTAAAAGTATGGAGAAATAGACTCCTCCACAGGAAGTTAGAAATAATACGGATTTATATACATCGCTTAATTTCAGTCGCGTAACCACTAGGTTGTAGGTTCGAGTCCTATTCGGGGAGCCAGTTCTTTAATATTCCAATGAATAATGTAACTATCTCTTTCGGATGGGGAATCTGATTTCGGTGAGTGGCTCTACCCCCGCTATTGTGGGGTCATTAAAATACAACTCCTCTACGGGACCGCTTACTTCATAATCGTTGGTTGAGACCCAAGCATTGAGAGCAATATAAACAGGTTCAATATTCTCATACGGACCTTTGTATACAGTAGTGGCCATCTTAACAGCATCTAAGCTCTTTACCCCAAGACCTTCTGTGTCCGGCTCCACTTCAGTTACATCGCCAGAGAGCTGACTCCTGAGCTCCCAGCTTAGCTGTTCGTCTGGAACCTCTCCCGGGATATTGTAGTATACAGCAATGGATGGCCCAATAGGTTTATAACCTTTCTGGGCAATCCAGCCGTATAGTTTTTGAAAGGTCATCGGAATCTGGTTAAAATCACCTTTTACATTGACAAAGGCAACCGTCATTGGCTTGATGTCTTTTATCTTAACGTCGATTGAAGTATTCACGTTAACCCCCTTTATAATATGCCCATAGTATATCACCTTAATCCTAGTTAACTCCACAGGCCCCACGTCGCGAAACAGGTCTCCCCTACCCTCTCGTGAGTAGTTAACGCCTAACAAGAGACCACTTGCGCATTCCCCTGTTCGGCAGGGCGCCACCTTAGTTGTTGAAGGATTTGGAATACCCAGCCTAAACCAGACCAAAAAGGTAAAACACCACAGCTACAATTAAAGTGGCTAGAAGAGCACCAGCAGCCACCTGAGCTAGTGAGTGATGCTTTAATTCTATCCTTGACCAAGCTATTAAAGGAACTAGCACTACGGTTACCGCAGCTATAGGACCATACAAAATAATCAATACTGTTACTGAAGCAGTTACCAGAGCGGTATGAAGGCTTATCTTCCACCAGAGATTTACACACATAAATACGACTACCGCTGAAAGTCCAGCTACAAATGTGGATATCAGCTCTTTCGGTGCCTCAAGGTAGAGAAGAATGACGCAGCCGACGCCAGCGCAAACACCTGCCAACAAATAGATTTTAGTCCGCTGCCTGCGAGTAATAATGAAGGGACTCTCAAGCCTCTGGTTGCGAACAAGATACATAATAACCAAAAAAAACGGCAAGATACTAACGGCCATTGAAATCAGCGACCATTTAACGGCATCAAGGGTACTGGATGTCGACTTGAATGAAAGCAATAGGATTAATACAAGACTGACCAAGAAGGGATTCAGAATATTAGAGGTCAGGTTAGCTATCCGTTCTCTCAAAGGCTACTCCCCGAGTCAGTAGTAATTAAATACTATATGATACTAACCTAATGGTGTGCCTTTTGCCAAGAGGCGATATAAGAGTTACTTATCAACCTCATTCCCTGAAGGCAATTCAGGTAGATGGTGGCTCAGAGTTTGAGGCTATCTTCAAAGAGGAATGCCAGAAGCGTGGTATTAACCTCTTCGTCCTGCCACAACGCTCACCCAAGCTCAATGGTGCTGTTGAGCGGGCTCACCGGACTCATACCGGGGAATTCTATGAAGTAACCAAGAGCTCCTTTGCTCTTTCCGAGCTAAGGGAGGAGCTATTAGAATGGGAACAGGCGTATGATACCGCAAGACCTCACCAGGCACTGGGATATGTGACACCACTTAAATTTCTGGAGCAGCGGAAAGAATACTCCGGAAAGAAGGCCAGGTGTCACTAATCATATGAACGAGTACACGGGCCGTATTGCGTCAAATGAAAGTGCTACCGAAAAGGATTTAGTTGCGTCATAAATCATGTTACCGAAACCTCACAGGTTTTGACTTTCCTCTGCTGGTGAATAGGACGTTCCGATAGCCCCCACAGTGATTCCAGGTTCTCATTGATTTGCTTCAGGAGCTGGACGGGGTTCAGATGATGATAAGTTGCTGCCAACTCCTGCTTTTTAGCTTCTGTAAGCACTCCAGAGCGAAGTAACCGTTGATAAGACGTCTGTGCCTTGTCATATAGACCTTATGTGCCCTGGCACCATGCCTTGTCTTGGCTACCAGCTTCATTACCGGCTGGAAGAAATTGACGTAGAAGCGAAGGAGGTCGTAAACACGATTTAGTGCCTCTAACGCAGCTCGAGAGTTATACCGGTCATACCCCACCAGACGGCGCACCACTAACCAGTTTTTCTACTCCACATGGCAGCTATCGTTCTTCTTGTAAGAGCGGGAGCGGGTGAAGGTAATTCTCTCCCGCTGGCAGTAAGCATAGAGGTGCTGGTTAATAAACTCGCTGCCATTGTCCGAGTCAAGTCCCAGGAGATGGAATGGTAAGCGCTGGCGCACTCGATGGACGGCACCGCCTACACGCTCCTGACCCCTTCCCCACCCCCAACACACTCAGACCATCCCCGTGGCAACGTCCACCGTAGACAGGGTGTTCAGCTAGAAGCCCTCAGTACTCTCGCCACAGTGGGGCACCAGATCAACATCAAGAAAACCAGGACGATCCTCCTGCCAGTCAGCAAAGGTTCTTATGGGGATAGAACTCTTGAGCAGACTACTTGGCTTGGTAGCGCTAAAAGGACGCTGTCCTCCAACCCGTCGCCAGGGGCGCAGCAGACGGTCTGTGGCTTCCCAGACAAGCCGCAGTGCTCCAA
>Ga0307378_10012538_pt1 | contig 10808 bp, 13 predicted proteins | sample UN1MG_FD_202238 | JGI IMG/M metagenome (GOLD analysis project Ga0307378, IMG submission 202238) | Soil microbial communities from Risofladan, Vaasa, Finland - UN-1 | ecosystem: Environmental > Terrestrial > Soil > Coastal area > Acid sulfate soil | place: Finland: Risofladan, Vaasa | collected...
GGCAGTACGTTTTGTAAAGCGCAAAAGCAAACGGAGAGAGTTGGCTCGTTTTCATCATTACAAACGACATAACTTATTGGCTCCCCTAAGAGTTAAAGAACGAAAATGAAATTAGACAGTACAACTAGTTAAAGAGGGAGTTAATAATAAATTTTCGGAAATAAGAAAATCGGCCTCAGCGTCACTAGGCAATTTATTTGAATTTATTTCAGAAAAACACCTGATTAAAGACGCAGCGTATGTTTTTTTAAAGCAATATTTGAGTACAAAATTGTCTCATGGAGATGAGAACGAAAAGGAAAAGTTCGAAGTCGAAGAAGAGCTTGCTTCAAAATTGGAAACAATAGTCCAGAAGCCTAATATAAATTACACAAAACTAACTCAAATCCTTGAGGCTGGGAAGGCAAAAGAAATTGATGAAATAGTGGAGTGTGCATCAATTTCATATCGAAATTTTGTTGCCATTAAACGATTAGGCTCGGGCAAGTTTGCTACAGCTTATTTGATTCAAAATATTGGGGTAGAAAACATATTGCATGTGCTTAAATTAAGAAAAAGTGAGCAAGAAGATACTATTGGCCTTGAAGCAAAGGTATTTAACCTTAAAGGAAAAAGGCATGAAAATATCGTAGAAATGTATGCTTTTGTGCAAGATATAGAGGTTGACGGAGAAAATACAACAGCTATTGACATGGAATACATAGAGGGTAGAGATTTAAGGAAGATTTTAGAAGGTGGAGCACTTAATCCTGAAACTGCAATTAATTATGCGTTGCAAATCCTTTATGGACTATCTTATTTGCACTCACAAAGCATACATCACAGAGACCTCAGACCTGAGAATATAATGATCACAAAAGATGAAATTGTTAAATTAATTGATTTTGGACTTGCGACATCAAAGGAAATTACAGCACGCCCCAAAATGAACCGGCTTTATGCTGCTCCGGAGTTTAGAATCGATAGAGAATATGATAATTCTGATTTATGGTCATTTGGTTTGATTGTGTATGAAATGCTAAGCGGTCAACATTTAATAAAGCCTTACGAAAAGGACGTCTATGATAGTGTTGAGAGATTCAAAGATTATGTGGCAGGAAAGGAAAAGATGTGGGCTCAAGTGCAAGTAGAAGTAGATGCTAAATATATAAAGAGAATCCGGAATAATGTGCCAGCAGAATTACAGGAAATTGTAGTCAAGTGCTTGAAGGTTGATTCAAATATCAGATATCAATCAATCGATCGGTTAATTAATGACATAAAAAATGTAGCTGTGTCCTTATAAATGAGGTGACATCATCAACATTTATGACAATGATTGAAGTGAAAAAGTGTCGCAACAAGCTGGGCTTGGACATGGCTATTGAAGCTCTCAGGATCTGGCGGCGACGGAAGGATTACAGCATTGAGCGTCTTATGGATCGTGCACGGATATGTCGAGTTGAACGCCTGATTCGCCCGTATCTGGAAGCCCTCGTATGACAAGCAGACCCACGAGGAAGTATAGAAGAAGGAAAAGAGAATATGGTAAAGCTCGGACAGAAGGCTCTGTCACACAAACACCTTCAAAGAAATAAACCCCCAAAAGACCGACGCAGTCTTCTGAGGGTTCAATTACGAAACTTCTAACGTATGGATCAGCCGTTTCGGAAGCCGCCAGGCTTACGAAATCGGCTGCATTCAATGGTTAACCAACCACCTGCCATCTGTCTTTATCATATTGTAATCATTCCTTTTTGCAAGGCCATAAATTACCGCTGGGGTTTTGTGCTCACCGAAGCACCGAGCTATCAACCTTAACGGCCTTTTGATGTAAAAGCATCATTTCGATAGATTAAATAAGTCGCCCAGAAACAAGCCCTTCAAAAGCGTCAAGTTTAAGGGTATATCAATTTTTTACTGTAATTCTTGTATTTTAAGCGAAAAACCGCTACGATATTTTGTAAATTATAAGGTACCTTTTATTGACAGGCATATAAATAAAAGACTTTAGCCTGCAGAATTTCACACAGTGCCCCTCAACTTTCACTTTGAAACGTCCATCTGGACATGTTAACTATCAAGCAAGAAGTCATAGTGAGCTAAAGTCTTGTATGTGGGAACCTTAGCGCTAAGGAACCTTCGTGGCGTCTGTGCAGGGCGTCAGTCTGGACGACAAATCCCTGGATTTGAGTAAATTTATCTTCAGATACAATTTTTCTTGTAAATCTAACTTCTTTAGTATACATTTCCCATAGCGATTACACCCCCTGACTTTTGGATCCAAGAGGCAAAGGTTCTCTGGCGCGCCCGCCATTTGCGGGACACCGACGGGGACGAAGTCTAAGAAATACCCACGCTTAGCACGCGACTTGGTGCTCCCCCGTTTGCAGAGATGACATAGTGCAATTTTCTACCGCCGCACTAATTCGGGAGAGTGTATGACTCAATCAGGAGTAAGCAAGGTAGCGTCAGGTTACTCGTTAGAAGGACAGCAACCGTACAAGCAGTCCCGCACTGCGAGAAAACCGAGGCTTCTGGAGCAGCTTCGCCAGGCGTTGCGTTCACGCCACTATAGTCGTCGGACTGAGCAGACGTATTGTCAGTGGGTCAAGCGATTCATATACTTCCATAAAGTCCGCCACCCAGCGGAGATGGCCGAACCAGAGATCAATGCTTTCCTGACACATTTGGCTGTCAAGGAGCAGGTTAGTGCCTCAACACAAAACCAGGCCCTCAGTGCGATACTTTTTCTCTATCGACATGTGCTCAATCGGAAGATCGGGGATCTTGGCGAAGTGATTCGGGCCAGGAAGCCGAAACGCTTACCCGTAGTCATGACGCGGGAAGAAGTCAAGCTCGTTCTCAGCCACCTCAAGGGCGACAGATGGCTGATGGCCAGTCTGATGTATGGAGCGGGGCTGCGTCTCATGGAGTGTTTACTGCTGCGGGTGCAGAACATCGGCTTCGCTACGAACCAGATTACCGTTCGCGACGGGAAAGGCTTTAAGGACCGCATCACCATGATGCCTGATGTGGCAAAAGGTCAATTGCTGAGACATCTGAAGAACATCAAAAGAATCCATGAACGCGACTTAGCAGAGGGCTACGGACGAGTACAAATGCCGTATGCGCTGGCAAGGAAGTACCCAAATGCCGGGCAGGAATGGATCTGGCAGTGGATATTCCCTCAGGCGAACCGTTGGTTCAACCCGCGATCAGGCCAGCAAGGCCGTCATCACGTGGACGAATCGCTAGTCCAGAAGGCAGTGAAGGCCGCCGTCCGCCGGGCCGGAATCAGCAAACGTGCAACGTGCCACACATTTCGGCATTCTTTCGCGACACATTTGCTGGCGGATGGGTATGATATCAGAACCGTGCAGGAATTGCTTGGCCACAAAGATGTGAAAACAACTATGATCTATACCCATGTTCTGAACCGCGGAGGCCAAGGTGTTCGAAGTCCGATAGACTCCCTTTGAACGACGAGAGGCTTGGGATGTTATACGGAAACCATATAAGACCCCTAATAAGAAGGAAAACTGGCCTAAGTCGTTTCCAAGGGATTACTTACGGACTTCGGGCAAAGGGGTGTTATACGGACACTTAGAGAGGTCCGGCGTCTTATACGGAAACCATATATACATTGTTATACTGAAAAAATAATTGAAAATGGAAAAATCAGAACTAAATAATTTGCTAGAGAGTATTCAAACAGAGATATGCAAAAATCCAGCCGATATACAAAAAATCAAACTAAAACTCGAAAAATTACTAGTATATCTTTGTAGCCCTAATGGGCGCATAGATGAAAATTGTAAATTTGTAGATAACTATTTTTGTTTTCAAAAAAATTGGCCTGAATATATAAAGCATCTGCCGGAAGAACTATATGCTATTCTGTGTGATATTGGTGGTACATTGCATGATACAGTAGAAGATCCCAAGATTGCATCGAATTTTGAAAGTTTACCGGAGCAATTATTGGATAGAGTAAGAAAATTAACAGTATAACAACTCAATAGAGCGGATGTTTCGCTCGCTGAGCTCGCTAAACACCGCTCATTTCGCGCGTTGTGTGTCATAGGCTTATGAGGAAACTGAAATGGATTTCACTCGAGATAATGAAATTGCATCTTGCGGAATGGGACGTCCGCATGTTGTCATCCTAGGAGCTGGTGCAAGTCGAGCAGCATTACCCAATGGCGACACTAATGGGAATCCACTACCCTTAATGAACGATCTTATAGAGCTTCTTAACCTGCAAGATCTCCTTGACAAAACCAATATTTCTTATTCAGCTCGCAATTTTGAAGATGTCTACTCTGAAATACATACCATTGCTTCATTCTCTCCGATCAGGCATGAGCTGGAGACAACAATCTACGATTATTTTGACAATCTTGTCTTACCTCTACAGGCAACAATATATGATTACCTTGTACTTTCCCTTAGAAATAAAGATCTGATAGCAACATTCAATTGGGATCCTTTCCTTGTTCAGGCAATTCGGCGAAACAAAAGTGTTGGCAGCCTTCCAAACCTTCTTTTCTTGCATGGCAATGTGAAAGCTGCTTGCTGCATAGACGACAAAGTCCTTGGCTTTAAAGGAAACCGTTGCAGCAAATGTAAGCAACCTCTGCAGCCAACACGACTATTATACCCAGTTACCGAGAAGAATTATGAATCAGATCCTATGCTATCAGCCCAGTGGAAAGACATGCGAAGCTATATGGCAGACGCTTTCATGTTTACTGTCTTTGGCTATAGCGCGCCAATATCTGATGTGAGCGCAATTGATCTTCTTAAGAAAGGATGGGGTTCTCCCAACCAGCGAGTAATGGAAGATACCGAAATCATTGACATCAAGTCTGAAGATGATCTTACTAGCGTTTGGGATTCCTTTATTCATTCGAACCATTACTCCGTTTGCTCAGATTATTTTGAGTCGAGCCTCGCTCGTCATCCACGGAGAACAGGCGAAGCTTTACACATGGCTCAAATAATCAATGCCCAGTGTGCCGAAGGAAATCCAGTTCCCAGAAACATCTGCCTCAGTGATCTACAGTTTTGGTTCAAAGAGTTGCGCGATGTAGAAATCAAAAACACACAACATGCGGCTGCACCTGGACGGCCTAAAGGCCGCCGGTGAGCCGCGTCGTTAGGCATTAAGTAAAAGAGAAGGATCAATGAGACTTGTCCTGGTATGGGTAGTTCTCTTGCTTGCTGTTTCCTGGACCTCGGCCGCTATTGGCCAACCGCAGCCGGATGTTGGCGATCAACCAAAAAGCGAAGAGGCCATCGGATTCGAGGTTTTCGCAGGTTTCAAGAGGATCGAGAAGGGCAACCCGATCATTGCCCTCGAACCGCCGCTGTGGGCGGCGGCGACCCACGCCATCGTGGTTGACGAGACGGTACACTACATCTGGTGCAAACGCGAGTTCGGCAGACGCTGGCTGATGATGCACGCTACGGCTCCGGTGGGCGACCTCACCGACATTACTCAGGACGCCCGCAACCCCATCCTCGTACCCTCGGAGAAAGGTTTCGACAACGCGGCCGTCGAGTACCCCTTCCCTTTCCTGAATCCCGCCGACGACAAATTCTACATGTACTATCGGGGTAAGGGAAAGGCGACGCCCGAGCAGACCGGCCTGCTTGTCAGCGACGGTGACATGGGGAAGTGGACACGCGTCCGGCGGACCCCTGTGATTGGCGCGGATACCGAGCATGAGCGAGACGGCTCGACGCACCCTTCCGTCGCTGTGGTGGGCGAGGTGATTCATATCGTCTACACGGGTAAGGCGACGCGGTCGTATGAGGACGGACTGACCATGTGTCATGCGACCGCGCCGACGAGCGACCCGGCATCAGTCACGAAGAATCCGGCCAATCCCGTCTTTAAAGGCAGCGGCCAGGCATGGGACAGCCGGGCCGTTCGTGAGACGGAATTGTTCAAGGGGCCGCGGTACTTCCATATCCTGTACGGCGGCTACGACGGCAAGGTCTGGCGGATCGGGCACGTCCGCACCCGCGACTTCCGCACGTTTGAACCGAACCCCCACAATCCCGTATTCACGCCGTCGGCCAGCCGCGACGCGTGGGACTGCGACGGCGTGCTGACGCCCCAAGTCATCGAGATAGGCGAGACCTACTACATGGTCTATGCAGGCAAGAAAGGCAAGGAATGGCAGACTGGCTTGGCCAAAATTCGGAAGCCATAGAACCTTTGCCGGTTGCGGCTGAAGAAGTTGCAGCTGCTCAAGAGCTGCCGCAGATACCTGCCAATACCACGGCTGGTAGAAGGAGAGTTATTCTTATACAATACCGTACAGGCAAAACCGCACAAACTGCCCAACTACAGCCTCGACACGGACGGCGAAGAGCCGCCGGTCAGGCGAAACGTTCGATGACAAGAACGGGATTACCTGAATAACCTTGGAGTGCGGGACGTCCTGCTCATGCAAGGATGATTGCGATATGAAAGCCAAAGCGTTTTGTGTTCTCGTAGTAGTTGCTGTTCTGGGCTGTAAGGACAACCCTGTTCCGGTCAACCCGTCGGCAGCTCCTGTTTTGAAGGGATGCGTCGCGGACGCGGACGGGAATCCTATTGTAGATGTCGATATCACACTTTACGGCGGCTTGGACACTCGGTGGAAGGTTGCCTCTAGTCAAACTGACGCGAAGGGAGAATACGTGTTTGACCCTTGCCGGTACGGTGCAATGATTCTCGATGAAGAGAATCAGAGATGGGACTACTTCATTGGCATGACGGTCTCACGCCCCGGCTTCAAGAGCGCCAACGGAAAATCATGGTGGGATGTTCGCGTTCCCCAGATTGACCGACACATGATTAAGAAGGACTTTATCATGGTTCCCGATAAGAAGAAGCATGAGTCATCGAACAAGCCGGATGCAGGCGACGGCAAATAGCCGCGCCTGATCCGCAACGTTAGCCTTAGAAAGAAAGGAGAACACGATGACTTTTGCCTACCCCGTTGGGACGGTCGGCGACTTTGTACAAACTCTTAGGCGGGATCTTTGGATGATTCAGAACAAGTGTGGTGATGATGATCTAGTCCTGCCAATCGGCATCTTCTTGGTTGTTGACGAAGACAATGGCGGTGATGCCACTGCGCAAGAGCTTGTCAAACGCCTCTTCCTTCTCGATCGTCAGTCGAGACACTCGATAGATTTCTTCTATCTGGGATGGAGTGCTTTGCCCGAGACCGATAGAGGCTCGGAACAACGTATCACCTTTGACGTCGATAGGTTCACCCAGTGTCTCTCTGCATTGAGAGACCACGGCGTCACGAATTTCGGTGGAAACGCTGACCTATTGCTCGTGGATGCCAAGTGTTCGGGCCAGGAAATATCACTGGAGTTCGATCGGGCAATAAGAATCGACCTTTCTAGACGAGTGGCCGAGAAGGAAATGGCCACGCTTGGAGAGTTCCTTCAGAACATCATTGCGGCTGCGCATAAGTTGAATACAGAGGAACCTAAGAGACATGTCGAAGAGGTAGGAGCAGTTTACGTAATAAGCGATGACTTGGGCATTCTATATAGTAAGGAGTCCATCTTAGACTGGATACTGGACAAGTGGGGCAAGATCATAGGTGCCCGCCGCCTCAGAGACTTGACGGTGAGAAATATCGGGCCAAAGGTAGACTTAAGCAGCCTAGATAATTGGGCGTTCAGATCACTGGGCACTACAGAAGGCTAACAAAGGGATCAACTCGGACCGGCAAAAGCTACGGCTTTTCCCGTCCGGTTATCCGCAGCGTTAGGCAGCTTCTCCATTTGACATTGTTATATAATAGGGAGACGAGCAATGGTAAAACAAACACTAAAACGTAAATGGAAGATGAATATTCTGGACCTCTACACGAAAAAGAGCAATCTGGCCGATAGTCCAGCCGTTCGCTGGTGGGGGCCGAGAGGCGCGCAGCGATTCTTGCTGGCATGGACCCTGTGTACGTATGCTAGCTTGGTAATCCTCACTGGTTTCGGATTGGCCGCGTGGGGTCGCGTTGACGTTAAAGAGCACATAGTAACCTTTGTCTTTTGCTTCGTGGCGTTTCTTTTGGTCTTATCCACAGGACTCCTCACTCGTATGCTCATACGCACACTCAATGAACTTCGCACGTTGGAATCATCAGAAGCACGAAAGCAAGCAAATGATTCTGCCTAACCAGGGCGATGGAGTCCGACCTGCTATGCCTGGGGCTGTCCAAATGTCCCCTTGGGCTGCGAAGATTCACAATGTTCTATGCGTGTCCCGTGTCGCCAACTCAGGCGGCTCATCGCCGAATCGTTCGCCATCAAGATTATTAAAGGAGATAAGCAATGCAATCGGAAGACAATAGACTAATCATTAATCTCAACTCATTAGATTCGGATACCTTCAATAAGATCATGTCATATCGAAAGGACAGTGATACAGCCGTAGCGGATGCACTGCGAAAGTATCTTAAGTCAGAAGAATCATTTGAAGATACAATGAAATGTCCAATATGCCACCTAAGTTCAGGTAGGACTATCCCGTTGAAAGGTCTGCCGATTCTAGAAGCAGAGAAGCGTGGTTTCATTAAGATCAATAGTACTCAGTCAAGAAATCGAGCCAAAGAGATAGGAATGTATTTCTGCATCTGTCCAGAGTGCCTCTGGTGGGGCATACCAGACAGTACTGCGCGTCGCCTCTCATAGAAACAGGCGAACAATTCAATCGAGCGGGCCGCATCGGACGCGGCCGCTCATCTCCATCCGTTGGGCCGAAAAGGAGAACCGATGACCGATTCCATAAATCATGAGCCGCTTGAATATCCCTTCGAGTATGCCAAAGATGGATTTCCGGAGTTGGATGATCGAGACTATGCTTGTATTCTCCTGCCCGACCTAGACTACGATGCACAACTTAAAGCGATTCACAATTTACTTCAGCGTCATCGGAAAACCGAATCCGCATTGAGCGACGAGATTCGTGATATCGAAAACCACGCTCGACAGTTGACAGGCTTTAGAAATCAACAAGCCGTGGACGAGTGGGTTGAACGATTGCATGATTCTGTTTATCAGGATGCGGCACACAGCATGGCAGCGGTCGGCATGCTCGCGCCATTAGTTGAGTCAATCTTTTACCAGGCATTGTTAAAAGTGCGTGATCATCTTCTCTTAACGTCATTGCATATGCAAAGTCACCCTCGATGGCAACATAATGACGACAAACAGTGGGATTGCCACTTTATCTGGCGAGGTACCAAGTGGACGAAGGATCTTGTCGCTGGTATTTATGATTTAGCAGAGGCAGTTGGCCTTGCAGACTATCTGCCTGTCGACCTGAGGCAGAAGCTTCAAGCTCTGTTCGGATACCGGAACAAAATGTTTCATCTCGGCTTCGAGTGGCCCATGAATGAGCTACAAAAGTTCGCAAAACTCACGAATGACTGGCCAAACGATTGGTTCAGAGCTGCCAAGCGCGATGGCACCCCTTGGATCTTCTATATGACCGAACCATTTGTGTCTCAATGTGCTGTGGCGATAGAACAAGTTATTGAGTCTATTGGCGTCTTCGCCCGTGACCTCATGGACGATAGTTCTGCCCAACATCTGGCTTGATTGAGACCGCTCGCAAGCTCGCGTCTCATCAACCAGTGCGTTATGCCGGAGACAGACCATGACTCCCGATGAGCTCATTGCATCGTGTCAAGACCTGTTTTTGTTCGCCCAGGTCCTGCGGCGCTTGAAGAGCACTGCGCAACTGAAGGACTTCATCCTGCTCCAGGCCTTGCGACTGAGACAGCCCACTATTCACGAAGCTGTCCTGTTCGAGATAGAGGGTGCCCATTTTGATATCGAGACGACAGTTACGGACATCGCGATTCTCAGACGGGGTCCCCACCTTGCACCTCTGTTGGACTCTTTCCACCTGTCGCTTGACATGGACAGTTTGACGGCATTCAGGGGCAAGCTCTTGCACAGCATACAACGCAAACGCTTCAACACGGTGGCGGCACCGCATTTCTTTGACAGTTTATCTGATCACTACAAGCTGGATGCGAAGTGCATAACGTTTTCCGAATTTCGCAGCTCAACTCCGGTCGTTGAACTTACCCAGGGCATCGTCGCAATTCCCATCAGGGATTCATTCCAGACGCTCGTCTTGGTCTGTTCGGCCGGTCACGCTAGGGGCGATGCGATCACTGGACCAGAGAAAGTGGTTCTTGCACTACTCGGGCATATAGCAGCTACTGCCCTCACTGTTCGCCGGATCGTTAGGGATGCCACAGCAGTTCTTGAGAAGACGTCCCCGTTGTTGGAGGTCCTTCAACATGACACTGGCGCCTTTCTATTCGCAAACAGTGTGATTTCATCGTCTGCACACGATCTACTGAACCACTGCGATCAAGTTGACAACTCTGTCCGCAACATCCTTGCTCTCACGGACTCTCATCTGCCAGAGCATCGGGACACTGTTGTCGAAACGCTGCGCGGCTCTATCTCATACATTCGGCAGTGCCTCCGGACGATCGTTGACGTGTCGCGGTTTAGGAAGCCCGACAAGGGCTCTTTTCAGCGCGTGGATGTCAACCCAATCGTCACACAAGTCATCCGTGGCCTCGAGTGGCGTCTTACAAGAGACAACAGCAAGATAGCCTTCAACGCTGAATCTCGTCCATGCTTGGCACGATGCAACTCCCACCTAAGTAGGAACGCATAAAGTATCATGCAGCTTTTTTGTTAACATCATCATGATCAAACATAAATCCCATCTTTTTGCGGTGACCATTGACACAGGCAACACCACGACGAAAGGCCGCGACCAAATC
>Ga0307378_10012540_pt1 | contig 10808 bp, 13 predicted proteins | sample UN1MG_FD_202238 | JGI IMG/M metagenome (GOLD analysis project Ga0307378, IMG submission 202238) | Soil microbial communities from Risofladan, Vaasa, Finland - UN-1 | ecosystem: Environmental > Terrestrial > Soil > Coastal area > Acid sulfate soil | place: Finland: Risofladan, Vaasa | collected...
TGAATATGCGAGATGGTACGAAAACGGTCAATTATGGAAAAAAGGCAATTATTTAGACGGGAAATTACACGGGAAATGTCTAGCTTGGTATCAAGATGGGTTAATACGTAAATAATCCTATATTTAAAGAAGTTAAATAATGAAAATAAACGTAAAAATTTTAGAAGAATAAAAAAAATAGGTTAAAAAATATACTCAAAAATACAATAGTCTAAATAAAAATCAAAAAAATAAGTTAATTTTTGAAATTAAACAAATTTCTAAAAATAGGCCGTATGATTATTTAAAATTTACAAAAGAAATTATTTTTAGGGAATTATTAGATAAATTATAAAATATAGGGCTTAATTATTTGATGTGCAATACTTGACGCTTAAAATAAATAATAATAGCTAAAAAAGGCATTTCTGTTAAATTTTTGATAAAATAAAAGGATGACAATTAAACAATTAGATACAGTATATTAATTTTAAAAAAAGAAGGGTATAATGTTAGTTTTTAATGAAAAATTTCATACATATTATTGGGAAGAATTAGGAAATAGAAGAGAATTATTATCCGTTTCAAAATTTTTAAAAAAATATAAACCAGCTTTTGAAAAACAAAAAATTGCAGAAATTTATGCACAAAAACATAATATGAGTATTGATGTGGTGCTGGATAATTGGGCACAAAAAGGTAAAAAATCTACCGACTATGGAACTTTTATACACAACTCTATTAGACACTATCTATTAGACAAAACCATCCCTTGTATTTTAGGTGAAACTCTTCAATATCTTAAATTTTTAGCAGAATCCGAACTACCAAAGAAATCCTACGCTGTAGAAGACCTCGTTATACGAGCTGGTGATCGTAATATTGCTTTATTCTCTTTTCTACATCAATGGACGAGCAAACATTCAGTGCATTCTCTCGAAAAAGCAATCTGTGATTTAGAGCTCGGAATTGCAGGAACCTATGACTGTCTGTTTCAGAATAAAGAAACTGGAAAATACATATTAATTGACTGGAAAACTAACAAAGAAATAAAAATGAACAATCGCTGGCAAAAACTATTAGCACCATTAAATTATTTAGATGATTGTGAGTATATCAACTACAGTTTACAACTTTCTATTTATAAATATATGATTGAAAAACAAGGAATTGAAGTATCAAATATGTATATATTTCATATTTTAGATAATATAAAAATGATAGAAGTTTTTTATATGAAAAATGAAATTGATTTATTTGTAAAAAAAATATGTAAATAATTGGAAGGAATATGAAACCTTTAAAGATACCATATCAAGGTAGTAAAAACTTGATAGCTAATAGTTTAATAAAAGAAATGCAAAAATACAAACCCAACGCTAAATATTTTATAGATTTGTTTGGAGGTGGGGGATCGATGTCTTTTGCAGCTTTACAAATGGGATATAATGTTTTATATAATGAATATGATGAGAATGTAAGTAATTTTTTGAAGTATATAATTTCCAGGATTAAAAGTAAAAAAAAAGGTTTTTATGGTTTATTTCCTGACTATTGGTATCAGTTCATTGACAAGGAAACCTTCAAACAACAATTAAATAATAAAAATCCATACTCTGAATTTGTTAGAATATGCTATAGTTTTAGTAATAATAAAAAACGATATTTATTTAATAAAAAAAATGAGCATTATAAAAAACATGCTCATAGTTTTGTAATGTTTAATGACCAAACTGGCAAGCAATATTTAAAAGAACATTTTAAATCAAGCTATTATTGGTTGTTTGATGATTTCCCAGATTGCAATTGGCGTAAAAAAAGAAAAATTTTTACGGATGTTTCAAAAAAAATAGAAGCAATACGAGTATCAACATTATATAATAAAAAAATATATAATCTGTATAAAAACTATTCATTCCGTGATTTTTCTCTAATTTCCCAAAAACAAATATGTCGAGATTTTAATTTATATATTCAAGATGCTCTTAAAAAAACATATAAAGCTAGCACCCACAATAATTATTCAAATAAACTTCAACAACTTCAACAACTGGAACAACTGGAACAACTGGAACAACTTCAACAACTTCAACAACTTCAACAACTGGAACGACTTCAACAACTGGAACAACTAGAACGACTAGATGGCTTCCAAATTCATAATAAGTCTTATAGTGAATTTGATTTGTCAAAATATGATGATGAAAAAACTATTATTTATTGCGATATTCCATATAAAAATACAACTAGTTATAAACAAACGTTTTCCCACGATGAATTTTATGTATGGTTAAAAAAACAAGATAAAACTATATTTATTAGTGAATATTTGATGCCTAATGATTTCCAAGAATTATTCTCAATCAACAAAATAGTAAATTTTGCCGGCGCTAATTACAAAACTACAAAAGAAGAAAAATTATATTGTAATAAAAAAATTACAAAATTTTACGACAATTTTTTTAATAAAGAAAAAATAAATAAGCAATTGAATTTATTTTAAAAAAAGTCAATACATTCACATATTTCAAACTCTAAATTGCAAATTAATACCTGTATATTTTGTATGTGTTATTGGTGTTTCAAATGTCCCAAATTTTAGATGATTAAACAAAAACTTGCTTGTTTTATAGATTATAATTTGGGTACGATATTTTTTTTTAATTCAAATGCCATTTCAGCGAAAAGTCTATTTGCAAAATCTTTTAAATATTGCGGTGGTTCAGATCCATACATACTTTTATATTTTGATATAAATAATGCCATTGCATTATTAATTTTTAAATAACTTTCAGGCTTAAACCCAAAAAAATGCAGTATTGCTTTTGAATCCCCCTTTTCAACAAAACAAAATACAGTCTTTATTAATGCAACTACTTTATCGTCAATCTTGTTTGTAGTTTTTTCAGATATAAATACTATTAATGCCCAAACAGTTGCACCATATATTGCAAACATATAAGGACTACATAACATTTCTATAATTTTATTTTTTAACATAAATTTACTCCTTTTATTTTAAATTTTCTATTTTTAATAATAAATTCAAAAAATTTTTTAAATTTTTTTCAAATTTATTAATTTCAGTTTCAATAAAAATATTGCCATTTTTACTCAATAAATGATTCTTATTCAAAAAATCTTTTATAATTTGATTATTATCTGTGTCATCGTGATAAGATTTTCTCATTAAACTTACCCCAAAATCTAAAATAGTGATAATGTTTGCAACATTATGCTTTAGATTAACAAAACTATCTATCATATCCCCATCCCCCCAAAAATAAGGCACTTCTATTTTAAATATATGTTTAAGTTTTGTGGGTTTAAATTTAATGTCTAATTTTGTATCTTTTCTTATTTTTTCTAATATATCAACATCATTGTTTGTTTTCATATTTTATTCCTATACTATTAATTCTCTATTGAGTTTGCATATATATCATCGTCAACATATCCTAGGGATTATTCAGTTTTTTTTAAATTAGAATAATTAATACATTTATAACAAATAACTTTATCTCTATTTAAACAATTTTTACAATAAATATTATTTAATTTTGTATTTACATTTAATTGATTAATATTAGTCATATTTTTAAATTTTTCTATTATAATAATCCATATTTTTTTAATAAAATTTAACATGATTTTTAGAACCTTATTTTAATTCAAAATGACCCCAATCTTTAAATGTCAAAAAATTACCACCCCAAACAATTTTTATATTGTGCTTATCGGCAATTTTAAATATCAAATCAGCCAATTTTTTGAATCGATATATATCTTCCCAGTCAATAGGATACGGTGCAATATCCACTGCTTTTGCTGGCTTTACATTATGTTTTGATTGTCCAAACTTTGCCTTACTCTTGCCAGTTTTAAAAGCCTCGTTCTGTTCTTTTTTGTTTCTGTATCCACAAATCACAGAAAAATCAATAAATTCTATGGCTTCTTTTAAAATAATATATAAATTCAAATCTAATTCTAATAAAATTTGTTTTGATTTTTTACTAAATTTATACATTTTTAGCCTTTTTTAATTTTTTATCATCTTATATAATTTTTCAACAATTCATCAAGCAAATTTTTTATATCAGTCAAATTTTTGCTATTTTCACCAGACCAGTTATTGCTTGAAACTTCTTTTATCCAAAATTGTAGATTTTTATCGATATATTTAATATCCATTTCAATTTTTGCAAGTCTAATCTCTATATTATAACCTATTTTTATTATTTTTATCCCATAAATAAATAATGAAATCAAACCTAATGAGATACCTATTATCAAGCTTATTTTTTTTAACATATTATTTACTTTTTTTAGCAAATTTTCTAAATTTTACAAAAATATTTGCTTTTATACATATTTTTTCAGCTCTTTAAATTTTTAAAAAATGTTATTATTAAAGTTAAAAACGATATAAATATTGTACTTATCCATTTAAAAAAATTAAAAGAAGATTTAATGTCATTTAAATCTTTAATTAAACCACTCATCCCATTAGCCCCATACAATATATTTTCTTGGCGATCTAATATTTTATAAATAGGTTTTAATTTTTCATCTAATATTTTTTCTATGAATTGATAATCTCGTTCACGATATTCGTTTATATCCTTTTTTTTAATTATTAACCGTAATATATGCGTGTTTTGTAATAAATGAAGTTGAATCTGTAGCATTTGCAGCCATTAGTTGAAATTCGTCATTAAAATCAAAATCCGAATTTGCATAAACTTGCAAACTTAACCCATCACCACTACTTCCAATAATTTTATTGTCTTTACCGCCGATAAAATAGGCTAGAGAATAATATTGGTTTCCAGATCCGTTTGTCGTAAAATCGATAATAGGTGAAGGACCTGGATAATATTTTAATTGAAAAGTGGTAGGTGTCAAATATTTAACATAATAGAACACATTATCTCTTAAACCCGCTGGCAAAATACCATCAGTGACGATTCTAGGTTTTACGATATCATCTTCATTTAAATTATGTGCGAATGGCACTGTTAATATATCTGTTGAGAAATTATATGTCACTGGTGTTCTGGCATATTTAATTTTGCCAAAACGAAGTTCTATATCCTTATCGATACCGCTTGTTGGCGATAATTTTGCTAGCCCATATAATTTTAAATCGGTTGAATAACTATTTTGGGATTCTCCTTTCCCGGCCGCAGATATATTGATTAATTTTAAATTCGAAGCTACAAAGGTTGAAGAATTTAAGGCTGTAAAAACATAAGATTGAGGAGGTGAAGTTACTAAAGAACCTATTTCTAAAATAGCATTACCATTAACTTGCAAGGCTAAATTTACAATATCTGTCGCATTTTTTTTAAAATTTAGCTCCCCATTATTATTAGCTGTAGACCATATATCTCCAATATTTATTGAACTCGGATTTATGCCATTTTCGATTCGCAAAGCAGAATTACTTGTAGTTGAAGGTGCTGTATGAACAAATGCTGTTGGCGTGAAATCTGACCCAAAAGCTGTCAATCCAGTTTCGAGTTGTCTAAATTTTATAGAAGCATCTGGTGTGCCTCCTATGTATCCATTATAACCAAAAACAACTTCATCGTCAGGACTACTATTGCTTACATCGACTTCTATCCCAAACTTTGTCAAATTTCTAGTCGGATTTCCTGTTTTCCCTATAGAAACCAAACCGTAGTTATTTCTACTACCTAATTTAACAGAAGACGCATTTAAAGTATCGCTAGAATTAATACAGCCAACAAATGCAGTTCCCGATGTCCCTGTCGGTTTTGTAAAAAGTTGCGTCCTTCCATTAGTTCCTTTAGATTGAAAATATATATCAAAATTAGGATCAGAACCATCACTAGTTATATTTATTTTTTCATCAATAGTAATATTTTCAGCTAAAACATTGCCTCTTAATACAGTTTCGGTTATGTTGGTTCCTCCAAACACAGCCTGATTATCTTTTGTCGTGTAAGCATTCTCTCCTATAGCAATTGTATTTAAAGCATCAGTTTTTTGTAAAGCATTAGCACCCGCAAAATTACCGAAAAAAGAATTAAAACTACCATCTATTAAGTTTTTACCTGATTGGTAGCCTAATACACTATTGTTTGTGCCAGTTGTTAAATTATATAAAGCTTCGTATCCGAAGCCACTATTGTTTGTGCCGGTTGTTAAATTATATAAAGCGTACATTCCGAATCCTGAATTTTGAAAACCTGAAATATTATTACGAAAGGAATTATCTCCAAACATTGAATTACCGTAAGCATTACTATTCATTGTAAAATTTCCTGAATTTAAGCCTAAGAATATATTCCCTTTTAAAACGTTTAAACAAAAATTATGTAAAAAAGGAATATCCTGCATAGTTATAATGCCAGCATTTGCATTTACAGTTTGTGGTAAATTTAAAATTGCATAAGGCATATCAACTTTTGCGCTTGTAGGCGTTGCTCCAACCGAAATTGTAATAGCATTTAAACTATATGGAGTTGTTCTAAAATCAGTTTTAGTAGTATCCAATACAATTGCCGGAACACCAGCAGAATTATATATATTTTTATTGGTAATTTTAATATTTCTAACACCAATAGGCGATAATGTTGTGCCGTTATCTACCCAATAATTTGTAGCTGTGGCAGTGGATACATCAGTATTATAATATTGTAAAAATTTTCCCTCTGGAGCAATTCTTATTGTTTCAGTAGAGTATAAATTATATATTGTTAAATTTGTTAATATAAATATTAATATTTTAAATATTTTTTTCATTTATTTTATTCTCCTATATTTATTGTATATGTTTAAAATATTCTTGTGCATTATAATAATTATAAGTTTCTCTATCATTGTATACTTTAGAATAATCTCCCAACATTGTAGCATATCTATATGTCGATGAAGAAGTATACGTCGTCTCTTTCATAATTATACATTGATTAGTAGTTATATTTGTAAATATAAAATATGAAATTGTACTATCTCCTGAATCTTGTTGAATATCATTAATATCAAATTCATATGGGATTGCAAATAATAATCCACTGCAAAAAAATAATAACATAAAAATTAAACTTATTTTTTTTAACATTTATTTAACTCCTTATTTCCTTTTTTTATTACTTTTTTTAACCTTTATTAAAGATATTGCAACTGCTTGTTTTTGTGTATATTCTTATTTTTTTAACTTTGAAATATTTTTTTAAACTGTTTTTTTTGATTTTCCTTTTTTAAATGGACTCATTTTGTATCCTCCTTAAATTTGATATTTTCCAATTCATCTTTATTATTACAGTGTTTTACTTTTTCTTTTTTATTTTTCAATTTTAATTTTTTATTATTTATAAAATTATACATCTCAATAAAAATATTTTTATTTTCTATATTTGCAATATCAAAAATATAATTCATAATTATTTCATTCTGTAAATTGCAAGGATATATTTCTAAAATTTCGTTATTTGTTTCATTTTCAAACTCAACAATTTTTTCCTGTTTTAATTCATCCAACCCACGCGATATAATCTCAATATTTTTAATAATCCAGTCATCATTTTCTTTATCATACACCAAATATTGTGTTTCAACATTATATTCAGGAATTGCTTTTTGTGTGCAAAAATACCATTTTTTATTATATAAATTTTCTAATTCTATTGTTCGTTTATATTTTAATGTTCTTTTACAATAATTATATAATTTTAACATAATTTTATCTCCTTATAATTTTACGGAACAATCCCATAATAGTCAGTAAAATATAATCTTTATTATTTCTTGTCAAATAAAAGTTTTTTCTATATTTTTTTTAGGTTCAATAATATTTATAACTTTTAATAAAAAATATTTTGTATCTATTGGATTCTTTTTATCATCTAATTCAACCTCTATTAATAATTTACAATGAATTTGACAACCAGCATATAAATTTTTTATTTCACCAGAATGAACTTTTGCACGAAATTCTTCATCTTTTATTTCAACTTCAATGTTTTTATCAAAAATAAATCCCCATTTAGAAAATCCAACATAATCTGGTTTTCTTACTAATAAATTCACATCTATTTCTTGTTTCATTGTTTCATTAATTATTTCAGTATCTATAAAATTATAATTTTTTGATATATCAATTGTGTTATTTCCATAAATAAATTCTGTTTCAAAGTTTTCTATTTTTTTACTTCCATTTGATATATCGCTAAATGCTTTTAATATCTGTTTTGAATTAATAGGATAATAATTTAAAAAATTTATATTACTATTTTTCAATATAACTTCTATTGAAGTTAATATCGCCTTTTCTTTTTCTTTATTAGTTTTATCTTTATTGTTACTTAATGCTTTTATTCCTGCTTGTTTAGCTTTTACACATAATATTCCTATTAAATCTTTGGACTTTGCAATATTTTTTAAAACATCGTCATCTATATTTTCTAATTTATTTTTTATCATATCTTTTAATTTTAAAATGATAGACCCACTATTTATGTCTACTAAATATGATACAGCTTCTATATCATTGTCCATGGAATTTGAAATAACTTGATTAATACTTTCAAATCCTTTTAATATTTCAGCTATTGCTTCTAAAATCAAAACTGGATTATTATTATTTTTATCAAAACCTATTTTTATTTCATAAATATTATTTTCCATATTATAAAACCGCCTGCTTTAATATCAAATCAAACATATTGTTATTTCTATTATTATACCTAAAACAAAACTCATTTACATAGTTTTGTAGATATTTCATAGATACATGATGATAAATTCCATATATACCTCTTTTCAATAAAGCCCAGAAGCTCTCTATTGAATTTGTATGTATATCACCATCAGTATATCCTTTTGTATGGTCTATTTTTAATCTAAAATAATTAGTCTTTTTATCAAGTATGTTATAGCCCTTAAATTCGTCAGTCATAACAATATTATTTTTTTCACAAACTTCGTCAAGTATATTTAATAACTGAATACCAGATAACTTTTTACCTTGTTTGTTTGACATACTAACCTTTGCAAATACTTTTTTATTTTCTCTGTCAACAACACCGACAACGGCTTTTTTCTTTGTGCCTCTGCCTCGTTTGTTGTAGTCGTCATTGTCATCGTCTTTGCTTTTGTCATTACTTTTACGAGGTTTGCCTCCGATGTATGTTTCATCTATTTCAACTATTGCATTAAAAAAGTTTTGATTATCGCTTGTCATTGATTTTCTTATTTGTTTTAACATCCGCCAAGCTGTTTTATATGTCACATCAACTTCTCTCATTAACTGGTAGCCAGATATACCTTTTTTACTGTTTAAAAATAAGTGTATTGCATACATCCATTTTATTAAATTTGTATCTGATTTTTCAAATATTGTGTCTTTGAAAATACTAAAATTTGTATTACAATTATTACAATGAAATCTTTTTATATTTTTAGTTTTATAAACTTTTTCACTACCACAATGATTACATTTTATTGTATTATTATATCTAATTTTGATAAAATAATCAGCAACAGATTTTTTATTTGAAAAAGTTTTGTTAAATTCTATGAAATTCATAATAACACCTCTCTTATTTTTGCTTTCTGGTGTTATTATATATAATTATTTACTGACTGTCAAGGGATTATTCCGTAATTTTATTCTAATGTATATTCAGAATCTGCAATCATTTCAAAATCAATTTTTACATGTTCGTATAGTGAAGTTCCTGAACCGGTTCTTTCCCAAATAAACCCTGTTAAATTATTTTTTATAACATTTACATTAAAATCATCTATATTTCCGGGCGTCCAATTTGCAATACCTCCTCCATAATAAACAATTCTGTCTAAATAATCTTCATTTTCGTATAAATATGGGATTTTTATTTTTGTTGAACTATAATTTATATTTCCGCCCATTGCTCTATCATTCCCACTATATAACGAAGCACTTCTGCCTGCAAACGATACTAATACTCTTTCATAATATTTTTGACAATTTAGAATTTCCGAAGCATAGTCTTTCGCTACAAAAGGAGTTATTTTTTCGCCAATTTCTAGTTTAAATTCTGTAAATTCAAAATTTTTGTTTGTTATTTCTCCAGATTCACATTTAAGTTCAAATTCCAAACCGTTACTACAATCTCCTAAATCTATATTCTCAAATTTTATTAAAGTTTCAACATCGCTAGGCACAGATATTGCCCCAGAATTTGTTATATTTGTAACTATTGTAAAATCGTTATAAGAAGTTGCTTTTCTTAAATATATCGTAAAATCAATCGCATTTCCTATGTCGTGTTTAATTTTACATTGAATAGACACTTTTTTGTTTTTTAAAGCGATCGCATATTGCCCAGCAATTCTTTCTCTTAAATATTCTTCGCCCGCACCAGTTATTGTCAAATTCTCAAATTTTATAGATTTTCCAAGATTCCCCATAGTTGAATTTATTTGTTTTAGAGTTCCACTAACAACTGTTGTTCCTATCGCCATACAATCCCACCTGTCAACAGGAAACGCCCAAACATTTTTTAAAAAAGCATATTCCACTGCTCTTTGATTAATTTCCATCGCACCGTTATCAAAATAATTATAACTTCTACTATAACCTTCATCAAGTAAGGCACGATTAGTAATTATATTATCCCAAGCATTATCAACGACTAATTGTAATTTTTCTAATGTAGGGTCAAATCTAACAGTTCCATCGGGGGTGTTATATGAATATGAATAACTTCTTAATCCGCTAAACCCACAAGCTACATATATAAAATTACCATCTCCCCAAACACCAGAGTAATCATTTCCAGCTTGAAAATCAACATCAATATAAGTCAAATTACCTA